>Ga0209780_1002809_pt1 | contig 12632 bp, 4 predicted proteins | sample WorMetexBAHAMAS2_FD_187384 | JGI IMG/M metagenome (GOLD analysis project Ga0209780, IMG submission 187384) | Marine gutless worms symbiont microbial communities from Max Planck institute for Marine Microbiology, Germany - Inanidrilus exumae... | ecosystem: Host-associated > Annelida > Digestive... | reverse complement strand
GCCGCTGCTGCTGCTGCAACCCTCCGGTGGTTTCAACGATGCCGTGTCGTCTCCGCGGTCCATTAGTGACGCGGTCCGGCGTTGCCATGACGACAGAGTGGTGACGTACATTAGTGCAGGAAACTGCGGCGTCAATGCGACTGGCGCGCTCCATGGTCGATATTTTAATGGACTCGTCGTCGTCGACGTCGCCACTCGCTAGATGGCGCCAGTAAACAGTCGCGCCGATCTGATCTGATCAGATAGGCGTTGTGTGATGATCACGTGTGATCGCAAAACTGCGAATGAACATTTTAGTCCGTCCCGGCGACAGTAGGCCTACACGTGGCACTGGATTGGATTTGATTTTGACGATATACGCGAATGCGGATACAATACAACGTAGCCGAACCGCTTGAAAGTTTGTTGGCATGATGGAATACTAATAATGTTTAGCTTCTACTGTTGATAACTTGGTTCTTAGATAGTTCTTACCGCGCGACGCTATGATAGCGCGGTATATGCTGTCATCGTGTGTCCGTCCGTCCGTCTGCCCGTCCGTCTCTCTGTCACAAGTCGGAGTTCTATGAAAGTGGTCAAACCTACGATCACGCAGACAACGCCATACGATAGCCAATGGATTCTAGTTTACTGATGCCAAAGATCTCGGCAAAATTCCAACGGGGTCACCCCCAACGGAAGCGCTAAGGTGGGGTAGGTTACAATCGACAACTTTCGACCAATATCTCGCTATATCTCAGAAACGGTGCAAGATAGAGATATAGTTACTACAGAATGTTAATAGGAACTCGTATGCGTTCTATCGAATGGAGCTATTTTCGGTGACCTTGGGTGACCAATAACTACCCTAAACCACCCCATTTTCCACATTTTGTATCCCTTTTCATATCTTCGTAGTAGGTGAAGATAGAAGCTTCAAATTTGGTAGGCAGTTTGGTCGTAGCAAGTGCTAGCCATGGATGACAAATCATCCCTAAAAAGGGCGTGGTCAAGTCACGTAAACCATTTAAATTTTGGTGGGCACCAACCATATCTCTGGAACGGCTGAAGCTAGAGTGATCAAAATATTATTGTGTACACAGATAAGCTATATAAAGTCCCAGTATATGGAGGACAAATCACCTTTAAAAAAGGCGTGATCAGGGTCACGTGACGCATTAAAAATTTTGCTGCCCCAATGATATCCCTGGATTGGCTAGCTAGAGTCGTCAAATTTTGTACACAGGTATAGACTGTATCATATTCCAGCCTAAGGATGACAAGCCACCCCTAAAGGGGCGTGGTCACTGTCACGTGACACTACGCCCGCAATCATATCCGGAACAGCTGAAGCGACAGTCGCCAAATTCTGTATGCAGGTAGAATATATCAAGTGCTTGGCTTTCGATGAAAGACTACTCCCTAATGGGCATGGTCAGGGTCACATGACCCGTTTTTAATTTTGCCCAATCGTATCTTTGGAGTTGGTGAAGCTAGGCACTTCAAATTTTGTGTGCTGATTGATACATAGGAGTAATAGTGCTGCGTGCACGCATCATATATTACCCCCGAAAGGAATGTGGGATGTGTCACGTGACCTCCTTAAATTTTGGGAAACAAGTGATAATATCTCGTAAACTGTGCAAGATAGAGACGTAGTTGCAATGGAACACTAATAGGCAGTCGTATGTGGTCTATTGAATGGCACCATTGCCAATGCCATTGAATGACCTTGAAGGTCACTTTGCTGTTTAAAACCTTCTAACTCCCATACCTCGTGAAATATAGCATGAATTTACTAATATAGCGCGTCACGCGGTCCCTCTGCAGTAGCAGAGCTCCTTGTTTACTATGGAACGGAGAATTAAGATGTTGAGCTTATCCATAGCATAGACTGACTGATAAGATGGAGCATATACCGGGGTATTCCATCACTTGAATGATATTTTCTTGTTAAGTTTACGTAACCGTGACCTTTCATCATTTTATTTATCATATTTTATTTTATACGACGTAAAGATAAGGTTTGAAGTTCCTACGTAATCGAGTTTTAGTAAATTTAATTTACATTACACTTACATACCAGATGTCACGTATATGCAATGCAATGTAAATACAGCAAGGTGTCGCCCTAACGGGAAGTAACACGACTGGCCCGCCGCGTGCTGCCTCTGGTGAGTTACGTTGCACATGCGAGTGTTACAGACGACAGACGACGACGACAGACGCCAGCGACCGTTACTAGTCTGACCCCCTACACTATGTCTAGGCGGGTCAGTATTAACGTATGGCCGGCGCTGTCAGGGTTAAAGGTGTTGTGACTGTTGTCAAAAACAGGAAACTGAAGACGTATTAATATAGCATTTGCTTACCGAAGCTCTACATGACTTTGCTTTTGAGTTATAAATCCAGACAGGAAAATCAAGGACAGGTGGACATACGAACAGGCAACGAGATGGAATAATACAGACTGGGAGTATCCATGAATCCCGTATGAATACTAAGGAGATAATTTTTTTACAAGGAACTGGTTTTAAATAAGAAGTTACGCTGCATGATGTTGATGCCTGGCACAAAGAGCACGAATTATGTTGCAATTTTCTAATTTGTTTGTCCATTTTTCGGCATTGGTATTGTCTAAAATACGCCTTTAAAGTAGTTACCAGCTTTTTATCAATACGATTTAATTAGTTTTGAAAAATAGCAATAAATTCCGTTATTTTATGCAGAAATATTAAACCAAATGATTGCATATTGTCTGAATGAAAATTGTTTTACTGACAACTGTAAAAAAGTGCGATTTGCAAGAAAAGTGATGTCGTAATGTTGATATCGAGCTTTCGCTAGCATCCGATTTCGTTTCGACACTGTCAGTGACAGCGACCGACAAAGAGATCTAACAGGAAGACGCGCATCTCGTGCCGTGGTAAGGAGCCGACGACTGACAAACGCTGTCGCAAGGAGCTGTGCAGACCGCGGCAGCTCAACGGCGACGGTTTAATCTGACAGACGCATGCTGCGGCTGACTATCTCCTGGTTTATCCGAACATCGCCGACGGCTACACACCGGTCGCCCGCCCGAGCACTTGTGGAGTTCGGGAAACGAGCCGCCGATAAGCCGACACTTGGCCGTCAGCCGGGCCGGCGGACCGTGCCATGTCCAGATTACACGGCCCCCAACTCAACGTCAACGTCTCGTTGAGGTGATGCGCCGGGACTCGTCTTAACACGTTTTTGCCAAGAGTTCCAAAATGGGGACAGTGAGTACTGAGTAGGGGATTCGATGTCAGGCTGGCTAACCGACCATTTTAGTCTTTGACTTTCGGGCACGCTGAGAGCCAGAATGCCCAAAAGTCGTAAACTAAAAATGGTCGGTTAACCAGCCTGGCATTGAATCCCTGAATTAGTGTAGCTACTCTGGGAACACTGAACTAAAATGGGTTAATTAATGTCCGAAATATGCCGCAGTGGCGATCAGTCTGGAGACGGTGACGTGCTCGCTAGTCCTTGAAGTAGATGGGACGCGCGGGAACGCAATTCCTGGGTCACAGAAGTGCCGGCGACTGTTGCGTATAGCTCCACACAGCCAAATTTATGCATGAAGACACGCGCCCAAACGTGCGTGCCTCCAAAAGTTCTGCTGGGTGGGACCCCAGTGGCTACTTACTTGATGCAATGCTATCATTATGGCCAGTATGGTCAACGACCCACGAGTTACCGATTCTTTCTTAGCAAACGGTCACATTAAAAGAATTTTTGGCTTTACCCGACACTGGGCAATCGTACTTCTATTTTTCCGAAACTGGTCCCCTGTACTGTACCGCACACTGCACACGAGAGGTGGTACTCGACGCCCGCAGCGTCGTACAATCGACATGCCGCCTGGCGGCCACGGCTTGCACTAGCGCGTCGAGTCGTCGGAACCGGAAACAGCCGTCGGTTGCGCATGTCCAACTGACACTACGCGTCTGCCGGACGTCATGGTGAAAACTATCCGTCGTGCGTTCAAAGATCACGCGTCATTATTTCAACAATCACATCGCGGCGCAGTTGTATAGAAGTTGAGAAATGTCGGACACCACCACCTCTGTTTACGGTCATTCTGACTATGGTGATTTTCATATCATTAACAACAAAATGCAGTCGGAAACGGCAGACTTCGCCCCCGGTGCCGCCACGGTGGCGAACTAGACCAAACAACGTTGTGTGATGTCGTACTGCTGCCTGCTGGAGAAATGGATGAAATATATGCGTCTTTGATTCTGTGATTCTGGCCCATTCGCTCTATTATGTGAAAACATGACGTCATCCACAAAAACCGAAGTATTTAACATATTGCATGACCGTCAGGTAACATGTACCGAAAATGTGGTGAAATTTTGACGTGTGGTTTTCGAGATATGCAAGCGGACAGACAAACAGACAAACAGACAGACACGCTGGTCGCAATACTTTGCAGCCGTACCGGAAGCGAAGTAAAAATTCGACTATTTAAACTACTGAATGCCGTTGTGTCGCCTCGTTAATGACTACTTTAGTGGTCCAAATAGAGCAATGGGTCCCGTGTGTGCATCATTGCATGCAAGTCCAGGCAATAACTTCTGAACTAAATGACCTCTGACTTGCTCGAAGGTCAAACTACAGGGTTACAGGATGAAGAATGTTCTTTTTTTGGCTAAACGTGACGTATTTTTGGTTGTTTGCCGAGTTCTTTGTGTTAAAGTGTTCGGTACGACCTCAGGTGACGGCTTTTTATTTTAAGTACAAAATATACACTTAAATAATTCTTAACGAGTAATTAATTTTTGCGAAATTATCATTGTCGTCATTTAATTACCTCAAAAGATGCAGCAAAAATAACAGCATTCAAGCAACACAAGAACGAGACATACACGGTGCGCCAATAAACACAATCCCTGAGGAAAAATTCTATATCTCCACTACTATAGCAGATTTTAAAACTAAATTTAAAGTTTTACAGAAAAGGATTTAGGAGACATATTTAGCTAATTTCCTTGCAGTATTTGGTTTGATTTAAAAATTACACTATTTTAAACACTAAAGTATGTTTTTATAAGTGAACAAGTAGGGTACAATTTTATTGGCATTTGTTAATGTTTTATGATAGATAAAGTGAGTAATGAATACAAAATGCATATTCCTACGCGTTGCGAACAAGGATTTGGGGCTAAAGCGATAAGAGCATGTTATCGTAATAAAAACTGGAGCTTGAGATACTCTGCAGACGATTTGTCGTCAGGTCGATGAGACAGGTTCAACTGTGAGGTGTCGTGCAGGTAGCGGTAGGCCGAAGTCTGTGTTGCTGCAGCTGGTGAACATTTTGAACACTCTGTTTACATACTGAGTTAGGCAGCTGACATACATCACTGGAAACGTTCCAACTGTTGACGAAAAGCTGCACAAAGTCTGGGGCCCGATTCACAAAAAATCTTACGAAAAACTTAGGAAAAACGTAGGATAAAGTGTGACTTAGGAAAATCTTAAGATAAACTTAAGATGAACTGACGAAAAACTTAAGATCACCTTAATAAGAAAATGCAATTTCTCAAAAATGACTTAACATTTATTTACAGAATTGTCTGCATATATAGGAAGAACTTAGTAAGTTATAAGATTGCTTTAATAAATTACACGTAAGAGTCTATGTAAATCTTAACTTTATAACTTAGGATAAACTTAACATAAACTTAGGAAAAACTTTTAATAAACTTAGGATTTTCCTAAGATTTTTTCTGAATCGGGCCTCTGGTCGTTATTCGTGAATATTCAATGCGCAACTGCATGTTTACTTGAAAAGTGAACTTTAAAGTTTAAACTGTTGTACCCGTTGAACCATATCAATTGCTTCAATGAAATTTGCAGAATACGTTGTGCGAATACTCACATATAAAGTCTGAAAGTTTGGCGGAAATCCGTACTACCGTTGCTGAAATACAGAAGTTTTTCTAGGAGATTGTTTTTTTATTGGCGCACCCTGTATACAGGTTAAGACAAGGCACTCGTCACTGAAGATCCCAAAACATCGTAAACGTGTCGCTCTACACTACCTTGTGAAATGTCTTTTGTGCCATCCTGTACTAGTAACCCTACAGTGAAGGAGTGCAGCTACCCAGAAACAAGTCAGCGACATACAACATGTAGTTGTCTGTCGACGCAATTGCGGTGTGCGAGTCACGGATGATCAAAATGGCAGATCAAGCGGGTCCGTTCAGGCAGACACCACGCGGCGACGAGGGGTCTAATGATACGACTACAACCCACCGGTTAGTACTCGAGACGTACCGGCACCTTGTCGTTACGTAAAGCCGCGGCGTTGTTTATATTTCGACGAGCGACAACACGTGACCACATGACGTCATAGCACGTCTTTGATGGCTGGTCGGCGCCGACTGCGGAGGCAGAGGCGCCGCCTGTCATCTGGGCCGGCCCGTGTGCCAATCACGCTCGAGGCTACTATTAACTAGGCTAAGACAATGAGCGACGTCACGGTAGATCAAAACTGGCCCTGTTGAGTGTTCGCTCATTATAAGTTATAACGACCACCATTGCTGCTTCAACGACTATAGTTTAGTACGTAGAACGACTCATACGAGGCTCGAGCCATTGTACATGAAACACGTTATCTTCGGCATAGCGGTTTTTGACGGTTTAAACCAACCACAGCAGCTTTCTGTGCGATTTTGCTTGCTGGGCGCATTTTGGGCCATATTTACCGTTACTGAGAACTATATTTGGCATGACGGCGACGGAATCAAGTTAAAGTAGTCACGCGCTTACCCGTAAAGCGAAAGCGATGAGATGCCATTGAAGTTGATTAGTTCTCAGCGAAAACTTGTGAACAATTACGTTACTCGTAGACTATTTTGCTTCGTTTCGACGCATTTTTGTTCGCCATTCCGCGAATTAAGGAATCGTCGTAGCACGACCGTCGACCTCGCGATCACGTGATCTTGCACAGCTTCCGGCGACAACTGACTTCCGGTTCTACGTTCCAGATGAACCGGCACTTTCCGTAGAGCGATGCACTCCACCGTATGCATCCATGTGTGACAGCTAGGAACGCGTGAATCAATATCGATTATGTCTCCATGCTCCATACAGTATCGTGTATAGACTTCATCAATATTCGTCGTAAACTCCTGCATCTTATTCGTTTAACGCAGAGTTATTACATCACTGGGACAGCATGCAGCGGTAGCGCTCGGAACACAAGACCGCCCAAATGGCACAGAACCGACGTCGAAGCGAGGCTTATATCGGCGTCAGCGCCGCCGCAACGCTAACCCCTTTCTATTTAAAAGCTTTCTGAGTGTTTTCAAAGAATACATTTGACGCGGCCGGGCCCCCGGAAAACGGGCGTGGATGGGTAGGGAAGCGGGCGGTGGCGGGCTGGCGGCGGGCGCCATGAGCGCACCGAGCACTTGTTTTCCATATCGGACGGCTAAGTAGTAATGCTTGTAAGCGGCATCGAGCGGTGCATTAGCGCCACGCATGTTGCCTCGACGCCGCGCCGTTTTAATTGCATTTCGGCATTTCGGCGATTTAAGGCACTCGGTTGGACGCCGACGCCGATAGCGCAAAAACGAGTCTGCAGCAGCAGCAGCAGCAGCAGCGCTAGTAGTATCAGGAAGATGCACTCAGCAGTCATGATTCTGAAGATCGCAATTTGCAGCTGGCGACGACGGTCGTGCGACAGAACTGTATACACTGACTGGAAGATTATACAGGAATATTTTAAAACTCGGCGAGACGGTAACAAAATACCGAGGCCGTAGGCCTAAGTAGGGGGTTTTGGCGTTCATACATCCTAAAATTAAACAATGAGATTTTCACACGCAAATTGATCGCCAGTACATAATGCAAAGTGAATTCCGTATCGTGGTGTTTATTACGTAGTAGGACTGTAGTTTGAGCTGGCAGACGTTGGGCTTAAAAGACGATTAATAAGTATAATCCTGACTGCCGCTCAACCCGCTCGAGCATTGGCGTCAATTCATCCCAAACACTGTGAGGATCAAACCCTTCCAAGTTCCTCTCCCTACCTTCCCCTTCTTTTCCTCTCCTCATTCCATCCCGTCCCTTGTGGCCTTTGAAATCTAGCTAGGAGGCCTGGGGAGCGCTGTAAGCTACCTCAGTGCGGTCTGGGCCAACTCTGCCTTTGGTGCGCCTTAAACTTCTCAGAAGGCTTCTGTGATAACGAATATAGATAGCTGTTTCCCCAAAAATAGTCACACTTTATGTTTCGTGAGGGTCCAAGCCAGTGAGTACCACCATGACCGAAATTTTGCGAGGGTTCAGACCCGGGGACCGTCAAGGGTTCGACGCCAGTGCGCTCGATATGTTATATAAAACTGCATCCTCCGAAGTTATATCTTACTTACGGCCTTGAAAAATGCACTTGAGAGAACGCTGGATGCATTATTGTAACTTTACGAAATAAAACTTAATGAATTAGATAATCAATCTACTTATATCATATAGAACGGAGACAGTGAAACTCCAGATTTTTCTTCATGATCGCACGGCAACAACTGACGTCCGTTTGCAGTTTTCAGATTGGAGTAATAGTCGGCGATGGATAAATTATGTAGGCTACCTATAGGCCTACATACGGATTAGAAAAGAATATGTCGAACTCATTTAATTAGCACACGTTAGGTTTGAAAAATGAAAAAACGTTCGTTCGGCGAGCGCCTAATTCAGTTTGCGGGTGGCGCATGCTGAGTGCGGAGAAAATGTGGCCTTCGCACGTGATTAGTAAGTGCGGAACACGTAGTGACGTCAGTAGCGTACTAACAGCAGGTGCGCGCATCAACAAGGAAACCGCGTCACAAGCTGCTGTTGCTGCTGCTGCTCCTGTCGCAGTGGTCCGTGTGGCGACTAATGGACTTGGATCTCTACACCGTCCTAATGCATCGCGGGCGACGCAGTTCCCACGGCGCTTAATGGAACCGCTGCCGACGCGCCGTCATCTCTCTCCCACCCCTCACCCCCTCTCTGTCGCGTCTATATATATTCTCCTCCGCATCTTTCCGTCTCGACCTCGTACAACCCGTCGCTTCATGTGGACGCCGCTGCAGGGGCGCAACCACCGTCCAAAAATTGGAGGGGACCGAGACGCTGAGACCCGAGACACAGTATTCGTCAATGTGTAATGAAATAGGGAGGGGTGTCCCCCTTCCCAGCTAACTGGAGGATTTTGGAACGTCATAAGATCCTTTAGCGGGTCCAGCGCAGAGCCCTGCAGGCCGAAATAGATTTTAAAGCTATTAGGACATATCTAATCGACATCAAATAACTGGTCGCAGATTAGGCTATGTGTTAAATATTGATTTGTAAGAAAAGGCCTGTTGGAGTTCATTACAGGTGAATCGAGTTTATCATAATATATACAATACCAACACGCGTGGTAATATTCTGCGCTGGTTTGCAATAACCACAACTGCTGTAAGTTGGGGTGACCAATAGCTTAATGGTCCCCTCCAACTCAACAGTTGGAGGAGACCGATCCCTCAGGTCCCCATGGTAGTTGCGCTTATGCATCGCTGTCATGTCCAATGGACTTTGCCGGAACCCGACGAGACGACTACAAGAACTGAAATCCGTGTGATTCTATGATTCTGTTGTGTACAACGTTCTCGCATCGACGACAAAGTCACCAACGTTCACTAACACTTCGTGAGTTGACTACAAATTCAGACATTCCATAAATCGCGGTTCATCCTACCAATTTGTTATCGTTTGCAGAATCCATTATAGCAGTGAAACGAAAGTCACTGTCAGAATTAAAACTACAATAAAAATTAATCAGTAAAGTTCGAACGCTCGTCATTTATGCAAGTTTTCGCCATTTTTATGCACTTTTGAGCTCGGTCTGAAAGTTTCAAGAGCGCGATGTTTCTTAACGGGTAACTTGCGCAGCTGTAGTGAAATTAATAAGACTCTTAAAACGCCACTGAACGTTGTCATACAGCATTACTTATAACTGATGCAGGAGTCGAAAGCATTTTGCGTAAACCGACAAGTAGAAATTAAAATAGCATGCGTGTCTTTGGAGATAACGACTGTGTAACAGGCTTACGTTTGTAACTGTAGGCCCACACTGGGACGCAAAACCGGCAAGACTTAACGGGTACAGAAATTGTAGTAGGCCTACTGTACTGCTGAACACGACAAGCATGATAAGATCGTTACGTTGCTGCGGCTGATGCTGATGATGAAATATTGAAAACTGCGCCTTGTCACTAGTTGAAATGTTCAACAGCGGATAAGCAGACGAGGATTGCTTGAAAATAACCTAGGTTTTTAATTTAGGGGGTTAGCCTGTTAGGTTTTTAAAAAGTTTTTTTCTACAAAGACCGATGTCACCAAACACGAAAGTGTGTCCCAAAAGCATCTGAAATCTGCATCCCATAGGACTCAGTAGTGTACACTGTATGCTCTTTTATCCTACTAAAGGCAAATCTCCAGTCACCGAAAAAAATGAAGGACATGAAGCATGAATCTCTCAAGTCACAATTCAAATTTGAATGTAAGATTTAAATAATTAATTTAATTCATTAATTCAAATAAATTAAAATAAAATAATAAAATTTAAAAACCTAAGAAAACCTCAATTGTTTTTGTAGGTTTTTATACACCTAGGTTTTTAAAACCCAATTCTACAGCCCTGCTTGCTACTAGGCTACCTAGTCACACGACATCAGATAGGACGAGCAGCGTAAAACGACGGTGATTACAAGGTGCGACGGGCGATTGCGGACGTGCCTTTTGATGTCGCAAATTATAACTGTGTCGTCAGCCCGTGTATTAGCGAGGGCTCCTAAACAACATGCACCGTATAGGCCTACCGACGATCAAACGCACGCACGTCCAGGCCGTCGATTAATGCGCGCTGTCGGCGCATGCGCTGTTGGTAATTAGCCGCGACTATTTCCGGTTCCGGTTAGCTTGTGTCAACCAGCGATGCATCATAGTTGCAAGGTGTGGATATGACCACCGACGTCCATTGTCTGACAAAATGGCTACTATCATCGTACTTTTTAGCTTATTACATTGTTGGCTCCGATGTTGGAGCTACGGATGCAATATTACAATGTGACGTGAAAATTGGTAAAATTTGTTTTGCCCCATTTATTTCAGGACGAGGCACTTCAAGGAAATAACTGTTGTTGTGCCTATTTCCTCGGAGTTACTCACTCTCTTTAGGTGGTGGCGTGGCGTAGTGGTAGCGTCGTTGGTCTAGATCAACGAAGTTAACCTACGCTGAGCCCGGTTAGTACTGGGATGGGTGACCGTGTCCGGGTTCGACTCCAGCAGCCATGCCTTTCTTAGAATAACGCAAACGTTTCCCGTACTGTCGCAGTCCAGTGATTTACGCTATTCCCCTCTGCGCCGCATTATCTTGTCAGCGACTAATTCTCTCATCAGTTACATATGCTGCCTATTCAAGCCGATAATATCACGGTGGCCGACCTGCGTCAATCGCATGACAAATCAACCAATTAGCTTACGCCGGCAAAGATGTCGGTGGCGCCCGCCTGACCGCGACAAGGTGCGCGGACAAAGGCAAACGGTAGGACACCGACCACGCTCGATCACACACGCACGCAAGCACACGGCCGTCGACCATTAACCGCGACTGTTTCCGGTTCCTGTAGCGAGTCGACTGTATTTCCGCAATGACATAACGCGCTTTTGCACAGTCCTGTTGATCACAGTATCGCAGAATGGCGTAATATTCGTCAAAATTAAGGCACATGAAACGACACACGCGTATAACGTCAAGGTAATACACACGTGAATTTGACAAATGGGCTTCGCTCTTTTGTCATCTTTTGCCTTTGTTTCTGCGTCGGCACTATAAAGTACAAATGGTAAAAACTGGCCAGTTTACAACCAAGTGTAAGAGCGTCTGAGCCATAGCTCTGAAATAGCAAATAGCACTTTGCTAGGACTCCACTACGTTAAGCACGCCCTTATCAGTGTAAGCACTACCGTGCTACAGTATGATAAACATTCTGCTTTTGATCTGTCAGTTGCTCTCTTGTTATGTCTTAACCATCTCAAGCATCGAAGAACTTAATTATTACTGGCCCGCCTAATGGGCCAGTAGGCCTATTGTTTTGCTCGATGTCTGTCGTCCGAGTCGTCGTCTGTAACGCTGTCGGCGGGCGGGCCGCCTGGCAGCCGACACTCCACGGCGGGCCAATCGTGTTACGTCCCGGTAGAACGACACCTTGTTTCACTGTCAACAACACTCGGCCGCTTCACGCTCTGATCGCCAGCTTTTTATGTACGCCCTGGAGGTCGCAGTGGTCTAGTACTCTAGTTGCAACAAACCTGACAACGCGGTGCGACAGGACCATAGATTCGAATTTAACTTTGGGCAGTTGATTATCACCATAAAGCCACACTCTGATATTCAGCCATGGGCACGGGCTGCGCACCTTTATTGCAGTGCCTAGATCGACTCAGCCTTCCACCATCCGTGGTTTGGCATAATGAGTATCAGTTTACGGACTGATTATCAATAATAAATGGCGATGGTGGATGCAGGCGGTGACAGCCTTTACCGGCACTCACAACCCAAGTCGGTTGGCTTCACGACCTGCGCCGGAGTCTAGCAAACA
>Ga0209780_1002808_pt1 | contig 12634 bp, 4 predicted proteins | sample WorMetexBAHAMAS2_FD_187384 | JGI IMG/M metagenome (GOLD analysis project Ga0209780, IMG submission 187384) | Marine gutless worms symbiont microbial communities from Max Planck institute for Marine Microbiology, Germany - Inanidrilus exumae... | ecosystem: Host-associated > Annelida > Digestive... | reverse complement strand
ATGCTTTACTGAGATCTATACTGCACAAGTTGACTGTGTTACCACCTTTAATAAAGCGGTCAACTACCTGACGGACAGTAAAAATTGCATGATTGCAGCCCATCCCCTTTTTGAAACCAAATTGTTATTGAGCAGTGAGTACATTATGATAATATTGGTACACTGGCCTTCCTACATTTTGTACATCGAGGAGGCAGGAGGGTAAGGTGACCATAGTGCTGGCTTAGTGGCGTAATAAAGAATGATAATAATAATTTTGGCACCGCAATCTGGGACGCGCGTATCGTAGGGTGCGAGCGCAACAGGCGCGAGACGTCTGAGGTTTGGTTTGGGGGTCTGAAGAAACGTCGTGAGTTCCTTTAGCAAGGTCTGGGGCATGCAGAGCCTCGGCCGCCAGCGATTTTTACGTATATACAGATAAAATCTGAGCTAATTTTTGGCCACCGATGCGGCTGCAGAGATGGGCAAATCGGGACAAATCCGGGACACCAAGACAAAAAATGGAAATGGGCGTCCCGAGAGAACTGCGCCTTTTTCCGGGATACGTTAAAAATTGGGACTGTCTCCGAAAATCCGCGACGGATGGTCACCTTAGAGGAGGGGCCTGGGCAGGTTGTAAACCTGTCCAGTGCAGTCCTATAGCTGGGCCCAAGATCCCTTTATCGATTTCGCGATTTCGTAAACTGAAGTGATCAAACTTGGAGCATGGTGATGCGTTTTATTGCGTTATAGTCCAAATATATGCACGTATATAATCTTCCGCCATTTTCCGCGAAATCTGGTATTTTTGTTAAAAGTCGCCGCGAAATTAGTCATTTTTCCAGCGAAATGGGTCGACTCAGAAACAGCCCATCCGTCAGGAGTCATTGTGCCGTCTTTATATTATTTAGCGTCTTGTGGCGCTACATTTTTAAACTTGTTAATTAGCATGCAGTGCACTGGAAATGGTTAATAAGGCTGCTGCTGGCGACGTCCGGGCAGCAAACTGTACTGGAACGGCGACTGACAGCCGAGTGCGTGTGATGGACAGATGACTGACTCAGTGCGTACAGGCCTCCACCGATACTAACTCGCATTGTTTGTCGCTCGCACCTGCAGAGGCAACCACAACGCGTCTCATCCGACTGCGTTTCGGCAGCTAGCGCCACAAAATCATTTTAAGAATACCATTCGTATTCCGATTTCTGGCGTCTCCTATTCAGTTGGAACTGCTATGGTTACTGACCGTTTCGTGGTCCAGGTGATGCAGTCGGTCTGCTTTGTGTGTGTCTGTGTGTCTTCTGACGATAACTTTCGAACAAAATGACGTTTGACGTAGATATTTGACATGATGGTTCACTTTGACGTAAACCGTGTTAAGATCATAGATCAAGGTTCAAGGTTACTAAAGGAAAACTGTTCCTTTTTGAGTGAAACTAAAAGTTAAAGGGGGAAAGCAGTTTCGTTTCGATGGCTGAAAAGTAGACAGACCTTAAATGAATTTCACTCAGCACTGGATTCCGTACATTACTGCAGAATTTCGTAAAATTTCACCAGTTTTAACTAGTTACCTTCAACCAAAGGGTCTCGCTTGTTGAGTCATGGGCAGTGGTGGGGCTAGTCACCCCGTTGTGGACAACATTTTCCGACGCAAGCTGAGCAAAGGAAAGTCTATATCTGTATATATCTGTCTATATCTACTCTGCCTAATGTACAATCGTTTAATTACCATGTTTTGAATCTTTTACGCAAAACGGTGCTTTCTCCCTATTTACTGCCATCTATATTTCAGAATTAATGGGAAGAATAACCGAAACGCACGGCACCGTAGCTATTGTTACTGTGGTAATGGTGAACGTTGGCCGAGAAACAAAATACCAGTGACTTTGATGCATGGACGTAGGAAAGCGAAGTTAATTTAGCGTTAATGAGACTTAAATTAAGGAAGTATATAGAGTTAAGGGAGAATTGAGCCACTGAAAATTATAGTGGTTTATTTGCAGATATATACCAAAGTTGAGAAATTCGTGTTCAAAAGTTTGCAATGGCCCCTGTGGTTACCCGAAGCATGGTATAACAGACGATGCATTCATCGTCTTGCAAACTTCCGTAAGGGATGCGCAAGTGTTGTGATTAGTATGTCTGTCTCCCCGCGGGGATATCTCCGGAACTATACCATACGTGCGATCTTTACCAAATGCTTGGTGCATGTTGCCTACGGTCGTCAATCGGTCATTCTCCGCGAGGGTGACGAAATCTTAAGGGGAAGGGCAGTTTTGAGGTTTTCTTCCCCGTTGACAATGCATTGTATAGCATAGCATTTGGGACCCACACAAAACGGCTGAACCGATCGAGATGCCGGTTGGGATGATGAGTGGACTTGGCCCGAGAAACAGTGTGTTATGTGGGGGTGACAATCCCAGAAAAAAAACGAACTATTTTGGTGGAAAAAGTGTGCCCAACAGCCCGACCGACATGCGTAACACCCATATGAATTACGAATTGGACTCGTCCATGCAGGGGCGTGCACACAATAGAGGCAGACGCTTGATTTTAAGCGTTGGACGAGTCTATTATCGGCCGCGAACGGAATGGGATTGCACACCGCGGGCGAAGTCTAATATCTACGATTGCCTTGTTAGCCCGCACGGCATCGCGATGCCGAAGGGATTATATTTTACCGCTGTTGTTTCTTCTTCTTCTTCTTCTTACTTCTTTTTTCGCCGCCTAATCTCTGTGGTCACTGAACAGATTTTAACCAAACTTAGACACGTATAACTGCTACTTGAAAAAATGGTCCGAACTCTCCCGGGCATTTACCCCCACGAGCTGGGGGCAAAAAACGCGTTTTTGGGAACGACTTTGAACTTTGCCCGAGCATATTTCTGTGCAGGAAAATGACATCAACAATCAGAAAGAAACTTGCCAATTTACAGGGACTCCTCTACATACCCCAAATTTGGAACTTTGGTCCAGAAACGGCCGAGAACGGTTGGCGAGTTTTTGCCCACCCCCTAAATTTACGCATTTCGCATATATTGGGACACACTGCCAGCCTTACCGCATTGACATCATATAACAGACAGCAGGCAAACTTTGGCACGTGGTATGTAGTGGCATGGGCTTACAGTCTAGAACACTCAGCGTTTTCGAAGGCGGTTCGACGGTGGAGGGCGCGTCGGGGGCCCCCGAACGACGATGGCGCGACGTCGAGCCGTAAAAAGTTGTAGAACTCTCACTTTTACACTACTCGCGAGTCAGCTAGACATGACCGAACCGGAAGTAGTATACCGCGGACGACTGTAACTTCTTGGACCGATCGCCTGACCACCACGAACGATGCTGAGACGATATTGGCCAAAATACTGCAAAAACGAGCGTCAAGGGACCGCTGGCGGCCAAAGCGGAAGTGGAGTGTAGTACTATTGGCGGTCTATCGAAAACTGCAAACGGACCTGGAATGGCCAGTTCCGACACCGAGATATTCGTGGCCAAACATGGCCAAACATGGCATTTTACGCATATTCGACGGACTTGGTCCCCTATATGAAAGGTATGATGACCTTGGCCTATGACCTTGACTTTTTGCACAAATATTTAGGGCCAAAACCTAAGATACAACCGCCAATATGGACCTGGTACGGCCCACAGCAATGGGTTTAAAAAGCCAAAGAAATGCCAAAAATCAGTTTTTGACTAAAATGGCAGCCAAAACTACTTCCGGTTCCGGTTTTCACTTCAGATTCGTGTTCTACGCCCTCGACTTTGTCGAAAACGAGTATAATATCGAGAGGGTCGGCAAAAACAAACGTTAAGAAGCCGCTGGTGACCCGATATTTCGACTCAGCGATCTCGACTTCCTATTCGACTTCCTATGCATTATGGGTCTATCTGTAACCGTTACAGAGTTTGTATTTGAGAATGTTAACATTACGCCATGTTAAGCACCGTGGGACTTAGAATTTTCACGGTGTCCGACAGTCATTTTGGACGAAAAATTTCAAGACGACAAACCACGCTTAATCGCTTTATTTTGTCGCGAAACGTCGAAAAAACGCAGAACTGTGTGTATAGGGTTCATCAGTTCGGACTTAGTAAATTTTGCGTATCCGACATATAGACGTAACATCGTGTCTGGCGCCGACTTAACGCACCTGTAATTTTAAAAGGAAAGAGCTGTACAGGTGAAATTTGGCAGACTTGTAGCACTACTGGCACTCTATCGAAAACTGCAAACGAACCTGGAATGGCCAGTTCCGACGCCGAGATAACCGTGGCCAAACATGGCATTGTACACTTGGGTGTACGATTGGGTGGCGGCGTGGCGTAGTGGTAACATCATTGGTCGTATCAATGAAGTTACTCTACGTCGAACCCGGTTAGTACTGGGATGGGTGACGTGTCCGGGTTCGACTCCCGGAGGCGGCACTTTATTTTGGTATGTGACCAGCCACCCAGGTCGACTCAGCCTTTCATCCTTTCGAGGTCGATAAACTGAGTAGTAAGCTGTTATCGGATGTTTGCTTCCTCGCACGGGCATATTGCCATCTGGTGAATGCTTACGGGTGAAGGCCTGGTGTGGTTGATTGGGGCGGTGGTGTGTGTTGTAGCTGCAGAACTGCGCTCCTGCACCATTGGCTCTTGCCAATCAACTGCCACTTCCTACGGTTGTACAGCGCGGCTGGTCGCGGCATTGCCGGTGTAAGTAGCGCTATAGAAGAATCCGACCTTTACCTTTTTTACTTTTACGCATATCCGCCACGTGTCACCGTGACATGGGTTACGCGCGACGAAGTTTAAGGGCAAGTATCTTCGGCTTAGTATAAAGCATACGCCTGAAAATTGCAGCGTGCATTGTACGTTCGGAGTACATTAGTAATGGTTAGAAACTTCGCCGAAATTATACATGGAGGGGGTAAGGCAGCCCCGCGAAAATAGCAAAAAATGCGCAATTTCAAAAATTGTGCCGAATTTGGCGGGCTATGGGAAGAAACGTTTAAGCGTTGATGGCCCCGTTCGAACACATATTTTAGGGGAACCTATTGTCCATCGGCGCGTCGGGGGAGGGGCAGTTCGGCGCCCCCGAACGACGACGGCGCGACGTAGAGCTGTAAAATGTTGTAGAACTCTCACATTTGTACAACTCGCGAATCAGCTAGACGCGACCGAACCGGAAGTAGTATATCGCGGACGACCTTGACCTCTTGGACCTTTCGCCTGACCATCACGAACGATACGGCGGCCATTTTGGCCAAAATACCACAAAAACGAGCGTCATAGAGCCTTTGGCGGCCAAACCGGAAGTGGAAATATGGCGGCGACCCGATATGTCGACTCAGCGACCCCGACTTCCTATTCGACTTCCTATAATACCCCAGAACGACGACGGCGCGACGTAGAGCCGTAAAAAATTGTAGAACTCTCACTTTTACGCTACTCGCGAGTCAGCTAGACACGACCAAACCGGAAGTAGTATTGGCCAAAATACTGCAAAAACGAGCATCAACAGGCCGCTGGCGGCCAAATATGGCAATATGGCGGCGACCCGATATTTCGACTCAGCGCTTCGACTTCCTATTCGACTTCCTATACATTATGGGGTCTATCTCTAACGGTTACGGAGCTTGTATTGGAGAATGTTAACATTACGCCATGTTAAGCAGCGTGGGGCTTTGCCATGCATCTGGTTGTTCTTATTATAAGAATGTTTTGTGAATTTTTCAACCAACTAAAGTTGATATGTTGCTATATTGCGACATGCAATAGTTGTGTATCGTTAGATACGGTTTAATTGTGAACTTTAATGGATTTTGATAGGCTGGGCTGCTATCGATTCGGCAGCATGAGGGGATATTTGAGGGGATATTACAGGTTGACGGGATATCTTCTGTTAGTTTTAAAGATAATTTTGTTATAAGTTATATAAATAAATTTTAAATAAAATTTGTGAACGAGTGTGGTAATTTAGCTTAATAACAAACTCTGTCGCCTGTCCTCCCTCATTCTTGTCTGACTTTTCGCCCACCTTTTCCCTCCTTTTCCATCTTACACAAATCCGGCTAAGACATCTGCAGTGGGAGCGCAGTGCGTTCCCAGCTGATCCGAACGCAGTCCGCGGCCGCCTTAAGATTTTTGGTTTATTTTATCTCGAAATGAATACCCCTGGTGATATAAATTTGATAAACTTTATGTACAATATGGTATTATCGCATATAATGTTAAAGACATGTGTATCAAATATAATTTTCCTGGTAGGTGCACGATTGCATTCGAAGTTCATCAAGGTCTTGACATTAGAAAAACCACAGTTTCTAGGATATTGAGCAGCTTTTTGGATAGGTCATTGCGCATGGAGATAACAATGCTGCAAAGTCCTCCCTAATGTTGTTTTAAAATGTCCCCGTTGGGAATTCTTATATACGCTCTGAGCATAGTCCATTATAAGCCACAGCGCCCCTGTATGTGGCAATATAATTGCCACCGCGCTATTAAAGGGTTAATTGGCGGAGAGAAACACTGGCGTAGCTAAGGGGAGTCAGAAGAGGCCTGCAGGTCACGAGTCCTGGCATGACAAAATTAGGAAATATACCGTGAAACATGGTAATAACTGCTTTACGCTCGGATTAATACCTACATCACGCATATGTGTATTTTAAAACTGGTTATACTACGACCTTGACCCCCGGGTAACTTACTCGCTTAGATACACACCCCCAATACAAACTCCTGGCTGCGCCGCTAGCGCTCGACTCAATGAACCGAGTCGCATTGCGCGGCACGACTCGCGCTGCTAAATACACGTGCGAGCGACGACCACACGGAGTTCAACTCTCGATTGATTGATTGGTCGCTCGTCCGCCGCCGCCGACCGATGCAAATCTGTTGCTGGACCGGCGAAGCAAGACCGCTCGGGCGGTCCTAATTTGAAATGCAAATCTGTCAGTGGCCGCAGTTAACCTACACCTGCGAGGCGCCACCCGGGCAGGGACCTCGGCCGCGCCACGGACGCCATGCTGGCGGTCGCCGCTGACCCCCTGACGGGCGACGTACCGGCCACGCTTCCCGGGCTCCGGCGCGCGGAATCCCACAATTTTACGACTATTTGACAATATTGCATGCATGCAGATTTATTGCATAGAACAGCCTACAATAGCGCACGTTGTACAGTTTGCGGTTGAAAACGGACTCATAGCCAATGCAACTTTGCCAATTGCAAGAAGAACTGAAACCGAAAATAGCAAAAAACACTGAAACAAATAAATTGATAACAAGGAAGACTAGGATGCAATCAAAAAGTGCATACGTCTGCGAAACCTGAAAAGTCCATCAGCCAAGCTGCCAACTAACTTGATTTGATAAACAGTGAGGCATACATGCAGCGTCAGCAGCACATTGAAAGTCCGTCAGATGGTCGAACAAAAACTATATAGCCAGTGTAGTTCGGCTATATAAATTATTTATATAGCGCCATTTGTATACTATGTATATCTCAAAGCACTCAGGCATGGATCACACAGTTTTACCTGCGAATACAACATGCCTGCCTTTCCTTCGTTAGCGTTGACCAGATGGCGCCACCCCTAACTGAGTAAGGAGACATCCAACTGCAGCTTACTACTCAACTATCGACGCTGAAGAGATAAAAGGGTGAGTTGGCATGGTTGGCTGACCAATAGAAAATGGTTTACCAACATAAGTGGTCATCCATCAGCTACAGGTCTCGCGCAGGACAGGAAAAGTTCACCGGCTAAAGCCGACGTTCTACCGTACAAGCCTCTATACAATACTAATTCACTTCAGTTTTCGCGGCGATGTAAACGAGGCTTTAGACGCAGTGAATGCTGATAAAGCGTCTCGTGCCGGTACAGTTTGCAGTGTATTTCTGCAATTATATTTCAGAAATCCAAAAACATATCACCACGAAAATCTAATCGTCTGTTCCTTAGCATATGCTCTACCATTCTGCAAAATTTCGTGTAAATTTAGGCCTATCTACAACTTTTTATCAAAAACGACAGACTGTGAATCAAACACGTCTTATATGAAGTAAACTTTTCCGGCTTTCGCTTGTTAATCCAAAATGTTTCGCTTTCACAATAGTCTCTGTTCAATCGGGAAAAACGACTTACGGCTAACTTCATCTGTAATGCGAACAGGTCTACAGCTTTTTGCATTAATTTAATTTGCGTTAGTTCGACAAAGCCATGAGATTATCGTAAGCAGATGGCACGTACTTCTTCAATCACGCTAAAAGGCAGACGAATGGCTCTGAGTGCGAAAACGTGTCGTCTGATCTCACCGCATGTTTCTGAATGAAACACAGACAATAGCTAATATTTCCCGCGCAGCTCGCCGTTCCAGTGACGTGAAAATTTCGCTGCAGAGGTGTTTCCGAGATATTGCGAGATATTTTTGCCGAAAATCGCCAATGTTTCCTACACTGTGTGACTCCATAAAAATTTCAGTTTATTGCATATCTGCCCTTGATGTCCTTGCGCGCTGCCATACGTGATCCTAAGTTTCGCCGTTTTGATAGAACATGGACTTGTGACAGACGGACAGACGGACAGACAGACACAGGGCCATAGCATATACCGCGCTAGCGTCGCACTGATAAAAACGTCGGCCACGTGACCTGACCACGTGACTCAGACAGACCCTTATACTTGTCTCTTGTTTGTCTGCCCGTACTTCACTTGCACAGCAGCATGTGGCGCGATAATTGAACGTTAGAGACACGTTCGACCAGAGAGGCGAGCGAGGATATAATAGAACGAGTCCAGTACGTTGTGACGCGTGCCAGCCTGTCAACTCAGGGTGCATGGCAAGATAGATGATGATTCATGAATATATCGACGTCAGTCATCCATGTTGCGACAAAAATGCACAGTGCTTGTAACGTGTTCCTCGTGCATGACTTTTCATTTTTCACCCACGACCCTGGTAGGGATGCGCCTGTCGTGTAATTTAGTAAATCGTAAACGTGCATGTGCACGAAACTTGTAAACGCTTACTAAACGTTTTATGGATAAAAAATGGTAAAGGCTTTTTAACGACGTAGTTCGTGAACGCGATATGATATTGCCATTAAGCCGTTTAGAGTCAGACACGATTTTGACGTCGTCGGATAGGGGAAGATCTGTAGTTGTACACGTGCATTCGGCTTTGTCTCTACGTCGATAAATCGCGCCAAATTACGGTAAAATTTGGGATTTTTTGCCCCTCAATGACAACAGATAATGCCGATTCATAAAATTTAGCGTGTAATCATAAACCGTACAGCAAATCTAGCGCGCCAAATTGGCCTTGATCGCTCAACTGGGGTCGGTATAGAAGCCTGACAATAATTGCAAATTTGGCCAAATTTGCGGTGTTTAGCCTACAGGGTGGGCCAAAAAAGTGATACCGCTTGTACATATATTACATTGTACGAGAGGTATCACTTTTTTGGCCCACCCGGTAGTAGTGGGGGCGGTTAGTCTAGGTCTAGCCTAGCCTACTAGTGGGGGCGGTTATTGTGAAATATGGCGTGGTATATAATAGTACACCACGAGTCCACTTTCTCATGCCAAATTTGGCCATGATCGGGGAAAAGGTGGGTGCAATAGCCCCAAAATTGAAAACCTGGTATAAACATCGATGTTATTCGACGGTTTTTGGCGCGTTTTCGCCCCTTATATAAAAGACGTAAAACGGATATATACCGATCAGGATAAAATGTGGCATGATACAGTACAGTATGGGTCAACTCCCTTATGCCACATTTGGCCCATTGGGAAGGGTGGGTACAAGAACCCTCAAATTTGAAAATTTGGTTAAAAATCGCGTTTTGGCAGTTTTCGGCAGTTTTTCGTCCCGCGTGGGCGACCACATAATACTGATCGAGATGATATTGCCATATTGGATGAGAGCCTACACCACGCACGATTTAGAGGTGCGGTGTAGCTGACCATTCTGCCGGTGTTGCAGCAACTGGGGGTCGTTGCTAACGGTTTCTAGTTTTACTTTACACACATACCCCCCACAGCATGCCCCTTTTCTGGCGGCCACCAATTTTGTCACCATTTACACTTGCCTCTGCATGGGAACATTTTTCATAATTTTATTCTTTTTTCACGTTACGTTTAGTTGAAAGCCGTGTGTCACAGCTCTGCGCCGTCTGCGGACAGAGCTTTTCATCTCAAAACTGCGCAATCGCCCACATCCAGCCACACGTGCAGATGGGACATCGACTTTAACCATTCTGCAGCTTTCTCTGTTATGACACAGAGAGATACGGAAGCCATGCCAAGAAATTTTAAAAATGTAACAAAATTGCTGGCAACGTTGACTGACAAATAAACAAAAACGTTTACATTCTGGGGGCCACCTTCTGGGGGCTCTGTTTTTCAGCCTGTGGACCTCTCTAAGGCTTGGCTTCAATGCGCCCTCTTGTTTAAAAAAATTTTGGATCCGCCACTGGTCCTGTGGGAGGGACCTACAACAAACTCCGCTGCCTTGGTAGATGCTATTTCAGTAGCAGTAGCCTACGTCGATGCAACACCGTCAGTGCGTCAGCTAAGCTTTACACGAGCTCGAATGACGTCATTGGCGATGGCGTGACGTTCCAATATTTTGGATTCGCGCCACAACGTTAACAAACTGCACTGCACGCCGGTCGTTTGCACTAGCCTAATTGGCTGTCAAGCCTGAGACTGCTCGACGATTTCCGTGTTTGCAACACGATCAATGCGCTAAATAATCAATGTAATGAATTGCTATTTATGGCCGCCAAAGGCAAGGCCATTATATTTTACCGCTTATTTTTTAATTTATCAGCATAGATGAAAGATCAGCCATGGGATCTCAACCAAACTTGGCCAGTAGGTCGGAAGTGGTGTCGATTATAAATGCTTTCAAAAAACTTTCGGAGCGGCCCTCCTCTCCAAATTTGGGGCGCAAAAAACATCAAATTTTGGACCACTTTTTCGCGACTTCCGCACTCGACACCGCATGTCTCCACTCTCCAGAAGGAAACGTCGCATCGACAAACCAAAATGCTGGTGTCAATGTACAATAATTGTGTCCTCTAAAACTTGACCTACTTTCCGTGACCTTTGACCCAGAAACGGCTGAGATCCGTTCCGTCATTGTGACCCACCCTTCGGCGGCCATTACGTTGCAACCATCAAAGTTGCGACACGTCTAGTTTCAATTTATCCTTGGCCTGCACGCGGACTGGCGGAGCGATATGTTTCGGAGATTTTCTGCGCTGCAAATGTGCAAAAATAGACGCGTGCTGTGACCCACAACGAGAAGGCTTGCGAGTGACAGAAAGCCGGACATAGCGTCATACATAGCACATAGGGCATACGGCGAGAGAGATTTTATAGGAAGGGTTAATTGGGAGGCACAACGAGGAAAATTAAGAGGATGACAGAGGCTACTGGGAATGGTTTTCATTGCGATGACGTCGTACAAACACCTGCTGTAGGCTGTACATATAGACCTACTACTAGAACCTCTATCTGCCACTCAGTTTTCGAGACACATCACGCTTGCGCATATATTTAAGTCACTTTCTACTCCGGTCAGACATTCGTCTATACTTTATCAGAGTATTTGAATGCTTGATTTTACCTAGCTATAGATAGCATAAACGTCCACATCATTACAATATCGGCTCATTTAAAGATTAGTTTCAGATTTTCAAACAAGATGTAGCCGGAGACGGGAGATGTTGCCCTTGGTACCGCCACCTAGCGAACTAGACGAAACATACGCGTCGTCTTTGATTCTGCCTATTTCTTCCATTATGGGGAAACATGACGTCATCTACAAAACCGAAAGTACATAACGTATCGCTCTTGCCGTCAGAGGAGTCCTGATCCACGGCCACAGGTAACACGTATAGAAAATTTGATGAAATTTGGACGTGTGGTTTTTGAGATATGGGAGCAGACAGAAACCAAACCGACATACAAACACGTTGGACCACAAGTAATAAACGTAGTTAATGATATACTGTCCTAAATTTACGCCATATGACAATGAGCCTACAGAAGGTTTAGGCCTATGAACACGTTTATTCTCCAAACAAGGCAGAGAGACAGACAGAGACAGATTATGTACAACAGATATACAGGGTGGGCCAAAAAAGTGATACCTCTCGTACATATATTACACTGTACGAGAGGTATCACTTTTTTGGCCCACCCGGTATATGCAGGCCTACACAAAAGCTCACGGAAAACGATGACCATAGTAATTAGAATAGCACTATATAAAACTCTTGGAAGAGCTGACGTCTGTAAGACTGACCGACATGCCGTATAGACCGTAATAGGCCTATAGAGCATGCGTGCTTCTATGCCTGTATAGGCCTATTGATTCTGCTCGCTTAAACTTTACATTGTTGTAGTGGTATTTTAGGGTTACCATTTCTTGAGCAATCATGGCAAAATTCGACTTATGTTGGTGTTTTATCAAGTACATGTTTTGTCATATACACAGCGCACGCATAATAATAAAAACACAGATTAAACAGAGTTTGTACACATGAACGTCATGTGAAACATTTTCGAGGCTCTCATGTCGCCTTTCATCGTCATTAATAGTATATTAATAATCAACACGAGATTACAAGAGGTTGTATATATATATATATATATATATA
>Ga0209780_1002807_pt1 | contig 12636 bp, 14 predicted proteins | sample WorMetexBAHAMAS2_FD_187384 | JGI IMG/M metagenome (GOLD analysis project Ga0209780, IMG submission 187384) | Marine gutless worms symbiont microbial communities from Max Planck institute for Marine Microbiology, Germany - Inanidrilus exumae... | ecosystem: Host-associated > Annelida > Digestive... | reverse complement strand
TGTAAAGTGTTCCTGTAGCGTTCTGCGTGCCATTGTCACTTAAATAAGTACATTTTTAATAATAATAATAATAATAATAATAATTGTGAAAGTAAAGCCCCAGCCACAATAAGGGTTTTTACTTTGGCAATGGCTCCGTACAGAGCCGCTCCAGTTGGTACAGAGCATCTCTGTACCAAGTCGGTACAGAGCCGCTTCATTACTTTTCTACCCACCAGAACACTATACCCCGGTGTCAGGATGTTTCCCCGAAAGACGTTTCCCAGATAGGACGTTTCCCCAATGGGTCGTTTCCTAGTTGAAATGTTCAAGTGTAACGGTTAAGCAGACGACGAGGCTTAGTACTAGGCTAGTCATTTGCCATATGTGTATGTGTCTTATTTTGTGTTTGCTTACTGCTGGGCTAATTGATACTTATTCTGTGCCACTTCAGTGTTACGTAGCTGAGACTGAGTAGATGTTAGGTATTATTAGATGTTATTATTTGCCTGAAGGCAAATATTGCAAATGCTCTGTGGGCCAAAAGAACAGCCTTCACGCATTTGGCTATAACTCTGGCACAAGTGAACCGATTTGGATGAAATTTGGAACATTGTGAGCTAAATGTTGGGGGCTGGCCCTGGCAGATTTAGGGCGCGATCCACACAGTAGCAACAGTTTGAGAGGGAGCTGAAATTTTTTGTAAGGTAAATAAAGCACGATTTCATTGATTTCCTGTCGGACAAATTTTACGACATTTGAATACAACAAGGTTGATCGGTGAGGCAGTGAAAAGTTTTGAAACAGAATTTTTAAAATTTTACCACAAGGGGCCGTTTTTCCAAAAAAGCAAAAACTGCAAAAAAATTCCAGGTCTTGCATCTTCAGAGTTTTCAGACGGTCATAACTCCGCAGTGCACGAAAGCAGACTGAATTGGAAACTGAAAGTAAGTAACACGGCAGATAACGCTGGCACGTGACCCTAGGTATCATCGAATGCAGGAACTAAATAGCTTGTGCATCAGTAAATAAGTAAACAGTTGTGTTACTTGTCGGTACGCCGGTGGGAAATGCTGTCTTCGAGGCTATATTGTAGGGTACCTCCACATACACTGCAACCCGTCTAGTCTTACAGCTGAATATAGCTGCTGATTGCTGAAGTTGATTCGATCTGTCGAGTCAGCTGCTCTAATAAATACTTGTTGTAGCCGTAGACAATAACAGAATTTGGCTTCTCCACTGTGTGCTGCGCTCTGCCTTTTGTTACCAACCGAGTAGCATGGTCCGTTGGTCTGTCAGTCGGTCTGTCACCTAGTGAGTCCTGCAGAAATGGCTGAAACGATCTAGATGCCGTTTGCGTCGACGACTCTGGTGGGCCCCGGGAAACACCTGTGGCATATAGCGGACCACCTGGGCAAATATTGTAATTGTGTTTACTCAACAGAGTCAACACAATACAGCCTTTTAGTTGCTTTTGTGTATTTATGGTTTCAGGTCGTTAAAGAACATCAGCAAAGTTTATCAGTCGTACCATCTGGCAAATACATCACAATGATCACCAACATGACAATTGAGATGGAACGCAAGAGAAGTTGTGGTTCTTGCCTCCGATACTGCATGATTGTTGTGAATATTGTCTTCACTGTAAGTGATGGTCATTTGAACTTCACCCCAAGGATGGGTGCAAAGTAGTGCTGTAACAATTTTCAAGATCACGATTGAAATCACGATTTTGTCTGAAATCGCTTCAGAATCAAATTTGCAATTTTGCATAACTAAACCTACGATTTTCATCGGGCCGTCAGGGGCTGACAAAAATGATGCCCCACTGCAAGCTGACAGCCTATGGACTGATATGGTAATCTGATATGCGGCTGGGAGACGAGTCACTTACTGCTGCCTACGCTGACATCGCGCCATCGCTGGAAACTCCTGCGGCCGCCTACACTAAAGTTGCAAGAGTGACCCACTGTAACACATTATGTAGCATTCTCACTGATGCCTTCGGACAAACGTGCACGTGTGCGATGGCGTTTGCAGCTGGATGTCCTACCCGTTACCCGTCCAACAATGCACTGAAGTAAACACAGATCACCAACCAATGGCCTGGCATTATCCTTTCACCAGACGCCTGATGAAAGGGTTGTTGCATCCCTTGCACTGGCTGTCCCATAACAGTACCAGAAAACTCACTGACTTTTTATATGTATTTAGTCTCATGTTTATTGTAATGAATAAATGTAATCACAGAGCCATGTCAACTAATGGTTGCATTATGGACAGTTGTGCTGTTAGCAGTGAATATAATGATGTGTCTGGTGCACTTGTAGCTGTTGGCGGCAGCCGTTGCTGCTGTGTTCATTCACCTGCACATTACTCAAGTTGAGTTTGTTAGTGCTGTACTTGGCACTGATATGGTTGTGGCAGCCAGTCTACTTGTGATAGTGTCAGGATGTCTGCTGTTGCTGTTAGCCGTCTTTGGAATTATTATTTCCATTGTAGACAGAGTGAAACCATATGCAGTGGTAAGCTCCACTTTGTCGTTGTTTTTTTTACCACACATTGCTGTACTAGTGCAGAATAATGCTGTGGCCTGTGTCCATCTGTCTCTCTCTGATGGGGGTGGGGGTGGGGCATGGCCTGGATCACGTGACCTCTTTACAGTCTGTGAACTTCTTACAGTCTTTGCAATCAGTGAAGCTAGCCACTTCAGTTTTAGTATGCATATTGAACGTTGCAAGTATAAATACTGCCAAAAAGGGCATGATCAGTGCAATGTAAGTTTTAGTATGAAGCACTGAAGCTGTGCACCTCAAACGTGGTGCGCAAATTGATTGTGGTAAGTGCCATTGACATCATTGTTAGCTTCCAAGTAGCCTAGAATTAACTTAACAGAATCTTCAAGTGACATGGAGTGTCACATGGTTCCTCTGCAATAGTTGAGCCTCTTGTTTGAAATCATCACTATTGTTGATTCATTGTAATAAACAACATAAAATACAATCTCATTGGTCACCTGTGATTTGACCTTGTTGGATTTTTGTTGTTTCAGTATATTGGATTCATCGTAACCATTTTCTGCATTATGGCAGCAGGCGTGATATGTGCACTGGTTTTCCAGACATGGGTATATTTCCTTCTTTGTGTTACTATAGATCGTCACTATACATTAGCTGAGCAACGTAATTTTACAAAAGCTTTTTAATTTTAAGTATCCTAGCTTCTACATTGTTCATCTTCATTGCCTTTGTTGTTTACAACTGCTGTCATTGTCAGCATGGTGGCTGTCATGTTAGCTTATACTCATAAGTTTAGCCTGCCCGGCATGGCATGTCAAATGGCTATGTGCTCTGCCAATATTACTTTCTTTCATATTCTTTTTTAATGGCCCCTTGGAGACCAATTATCTCAGAATATGCTGGACTAGTCTTAATCACATTTTCAGGATAGGTACACATATGGGCGGGCATGATCAATCTGACCCTTTTTGTGATTGCTCAAGGAACATTGCTATGGTAACCGATTTTTGGCAAGATTCAGCAAAAATTAGCATACCCACCTTCATTCTGTCCGCTGACATTCCACAACGGATGAGAGGATCGCAACGTGGTTGTGTGTGGTAACACCACAGATGACCCGTCTACGTCTGATAAAAATTTGGTGAAGTTTGGTCCAGTAACCCCAGTTTTGCAAGCACATTTGCACCAGGCAGGCTAAACATTGGGCTTTGCCGTAATGTCTAGTTGTATCTAATTAGCGGCCCTTTTCATGCTTACTACTACTACTACTACTAATATTTTCAATTTATTAACCGGCCATCTTTCTCCAGGTTTCATTGGGTCCCCCCAAAAGAGACCCTTTTAGCATTGTTGGAGTAGGCTTTTCAGGCAAGATGACTTACTGGTCACTCAGCCGACAGTGTCCAATCACTGACGCCAACCTATTGACTTGATCTCACTCATTCCGATCCATCGTCCGTCTGATGGAAAAACCTTATGTGATGGCTCTCCATTTATGTGTGTCACATATTCAATAGTCATGCCAATGGGAGTTGCCGGGGTAGGCTTTTCAGTGGCGTTTGTCTGTCTGTACATCTGTCTGTCTGTCTACACTTTTTCTGCACGATATCTCGAAAACCACTGTAGCTAGGATCACCAGACTTGACATAGAAATGTTCCACCATGAATCTTGGAAAGTGGAAACCCCGTTGGGTTCAAATACTACTCGGGGCAAAAACTGCATAACAACAACTTTGGGCAAGTTGTTCACACCTATGTGTTTCTGTCACCAACCAGTATAACTTGGTACCAGCCAAGGGGCAGTGATGCTCTGCAGCTGGGAAGGTAACTGCAAACCTGACAGAAAGTAATGGAAGCCCACCGCCGGGTGGATGACTTATAGTCACCTGCAGGCTGACTGCCTGCACACCTGGATCAGCTCCGGGCCCAACACTCAGTAACGAGTATGGGAAGCCTTTTTCAGGTCAAAGGTCAATGTCATTAGTCGCAAAATGGTGTCAGTGTGGTTTTGCACTCCTGAAAGTGCCGACTATTCTAGTAGCTGTTTTGTCCCTCATTACATACGTTTTTTAATTACTTGTTTTTATTGGAACAAATTTAAGTTTAGTTCTGTTCTGCAGTTGCCATAGATATTCACTGCAATTATTGCCATTGCATTGTATGTAGTTGACGGAACAAGTTAGACATCAGATGGAGGCAACATTGAAAAAACACTATGGAGTTAATCTCGATAATTCATGGAACCGGAAGGTCACAGAAAGTTGGGATAAAGCACAGACACTGGTAAGAAGAAGATTCTGTTGTTATGTTTTTGCAGCCATTCTGCTAGAAGTAAAAATGCAGTACATAAGTATATTAAATTTTTTAAAATTTATCATGATTGTTACAGTCGTACAAAGTACGGCTGTTAATCAGTAAGGGTTACAGTTATTAACGATTAGTTATTCATTAAACAACTAAATTGACAGGCGTACAACACATGAATTGTAGTAATCATATTAAGCTATATCAATGCCAATCTGTCATTTTATTCTAAGTTATATGTTTAAACTTTAGTCATAATTATTGTTCAGTTTACACATTCAGTCCTCAACATTCGACCAGTCTTTGAGGCAGACTTCACGCTCTCCGGAGTTAGAGATGCACGCATTCAATTGTCAAACATACGGAAATTCTCATGCAACTAAACACTAAATTTTCTTCAGCAGCTAAGCAAGGAATAAGGATATTATTTGAAATGTTATCATTAACTAAAAAAATCACTAAAATTCTTAACGATCAAGCCATAATACAGCAATGGCCTTCTTTGCATAACGTGTTAATTTGACATGGCCACAGTGTTAAAGTGTGAAAGATGAGTTATATTTATTTGCACATATTGTCTTAAATACATTGTATGATCATATGATGACAGAATTTGTTAATGTTTAGTGGCGGTGTTGTTCTGTGGATGATCAAACATGGGACATATATCAAGACTCACAGTGGTACAAGGAACAGGAAGGAACACCAGGCAAGTAGTAATACGTGTGCCTGGGAATTTGATCTGCTGAATAAAAATAAATTTTATACCGAGATACTGTTTGGTGCCATCATTCTTCTCCAAATATTGGGAGCTTAAGATCCCTCCTCCAGTCCAACATCAAAACATGTAAAGGTTTTCTTCACAAACTTCATATTCTTGTTGGCCCCAAACCAAATTATCATTTTAAAACTTCACAGTTTAAAACGGTTTCTAAGGACACCAGTGGCTGTATCACACAAGTAGAAAAGCAAAAAATAGAAAGGTGATATTACGTTAGCAGCACATCATCTTATAGTCAGTATACTGACATGTAATATCACATTTTTGATTTTTGCTGTGTTAGACATCTGAGCTATGATGATTGTTTGGAAGTTAGAAGGGAAAATGGAACTAACACAGCATTGTTGCTTCTGTACAGAGTTCTTGCTTATTACAATAAAAACAGTATTTCAACGTATTTCATTTTGTTATTTTATGTTATGCTGCAGTTTTTGGCTATGAATTATGGTCTGTTGGTCTTTTCTTTTTAGGTAGTCCAACAAATCCCAGACCATATGTTCCACGATCATGTTGCGTGTTGGATTCCAATGGTGAAATATCTGACGTGAACCTGTTAAAATGCCAGACCAGCATTGACGGTCCACCAGCTCGCAGGCAGGGCAGCCAGTATCAGGGAACCTACAATTCAGCACTGCATTACAGAGTATGCACAGCTTTGCCGTTCATGTTTCTCTTCGAAAACAGTCATGTTCAATGGCAATAAATGAACAGAATTATGTAAAGTGATATGTAATTTTATCATGTGAAACAGTTTGAGTGAAATACGGTCAACACTCGACAATGAATTTCATATGAATAAGACGGAATTTTAAAAAAGTTTATACTAGCATGCTACAGTCTCAGTCAGTCAGAATGAATGTGTTTCCATCAGTTATTTGAATGAATTAGAAGTAGAGTGTGTCAGAGACAGATCTTGCAAGTCATATTGATCCTAGGACTAAAGGTCTGTGGACCCTTCGTATTGTCAAGGCAGGCTTTGTCTAGCATTCAACCCGTAATGTATGGCAGTTTTTAGGTCAACTCTGCGACAGAGTCGACCTAATAAAGCCGGTCTCAAATGTCCGTCCGTCCATCTGTACGTACGTGCGTACTTACGTACGTCTGTCTGTCCACATAGTTTCTTCAATTTCAGTGAAATTTGGCTTGCAGGTAGAGGTCGATGAGTGATGCACGATGGCATGCAGTATGACCCCCCGATCCAAGGTCAAGGTCACGAGCCCTTCGAAGTAGGAAATCCGGCCATTTTCAACAGCTGTCTCCTTCGCCATTTGCAATGGGAACTGGCAACTGACCACTGATTCTAAAACTAGGGCACAATATCTAAATTTGATATTTGGCCTAGTTTTTGTGTCACGTGACTTTGAAGTTGACACAAACGTCAGTTGCAAAGAGTCAACCATCAGTCCCCCCTCTATGGGGCTAATTTTTTTATCCTGCAACATGATAAAGCTATTTATAAACTAACTACATACTCGGCAGTAGCAGCCAACTATGGTTAGGGGATGCTATTTGCTAGTTTGGCCTAGGGACCAACATATTTGTGATCCTCCCATGAAGTATGGTTATCTGCTCCAATCTGCTCTCCGTTTCATTCGTCCGCACTTCACTCAGCACCTGCAGCTTCAGTGTCACAGGCCGTAAAATTTGGAACTCTCTCCCTCCACCTTTCCATACGTACACATACCCAGGTACTTTCTGGCGTCATCTAAAAGCTCAGTCTTTTCCAGCTGGCATTCCTATCCCCTTAGCTGCATTCTTTTGCCTCAGATTCAGCTTCCGCTGACCATTGTGAGCATTTATAAATTATATTTACTTACTTATTATGTGTTGTATTGTAGGGTTGCTACGAAGCAGCTCAGGACTACCTGATCCATGACACTGTGTCATGGTTTGGCCTTCTTGTTGGTATTGGCAGCACAATTGCTATACTGCTGGTACGTTCAACCTAAGCATTGCATTTCATAGGTAACACAGCATGTTAGTTAAACTGAGTCACATTCATCCAGGGCCGAGACTGCCACCTCCACTCGAAGGTGGAATCCAGCACCTACTCTGTTTAATCATAGTAACAGCTGTAAAGTGAAATGGGTTGAGGTTACTTTTTGTTTCTGAGAAAAAGCTAAGAGTGGGGCTCAAAATGTGTCACATAAATGTGTCAATATCAGTGTCAGTTGGTGCTTCACTTAAGACACAACTGACTCTGCTCCCGCAGTTCCCAATCTGGTTTTAACGGGCCACTTCACAGTGGGAAGGGAAGAGAAGTGCGAATGATTTAACGTTGCCATGCATCACTTAATATTGTAACACAGTTGGCTGTTGAAGTAAGTATAAAATGTAGTTGGACTCAGTTCTATTCGCTACTGCTTTCATAATTTTCAGATGTCTAAATAATATGTTGAATTAATGTGAAAGATGCTTTGACTTTGATTCTGTTGGACATGCGCCTTGTGTCATTATTTAATGCTAGTTGAAGACTTCTGTTTCTTTACAGTACGTTGCTCAGTAGTCTAGTGGTTAGGGTGTCAGACTTGTGACTCAGTGGTCGTGAGTTCGATCCCTGGCCGCCGCATTGTCGGCCGGTTGGTATTGGGATGGGTGACCGTTTTCGGGTGGGCATACCACCACGGTATGTAACCAGCCACCCAGGCCAACTCAAGCCTCCTGCCCTCAGTGGAACCGGAAATGAGTAATGGCCAAAGTGCAGTGATGCACTGTGGCTGGAAGTAAAGGCAGGATGGTTTATTCCATTTGTGAACAAACGCGTGGGTAGCAAAAAACTGTGTGATCCCTCGTTAACACGTGCCGTTCTGAGCGGTTTAGAGGAGAGTTTGCACAAAAGGCGCTATACAAATGTCCTTTCTTCAACGATATCAGCTGGCTCATTATACTGTCTGCTTTCGTTGACTTTGCAAACACACAGACCAGTTAATGGCAGTCTTCCTAGTGAAAATGGGTTAGTGGGTTGTCCCTTTAATTAATTTTCTTTCTGCCATAGTTCAAGACAACTTTTTTAGGTAAATGGCATAGGCTTTCACAGGCTAGATGCCGTTCAGCAAACAGCGTGAACATACTGAAGGGACTCATAGCACTGAACCCAACCAAGGAAAGTAGCCACCAAATGTCCTCATCCTTCCGTGATCCATCAATGACTCTTGAGGGAAGATGTCCCAATTCCCTTTACGGTGCCTGTTGGACACGGGTACCCACTTTGCAGTCATTGCATTAACCTTTTATTATACATGGTTATTTATTACAAGTAAATGCACATTAAACATGCTCTACGTTAAAATGCTTGCAGGTGCTTGGCCTAATACTGTCAGTTGCATTGTTTACAACAAAGAAAAGGGAAATAAAGAAGGACAGCTTTTTGGCAGAATACCAGTACTCAAATCGCCTGGCATCGGAGTATTCTCTTGAAAACAATGCAAGATATTGAAATAATCAGTGCAATGTGTAGCAGATGTGCATATCCCGTTAATCTCACTGAATATGTTCTCATAGCATTACATATTATTAAATGTTCATTCATTTTATTTATGAAACGCTATGGTGACATGTTTTACGCTGCCGTCTGAATTCCAGGCCATCGATCTCTTAAGCCGAAGTGGCTGTTTTCTGTGGTGTACAGAGCTGTTGTATATTGTGGCAAGAATTGTAAATTGTACTTATTAATCGTTACTCTTGTCACCTATGTCCCACACTGTTGTTAAGAAATTGTGCTGCATCATTCGATTATATTGGATATGTGGTAAAAGCTTGGTTGTTGCTGACACTTCCTATCATTTAAACACGTTCTTATGTATAAAACCACCAAAAGTTGGCCACTTTGATGCAAATATATACACTTTGTCTTCTTGCAATTTAATTTTCTTTGTTTTCTGTTATCAACTTGAATGATCCAGAACAGAAAGTGACAGACAGTATGGATTTTTGTTAATGGACACATTTATTTGATGTACTTTAATAAATAGTGAACCTCTGATAATGGCTTTTAATGTCACTCGTGGTTAGTGACAATTGATATAGTGTATGTAATTTAGACAGCAGCCTATGCTAATCACATATTTTTCAGGCATTTAGATCTACTCTTTCATTTTATTTATTGACCGTTTTGTTGGAAATAACAATCTTGACTGTCCATTCCAAATATATTGACTGTCCATTCCAGTTCTATGTATGGTACTGCATTGTCTGTATGTGTTCAACAGTCACTCATTTATTTAATTTTCGTTCATATTTTTAATTTTAGGCTGACAAGCCAAAAGTGAAATCTGAAATTCTTAAGATAAGCCTCGAAGTTCATAACTGAGACTAATGTTTTTATGCACGTAGCATATTGAAAGACAAATACTCCAGTCTTGAGAACTCCAAAGCTGTTTGTATAATTTCCAAGACATTAGCAGTTGTTTTCCGTGAATCCAGTTTGCTATCAAATAGCCTTGAGCAGTCCCACGGTTTTGACATATGAGATGAAAATGCTAGCTCGTGCATACATGCCTTTTATTGTTAATTATATCACAGGTGACAGACATTTTTTTCCAATATACTGACTTTGGACAGGTTTCTAGTAGCTTAAGTGACCCTTAAAGACCACTCAAGGTCATTGACAATGACATTATTCAAATACGGTTTCTTGCTAGTGTTTTAACATGGTAACTTTTAGCATCTCTCGTCTCATTCCAATAAGTAGCCAACTAGCCATATAGAAGAACCTGCATGCTGTCACAGTGTTTAGTGTGAAAGAAGCATAATGATGGGACTACCATATTGTTCAGTCATTTAGAGAGTGTGCGTATGTGAAATGTAGATGGAAAGAACGTTGTTGCATGCACTGTTTCGCATGTACTTCGAGTACGAATAAATAAATAATAATAATAATAGTGTCATGTTGTTGACTTGGTGTGTTGAGTGGTGTTTTATGTAGCACGTTTTTAAAGTTCCAGTGCTTTTTGTTGTGTTAATATCAACTTACTGTACTGCTTTTGTACAGGTTGAACAGTTTTGTAAACTTACATTTTAGAACTGCAACAAGACAATTATTATTGCATGTACATTGTATGACTGAACAGAGTTTTGTGTTGTGTTGTAACATTGTTGAACAATTAGATTGTGTGTCAGTTAACAACGTTTGCTGTGGCCCTTATTCTATGACCACTGCTAGATGCATCATCAATTATTGTCATACTACTGTCAGTCTGGTTGCCAATTTACTGTTTACATATCTTCTGAATGAATGAATGAATGCTGCATTTCCTTATTTAAATGCAGACTTCAATTCAAAATTTTGCCACGTGTGGGCCCATGGTAATCCCCTTCCCTCCTCATGCCTTCACTTCCCCGCCTTGTACTGTATCTTTTAGTATCTTTTACTTTTTCCTTTTTCCCTATCTTACTCTATTTCCTTGCTTTTCCATTCCTTCCTGCCAGTTCCTGGCATGGTGTATTTGCAGGTAAAACTATGTGGTCCATGTCTGAGTGCTTTGAGACTATGCATGCATAGTAACATGGTGCTATATAAATACCCTTCCTTTCCTTTCCTATGCTTTCCCATTCTACCAGAATACTCACACTCCGTTTCCAGGCTGGATGTCGTAGCAGGCGATTAAACCTGGCTTTAGTTTTTTGTGTTAATTTTTGTTATGTGTATTTTATATTTAAGGATGCATGCTCTTTTTGTCATATTTGATTTAGTTTTGTCTTGCAGTGTGACAATTCTCCCCATTGTAGGTGCTAGTGTAGTAATTTAAATGAGCCTTTTGATCCCTTTCCCTTTTTGTGTGGCTGCTGAACAAAAAAGTGGCCAGGGTTGCGGTTAATATATCGCGGGCCTTCCTTCACTGGGTAGGGATAGCTCTCCACCTCTGACCTTTCATCTCTCATATAGCCATTATCTGTGCTGAAAAGGGACATTAAACTAACTTCCAATTTTTTTAGTTACCTATTTGCATATTACCTTTGGCATACATTCATGTTTAGCACCTAGAGACATGTCACATGTATAATCCAGAGCTAATCCATGCGTCTTTTTTGTGCAATAACTCTTATCCTTCTTAATACATAGACCTGACCTTAACCAACAATATTTCAGCATAGTGATCGTATCATCTAGTCCCAGCCTTTGTCTCTGGTCGACACAAGTCAGTCGATTAGTTTTCCCGTCTGTGTGCCTAATCGTCTCATCTTTGTGCGTCTTTTATGCCACAGTCCATAGTTGAGGCTTAGTGCTACGGATGTCACTGGTTAGGCTCGGTATCCAAGAGCAAACCTTTGGTTTTGATGAAACGTTTTGAAGGCCAGATGTTCTTGCTGACATCAAACCAACAGTGTCAAAGCACTGGCAAATAATACTATATGTGCCTGGTAATGAATACTTGGTGAACTCTTGCACATTATTCACGATGGCGGCACTTTTACATATAACCAGTTGGTCGGTTTTTATGCAGGACCAGCTTCACAAATGTACTGTTGTCATTATTGTATTTAGGGAAAGCCTTGCAACTTTGGCAGCCCCATGCAAGCTTACGTTGTTGGCCTCCACTCCTCTGTTATCATTGGTAGTCATTTTCTGTAATGCTAATTATGTTAACAGTTAAAAAATTGTTGTCTGTAGTTGTGTTGAAAGTGCCATTAAACCGCAACCAACCAACCAAATTGAACATCAGCTACATAATCCTAATACTGTTTGTTGCGTTGAATGAAAACGTGAAGATACATACAAAAATGCCTTTCGGATGTTGGCAGCCCCATGTAGCCACACACCTTGCATATGCCTAAAGTTGGCCCTGCTTGGATCTAGTCACCAGATTAAAAGTTACCTTATACAACTTGGTGACTTGTGCAACCTGCCATTCCTGTGCTGCTCAGTTGTTCTGTTTCTTATTCAAGTGTGCATGTTGCTATTATCATTGTGTGTTTGTTATCAGTGATAAATGAGAATAAAATGATGAAACATATTCTTCGGTTGGTAAATTATTACAAAAATATACTGTTAACTATCACAACCAACATTTTTACCTTTGACGTTTCGGTCTCTATCAGAGACCTTCATCAGAA
>Ga0209780_1002806_pt1 | contig 12638 bp, 8 predicted proteins | sample WorMetexBAHAMAS2_FD_187384 | JGI IMG/M metagenome (GOLD analysis project Ga0209780, IMG submission 187384) | Marine gutless worms symbiont microbial communities from Max Planck institute for Marine Microbiology, Germany - Inanidrilus exumae... | ecosystem: Host-associated > Annelida > Digestive... | reverse complement strand
GCGTGTGACAGAAATTTTTGCGTACGTACGCACATAATAGTGAATAGCACGCCAGACCAGCAGCAGATATTTCGAATATTTAAAAATCTTAGATGGCTGACGGCCGCCATCTTGAAAAATCGAAAATGTGGTACTAATGACATAATTAATAGCCTACTCAAACCTGGTAATAAACAGCAAATATAAATGTAAAAAACTGCAGTTTATACACTCTGTTAACGGCGACGGATCGAAAACCGCAAAAATCATAAAAAGGCAATGTTAATTACACTAACATTGACATTCAGGCAATGTTAGTGTGGTTAACATTGCCTTTTTATGATTTTTGCGGTTTTCGATTCGTCGCCGTTAACAGAGTGTATAAACTGCAGTTTTTTACATTTATAAGTGTTAGCGTATTTTGTCCACCAGCAGTACCCACAATCTCGATGTAACCACATTCAAAACAAGCAATAATAGATAATGAGTCCATATCCATTGAGTGTTTTATGCAAATGAATTGTCAAAGAGACTGGGTTCCATATGACGAAGTTTGACTGTGTTATGAATGGTTTATGCATTGTATTGAATATTGTCATCTGATTGACTGAAATACTTTGCTGTGCAGGACTGTGACGTTATGCAGATTAACGGTTGCTAGTGCACTTAAGTTCCCATAGCGATGCAGATATGAAACACTAAGAATGTAATAACTCATAACTGATTGCTGACCTTCACGCCATTAGATCTTGAGTTGGATGTCATTCTTGCAAATATATTGAAAAATATGTGGACAAATACTATAATAAACTTATCAATCAGTTTTTGTTTATGATAATAGCAACTGAAGCTTGAAAAACATCTTATTTTGATTATAGTTTCATATGTGATATTTTTGCATTTATTTTACCCAGTACTTTTATGTAAATGACGTCATACAGCAGATGTAAGAAACTGATTTTTATGTAGTTTTGCAGGTAAAAACTGCCAGTGAACTTTCAGTTTAATGTGCTTTCACTTGTTGAGTGACTGAATAAATAACAGGATGATGTTTGATGCTTAAATGAGAAAAAGTATCACACTTAACTTATCAAAGTCATTTGCATGTGATCATCGGTATTCCCATTTAAATGTAATGTAATGTTTTCACAGTGTCCACTCCTATCCCGACTCTGACAATTACTTGATGTGAACAACAGTGATGCTAGAATTGCTGCTGAAGCTGGTGGCTGTGTTGTTAGGGTGAACAACTGTGTATGTTTCTCCAACTACAAGTTTTTCCTGCTGTTTCTTGTCTACTCCCTTATCTACTGCATCTTCGTCGCCCTCACGTCACTGCAGTATTTCATCAGCTTTTGGACGGTGAGCGTCGCACGGTCAACTTCTGTGTCGTTGTTTTACTGATTGCTTGCCAGACTCAGGCATGAGTAGATTTTCTTCTTGTAATTCTGACATTAATCTGTTGCTGGCTTTATTGTTGACGTTAGATTTGTAGCTTGTTATTAGCTGTTGTTTTCAGTGCTTTGACACTATTATTTGGGCATCTGAAGTTCTCAAGGAGGAACCAACTGTCCCAGGTTCACTTGCAAAATGTCTGTCAAAATGGTGGTGGTGGTGTCTGGAAAAATAACTGTGATAGTGGGACGGCAGTAACCGGAGGCAAAGCTCCCGCCTGGCCAATGTCACATTGAATTTTCTCCGCCGTGAGAAATCTGTCCCCAGCGATACGGCCTCTTGTCAGTCAAAAGTTTTTGATCACTTGTTGTTCTGCTCATCGCTTTGGGCCACTTATCAACATTGCAGTTTTCTCGCAGAACAAGCAGAGGAAAAGAAGTGAGAGGGAACTGGTTAACCAAGGTTAAACCGTTGTCAAAACAGACATGGTGATGGAGACGTATTGGTATTAAGTATGTAATGTAGATTGTAGACGTGTATATTAAACATATTTGCTGCTGTCAGGGTGTCAGCGATGGGAAAGTCCCAATTGCAAATCTTCATATTGTGTTCCTTTTCTTTGCTGGAGTGATGTTTTCCATAAGCGTCATGTCTCTGTTGGGCTACCACTGCTTTCTAGTGTCCAGAAACAGATCCACTCTCGGTATGATAATAATTTTGTTGTGTTTTTGTTTTTATACATTGCATGATTTGCTGCTGTTGATGCTGTAACATCATCATTATTATAGTAAAGGCATATTAAACTGCTACATCAGTGTACGTCCCCAGCCTTTTTTGCCTCATGCACTTTGTTTCAGTGTATGTCATCCTCCTTTCCAAGATTGTCCATCTCAAAAGGTGCTTTCTAAATAACTCGGGATGTTATGCAGTGATTGTGAAACCTCATATAATTCATGATTAGGCTTAAGGCTTATTCCCATACTTGTTACCGAGTGTTGGGCCCGGAGCTGATCCCGGTGTACAGGCAGTCAGCCTGCAGGTAGCTGTAAGTCATCCACCCAGCGATAGTCTGCCACTACTTTCTGCCAAGCCTGCGGTTACCTTTCCAGCCACAGAACATTACCATTCCTTGGCCTTTAACCCATGACCTGCTGATCGCAAGTCCAATGCTTTATCCACTGCGCTACCGCATGATCAAAGTGTGCATTATAGATGGTCTCCTTATCTGTTATATGAGATTTGGCATCAGTAAAGTGCTGACATTTTGGCCTGTCTGGACACTGACTGGTATCGCTGTAATTACTTCAGCTAAATATGCTAAAAGATCACTATTCCAACAATTCTTCGCAAACCCCATTGGTAACTCCTTTGTTACAACTTAGGTTTTTAGTTCTCCACAGTAATCCTGGTAAGGTCGGATCACCAAGAGCAAACCGTAGGATTTGTGGAGCAGAGCTTTGCAGGCATGGTGCCATTTGGCCCATTTGTATCAACCATCGAATGGAATCAGAGGCAGAATTAAGTCGAAACAGTTTCTTTAACAGGTGCATATTTCTGACTCTATCTGCTTTTGAGGAAACTGTGTCTGTACATGTGTTGGTTGTGTGACTTAAAAGGGTTCGCAGTAGGAGAAATGACCTTGATTTGAAAGTCGAGGTCACTCAAGGTTATCAGAAAAGGTCATATTCATTAGGACATATATTAGTTTTTATTAGCGAGCTGTAGTGACCGTGTCTGTCTTTCATTATATCTGTTTTCAGGACTGTTTGTCTGACTATATGTTGCTGGTGGTTACTCTTGGCTGAGGTTTAGTTTTCATCTTTAACTGACTATCTCTGTGCGTCTATGTGAGTACAGAAGCATTTCAAACGCCAATATTCGTCAGCGGCCCAGACAAGAATGGTTTCAACCTCGGTTGCCGCCGTAACTTCCTCGAAATATTCGGCGAGGATCGCCGACTCTGGCTGCTGCCAACATTTACAAGGTACATGACCTACACATTTCATTTACAGCTGATAATGAAAAGTTTTTCCGTACTACTGACATACACTGACCCAGCCACAGTTGAGCCATTTACTGATAAAAAATATTAATATTAAAACATTGCCACGTATTAACTGTTTCACTCGGATATCGGGTCATAACCTTGATGTGTTAGTGATGAGCATTTACCGTCCTTTTCACTCGCAGTGTTTTGAGTTTGTGTATGAACTACAGCACTTGACCTGATGGTTGACATTTCAGGCGTGTGACCTCAGCACAGCACTAATGGACATATCGTATCTTCTTCCAGCTTCAGCAACTAAGGACGACCTAGTCGGCGTTTTGAGTTCTGAAGTTTGGGGAGGCGTGACAGTAATAGATGTAGTGCTTGCGAAGCAGGTGTGGTCACAAGTGAGCAACTCCCTGTGTTTTAGCGGTTGCTGTTTTCCAAGCGAGTCCGTGTCAGCTTAGTCTGTGTTGATTTGCTTTCTCGGCCCACTCGTACCAGACGAGAACCTTTAGAGGTTGGCTGTACAGGGTTTTATGGGCCAGTTGTCCTCCTGTTACCCAGCAAAAGACACTGGAACAAAAAGATAAGCACCGCAACATGTATGACTGGATATTGAATGTTGCCAGTCAACAGCCAGAGGCACCGTTAACGATCATATGATATCATTTCATGCTGAGAAATGATGACCTTGCTATCCACTTCCATTGTGTTATTACTGGCCAGCCTACACGTAGTGTTGGAGGGCCAGACTAGTAACGGTCAGTGGTGTCTGTCGGCGTCGTCTGTAGCGCGGCACATATGCAGTGTAACTCACCAGGGTCAGTACGCGATGGCGGGCCAGTCGTGTTACGTCCCATTAGGGTGACACCTTGTGTTTACTGGATATGGCTTTTTTGTCTCCATTATATGCAGGATGACCAACGGTCTGTGAGAACTAGTAGAAGTCAGTGAATTACCGAGATATTGCAGGGTAGTGTGTTCGTCCTGGAAAGCTCGAAAACTCCATTAATTACCCACGCTGGCTGTATAGCTGCCAGCGTGGTTAGGGCGTTCAGTCGCATCTGCTTGTTTGTCTATCTGTCTGTCTGTTTGTCCGCACTCTAAAAAGAAAATAGCTTGAGCTATGTATACCAAACTTGGTACTCATATACTCTATTGTAGTTGCTCAGCATGCATTGACCCAGAGGTTGAAAGATCAAGGTCACACGGTTACGAAAATCGTCACGGTCACACAGTTGCTAGTGATGCATGCTGCTACGGCTGTGTTCTGCTGCTGCCAGCATGAGTCTGCATGCCGATACGACTGCCTATGTTTTCCAGTTGAACTTCTGTACATAGGATAGTGTTTAAACACGGTTGAAGTCTTGAAACTTGTAATGGGGTTTTAGGTGCCATTAATTGAGAGCCAGTGTTCGCCAATAGCTTGTACTCAATGATTCTGCAGATGTCTGGGAAGAGATCACGCCATATATGTACACGTAATGTTTACCATTTACTATTTCTTTGAACAGCACTCGTTTAACAGTCTATTTTCCGAGGCAGCCTGGGTAAGCAGGCACGAGAATGGTAAATTATTCTGGGTTTTTAATGAAGCAAGAGCTGATGGGGTGGCAGTGGCATCAGCTGGTCTGCATGCACCATATTTGCACCTCACTTTAGACAGATAACCACGCCAGCACCTCGTCGCTCAATTTTTACAAGCTTGATGCTCTTTCTGTCGCCCAACCAAAAGGGTCAATGCATTGAAGGTAACAGAATGTTGATGTGTTGGTTCAATTGTCAAGGATTAGGACACCGCTCAACGATTTGTCGCTGTATATCCGTGGCCCTTGACATTATTATCACCTAAACCAACAGTCAATTGTAAAAACTGATCGTATGCATGTCAACTTGTGATTTTGCACAATTGCCGTACACAACAGAGCACATAACGGCGATAATCTTCCGTTTGTCCTCTAGACACTCGTCATTGCTCAGATGCGGTCTGCTCTTGCTTTGAACAAAATCCTAATTATTTCTTAACGTCATTGACACTAGTACAGGTAGTAATCATGTCTGATCTTTTTCGGCTGACGATTTGGTAAAGTTGTTAGTGAATTTAATAATCTTTGTTCTTTGGCATGTAACTCATTCATTCGTGTCATTCTTTCTTTTCAACATGGATTTTAGCATATGCAGCGTGTAAACAGTAAACTTTTACATCACAAACCTTGTCCACTCAGGTCAACTCAGCCTTGCATCCCTCCGGGGTCGATAAATCGAGTACCTGCTTTGGCTGGGGTAAAGGCGGGATTCTCACCTCTGTCGGGTGGGCAGGTAACACTGTGATCCCATATGGCACGTCAGTTTCCCGTAGCGGTGAAGAGCTAAGCTGATGCTACACTGCTATACACTGTTTACTTTTTTTTACTTACACTCTTGTTTTCCGTGAAACACCTGCTGTTAATAATGTGCTGGTGTCCCTGCGGATTTAATTTAAAAGTTTAATTTTGTTATTACTATGACAGTTTCTTCATTGTCATTGGTACTGGCAATGGAGAGATGGCATAAATGGATCAGTGCCCATTCCTTCGGGAGTCCGGTGGTAGATGAAGAAAGTATGAGGCCAGACCATTGGTTAGGGTCAGTGTTTTATGTTCCCTGCAGTGGTTCAACACTGTTGGTTGGGTGGCAAGAAGGACATCTGACCCATAAAAAACATGCCACGGATCCCAATGTTTCTTTTCATGTACTGGTGGAGGAAGAAGGAACCGGCTGGCCTAGTTTCAACTGCAGATGGCCGTTCAGAAACAGATAGGAATATTTCTTAATTACTGACAATGCATGGTACGGTAACGCAATGGGCAGAGAGCGTTGGACTTGCGATCAACGGGTCATGGGTTCAAATGGTACTCGGGGCAAAAGCTGCGTAACAACCTTGGGCAAGTTGTTCACACCTATGTGCCTCTGTCACCAAGCAGTATAACTTGGTACCGGCCAAGGGGCGGTGATGCTCTGCGGCTGGGAGAGTAACCGCAGGCCTGGCGGAAAGTAATGGCAGCCTACCGCCGGGTGGATGACTTATAGCTGACTGCCTGTACACCGGGATCAGCTCCAGGCCCAGCACTCGGTAACGAGTATGTGAAGCCTTTACATTTTCTAAAAACAATGGTTAGGCATCAAAACATGCATCCATTCTGCTAGGATACTGCTGCGGCAGTGTGCAGTGTATGTGTGTGTGTGCATGATATGCTTGTGTGTGAAAGCATAAGAAGTGATGGCGTGGTTTACCCCACACGAGCAGCGGGGGGTCTGGTCTCGGCTGCTGGTAATTCATACCACTCCATGGAGCTGACTGTGGCATCAGTCATGCAGGCTGATATGGCATCTGATATGCCGAGGTATTAAGCATGATGATGATGAAGATGATGATAGTGATGTCATATGGATTATCGGGTGACATTATCATTAACTTAATCTTACGTTTTAAACTCGGGTTTTTAACCAAAATTTGGTTTAAAACCTAATTAATATGCAAAAGTAGAGTGAAAATGCACTTCGGTTTTAAACCGAGTTTAAAACTGAAGTTAGATTTCAAACACAAAGTTCAAACTGAACTTACTTAATGCGTTGAGATAATCATCAGTGCTTTTGTTTTAAACTGAACTGCTTTTACTTTTTCGCTTTGCAGTGGTGGTTATCATATTTGTGTTTATAATAGCAACTGCAAATGGTTTAACTAATCGCTGGACGCGTGTCGTTTTTTTATTCGCATTTATGCTTTAGATTATTTGGTATAATATTTACAGAAAACAAGTAAAAAGACCGAAATTGCAAGTGTCCTCTACAAATTCATTGTGGACGTTGTCAGCTAATCGGTTTTAAAAACTTAACTTGGTTTTAAGTTTGGTTTAAAACCGAAGTTAACCTGAGCATTGGTTTAAAACCGGACTTTAGAGTCTAGTTTAAGGTTTCATTTAAAACTTTAGTTTGAAACTAAAGTTTAAGCAAAAGATAAAGTCACCCATTGTGTTGCTGCTTGTTAAATGCATGCAGTCAGCTGTACTTGTTTAGTTACGTTCTACCATACTATTACTATTACTACTACTACTACTACTACTACTACTACTGCTGCTGCTGCTGCTGCTACTACCAGTGCTACCATTATCGCTACTATTTCAGCTACTTTTACTTTCGATCGTTTATTTATTTAGTCATCTTTTTTCTGCATTACCTCGGGTTAAGACAAGTCCTCTAAAAGTCTCTTTTTGATCATTGAAACCATAGACCAGTAAAGTATGAGTGCACTTAAATAAATACAGTGTATTTTTAGTGCTCTGCAAATTTTGAGTTGTATTTTAGCATTAACATTCAACATTTTCGACAAAACATAGTGCATTTCTGTGCATGGATATTGCAATTTTGAGCTTCTTTGTTAATTTGTATTTATTGCAAATATGGATTTCTTACTCATGAAGCCGTTAACAGCTCGCTTCCTGTGACCTTACCCATCCCTGCTGTATGTCAGTAGTACAGAGAAACTGTTCATATTTTATTTAACTAGCTTATTGGTTTTTTATTGGTGATATGTGCAGTTTGTTAGCATGTACGTCTGTTTAGGTATGGGATGGTGCAGCATAAGACATATTTAGTTCAATATTTTAGTGACAGCTATCCGTGTGGTCAGTGTATTTTATGTTAAATATTTCAAAATTGCTCGCAAACTGAGGTGAAAGAGAAATGAAAAAATATGACGATTAATGGGAAGAATTACAGAAACACACGTCACCATAGCTATTGTTACCATGCATGGAAGTCCTTGAATTTAACAGTGGCAATTTCAACGCCTTGAAAGTACACCTGTCTCTGTAAGTCTGAAAAGTCACCAAAAAGTCCTTGAATTTACTTGGGATATTGGAAATTTCTGCCAGACTTGGAATCTTTACTTACTGATGTTGCTGGTGTCTGTAGTTCATTTATTTCCCCTTACTTGTTGTCATTTTCTGTCTTTTTCCAGTCCCTTTAAATATGTATTATTGGACTCAAGATGTCTTTTAAAAGTCTTCGAACAGTCCGTGAACAGTCTTTGAGTTCAAGTGGTGCAAAAGAGTGACAATGTTGAAGATATATAAGGTTAAATGCTTTTAATACAGCAATAGTTTCATTGATAATTTCTGGAAAAAGATAAGATGCCTTTAAAGTTTAAGAATTTGGTGTGGCATGGAACGTCTAAGCAGTTTTAACCAAGCAGTCTCTTCCCAATATCACCAGTAAGGCATGGTTGACGGCAGAAATCAAACCACAAAGTTATTCTGTGAGTCTGTTGAACTCTGAATGGTAAAAATGCCGGCGGAATACATCGGAATGTAGCTAATGTTTTGAAATGTGAATGTTTTTATGCTGCATCATGTATATCGCGTTAGTGGTTGCAGTTGTTGTGTTAATGTTTTAACATCTTCGTCTCAATTGCAGTCATTACTTTGCCCCTGTAAGGAATGCGGAAGTATTGTGATGAGTATGTCTGTGTGTGTGTGTGTTTGTCGATGAGGATATGCATTCATCGCTCGCCTTGCAAATACTTGCCGCTATAACTACTACCTTCTTTTTCTGCAATAAAACAGTATATTTGAGAAAACGTGACTTACATGCAGTGATAACTGGTGTGCAAGTATTGTGATTTGCATGTCTGTGTATCTCTCTGTCTGTCTCTCCACGACGATATCTCCAGAACAACACGTTCGACGATTTTTACCAAATTTTTGGTGCATGTTGCCTCCGGTCATGGCTCGATCTTCCTTTGGCGAAGGGGGGGGGGCGAAGTCTGCTATTTACAATTGCCTTGTTCACTTTTATGATGTGAGTTATATATTAGGTATTGATGTCGTTTTGAAAAGCTTATATTTGTTCATTATTTAGTTTACGATGTTTGTTAGTTCTGTGCTCGTCTCTGATATAGCCATATTTGTGCGGAAAAGGGACGTTAAACTCCCAACTAACTAACTAGTTCTGTGTATCTCTTTATTTACTATGAAGAGAATTAGAAAGTCAGCATTCCAAAGGAAAATATGTAACCACTGAACAGCGTAAGTCTAATAAGATTTGGCTATATTAAGCTAAATTTCTAGTGCTGAGATGGTACACCTGTTTGTATTTAACACACACACATATCGAGGAGTTTTTGTTTATATTTTGTTTCTGGGTTATTTAAAATTCTAAAAGATCAGAGAAAAGTTATGAGCTCCTTACCTGCTGGTGTAAACCAATGAAAATATTCTTGTTTTCTTATATCCAGTTGCATTAAAACTGAAGCCAATGATGATGACAGTCATAACAGTGATGGTTATTAGGCCACATCACATGCATGGCATAGATGCGGCGTATTGCGACAAATGTCATACATAGCGTGGTCTGGTCTGTCTGTCTGTCAGTAATGGCATGCAGCAGAAGGGATCATTCAGTAAAATGGCACAACTTGTGGTGTGGCCTTTTTTTGACCACTGGTTATATTGCAGTCATTCACCGTGATGATATTTGCGTCACTGTACTTGGTCGTCTTGCAGTTAGAATAAAGGTGGACAGTGGTAATGGTTTTATTCATCAGTGATGTATCTTCTGCATTAGTCTGTACGTAGTGTGGCGTCGTGTGTGTTCACGGTGTCACTGTTCATTGTCTGTAGTCAAGGCAACGGTCTGACGTTTCCCGTGAGGACAGTTGATGAAGACTACGACAACCTGTTGGGTCAGAGGCAACGCTGGGCAGAGGAGGGAGAGGCTGACGAACCAGCTGTCAGTATGTAGCACTACCTACTACTACCTACCTCCATTTTAGGTCGACTCTTTGACAGAGTCGACCTAATAAAGCCGGTCTCTAATGTTCATACATACATGCGTACATCTGTACGTATGCAAAAATTTTCTTAGACTTCAATGAAATTTGGCATGTAGGTAGAGGTCCATGAGTGATGCACGACGCTATGCAGTGTGACCCGATCCAAGGTCAAGGTCACGAGCCCTTGAAAGTTGGCAATCCGGCCATTTTTAGAAGCTTATCTCCTCCGCCATTTACAATGGCAGCTGGCAACTGACCACGGATTCTCAAACTAGGGCACAATATCTAAATTTAATCGGGCCAGGTCTTTGATATTTGTCCTAGTTTTTGCGTCACATGACTTTGAATTTTACAGAAATGTCAGTTGTGAAGAGTCGACCGTCAGTACCCATATGGGGCTAACTTTTCAAGGTGAACCTCAGTTTTCTTCCTCTGCTTGTTCCAGAATAGAACCTTTGGGAGTAAGTGGTACCGGTTACTTTACGAGTGAGATGTCTTAACTGTCACGGTGTCACCCAATCAAAGTGTCAAGGCACTAAAGGAATGTACATTTATATATATACATACACAAACACACATGCGGCCATTTTATGTCAACTCCAGTTAAGAATTTAAGGATTTCGTTGGAGCAGAGTTTACTGCCCACATGTTCTTGCTGATGCCGGCTAGCGAATTTGGGTTAGTTTGACCTAATAAAGTGGGTCTCAAATGTCCGTCCGTCCGTCCACAAAAAGTTTCTTTGATTTTGATGGAATTTGGCATATAGGTAGAGGTCGACTAGTGATGCACGATGGTATGCAGTATGACCCGCTCCAGGGTCAAAGTCAAGGTCACGAGCCCTTCAGAGTTGGAAATATGGCCGTTTTCAAAAGCTATCTCCTCCGCCATTTACATTGGGAGCTGGCAACTGACCACGGATTCTTAAACTAGGGCATAATACTTAAATTTGATCGGGTCGGGTTTTTGATATTCAGCCTAGTTTTTGTGTCATGTGACTTTGAAGTTGGCACAAATGTCAGTTGCAAAGAGTCGACCGTCAGTCCCCATACGGGGCTAATTTTTACAGTTTTATATTAATATTCTTGCACTAAAACTCTATCATTTGTTTCATTTTAGGGTACTACGGTGAAGATGGTTCCAGGTTGAACGAACATTCATAGTCTGATGTCGTTGAACAGTCTTGCAGTGCTAACATCAAACTGTCATCACCTTGCTTTCTATGATGACGTCCATCGTCTAATAACGTTTGCAATTTCGTCTGTGGTCTAGGCTATTGTGTGCTTGCAGGAAATGCGGCTGAATGCGTTCGTCATAACATGGTTAGCTAGATGATTATTGCGAGCGAGTGTCACGATGTTACCAGTAGTTCTAGTGGATGTGTCACAGTGCTTGTAGGTTTTCTATTTTTTTCAATTTTTACCTTTGTCACCACTTCGCAGGGGTAATGTTTTGACCGCCGTTTGTTTGGTTTGTGTTTGTTTATTGCCAGGATAACTAAAAAGAGTTATGGATGAATTTTCGTTATATTTCGGGAATAGGTACACTATGGACCAGAGTTGGTTAAATGTTGGAGTCTTGGGGTCAGAGTAGCATACCGGCTGCTGGCCAGTAATGTCACCGTGTCAAAGGTTTATACTCCACTGATTGCCGTCTAGTTCTTTCTGTTTCTTTGCTACATCTGATACCGACATTTGGTGAACATTATCGAGTAGCAAGCATGCAGTTGTTTTCTCATTTGGTTTTATTTACTGCCTTACTCATTTACTTCCTGACTTATCTACAACTTCCAGAAAAGACGCGTTCCATTTCCAGGCCAGAGGTCGTAGGAGGTGACCGAACCTGGCTTTAGTTTATTTGTGTTGATTTTATGTTGTAGCATATTTTGTTACGGATGCATGTTTGCTTTTGTTGTGTTTGATTTAGTTTTTTATTACTTAGCCAAGAGATTGGCTGGGAATAACGTCTCCGAAATGGCCTATTTAGTGTCGGGTGAGACGTAAAACCTTAACTCGGTCAGTCAGTTCATGAAAACAAAGGCGAGAATAGTTGACCAATGTGTCCCGAGTTACTTGGAACTGCAACAGAAATCTGGAATGATTATTCTGAATATCTGTGACCAATGACAGGATTGAAATGCTGTTTGCAAATGTAATTTGGTGGATATTTATATTGTTGTAAAGTCTAAGAAGACTACACTGCATGTTTATTATATTTATGTCATTGCTTTCAGCGACTTGTAAATGATAATTACTTCCAGAAAATTGTACAGCACTTTGTCATTCTAGTTGCATTGCATGCATACTGCATGTCCTTAGATATATTTAGAAAGAATATTATTTTACTCGCCAGTATAATATGTAGGGCCCACAGTTTTCCGCGGCAAATTTTGCCAAATTCCGCGGCGCCGTTTGCCAAATTCCGCGGATCACCGCGGCAAATGCTTGGAATTCCGCGGCTCACCGC
>Ga0209780_1002805_pt1 | contig 12638 bp, 4 predicted proteins | sample WorMetexBAHAMAS2_FD_187384 | JGI IMG/M metagenome (GOLD analysis project Ga0209780, IMG submission 187384) | Marine gutless worms symbiont microbial communities from Max Planck institute for Marine Microbiology, Germany - Inanidrilus exumae... | ecosystem: Host-associated > Annelida > Digestive... | reverse complement strand
CTATCGTCTCATTTGATAAACGAAGTAGGTTCTCTTTTTGGTATTTTGAAGTACGTGTGCGATATCGTCGTAAAAAAGTTCACGTTCGCTATCTCATCTCCTGATGAGTTCTTGTTAGTTAAAATGTTTGACTGGAGCTTATTTCTGTATACTTCAGAGTTTATATGAAGGTACTTCTTGGAACAAAATGTTCGTTTTTGTATGAGCAGTGCTCCTTGCCACAGATCCACTTTCGTACTTCGCTGAGCGTCTCTACAAGAGCATGAAGGGCGCAGGAACGGACGACACCAGTTTGATTCGACTGATCGTTACGCGCTCTGAGGTTTGTTTGCATTCCAGTTCTTTGAAGTTCGAACCTGGTCTGTATTGATCTATAGGCCTACAGCTTGTTTTCCTAGTGTCGTTTGCATTGAAGCAACGTCAGTACGAATTGGCTAACATTCTTCAAACTAGAAAGCCCTCACTTGTGGACACACTGACCTCTTTGCGGCTGGTATTACTTATTTACAGATTCCAATTCAAGTCTGATTTTCACTGACGTTGCTGGAGCTGGTTTCCCTGTTTCACTTTTTTATCTCATTCAAATAAGAACATTTTTTCTCCGCTGTTGCATTAACGTACGAATTTCACGTAGACAATGTCAAGATGAGTCGCCATGATAAATATCTAGGCCAGAGTGTGCGGCCATTTCGTTCGACAGTTATCATGCGAATATACAGACGCACACGCAGCAGACTGAACTAGCCTACTTGGACCACGAAAGGTCGCTAATAAAGGACGAAGAAAATTTATTAGACGTCTGAAGTTTGGCTCTTGAAAGAAAAGACAAACCACACAAACGGGGGGCGATTTTCGAAATTTCTTGAGATTTTCTTCAGTTTTTTTTATAAATTTTATGCTAGGTTGGTCCTTGGTCGTAAGTTCAGAACTTAAGATATTGTAGGCTTTCGTGAGATGATCGTAAGTTGTTTTTCGAAACCTGTATTAGCATATCTTACGATTTTCGTAAGACAGTTGTAATTTCTTTGCTTCGAGAGGGGGTGCGAAGTACTGCGATGAGTGTGTCTGCATGTCCGTATGTCTGTGCGTCTGTTTGTCTGTCCGCTCGCACTGAAACTTCCTGAACGACTTTAATGCCATCTGTTGTGTGCACTTTCATGTACAGATTAAACAAGTAGGTCAGCTACCGCAGTTGGACCGCGCGACGCGCTATGTTAGCAAATTCGTGTTATGTTTCAAGAGCTGTGGGAGATATAAAAGTTTTAAAGTGCAAAAGTGACCCTCAGGGTTATTCAAGGGCATCGGCAATGGTGCCATTCGATAGGCCACATACGATTTCCTATTAGTCTTCCATTGCAACTATGTCTATATCTTGCACCGTTTCCGATATATTATCACTTATTTCCAAAAACGTACAGAGGTCACGTGACTCTGAACATATGCTTTTGGGAGTAATATATCATGCATGCACTAGTCAGACTGGTACTCCTCCATATCAATCAGTACACGAAATTTGAAGTGCCTAGCTTCATAAATTACAAAGACATCATTGGGTCGAAATTAAAACACGGGTCACGTGACTCTGACCACGCCCATTTTAGGGGCAATTTGTTACCATAGGCTAGGATTTGATACAGTCTACCTGCAAGCAAATTTTGACGATTCTAGCTCCAGCCGTTCCAGGGATATCATTGGGACGTCAAAATTTAAAATGGGTCACGTGACCCTGACCACGCCCCTTTCAGGGACAGTTTGCCATTCGTGGTCTAGCACTTGATACGATCAACCTATCTACCAAATTTGAAGTATCTATCTATAGCCACTACGAAGATACGAAAGGCGACATAAAATAGCGGAAATGGGGTGGTTTGGGGTAGTTAAAGGTCAGTCAAGGTCACTGTAAATAGCACCGTTCGATAGAGCGTATAGGAGTTCCTATTAGTGTCCCATAGTAACTATGTTTCTATCTTGCACCGTTTCGGAGATATAGCGAGATGTTAGACGAAAATCGCCAATTTGAACCTACCAACCTCTATTTGACGCTTTCGTATAGGGGGGTGATCGCGTTGGAATTTTGCCTAAATTCATGGCATCAGAAAAATAAGAGTCCCTGGGTTATCGCACGGCGTTGTTTGCGTGATCCTACGTTTTGTCTATTGTATTGGTTTTAACTTTTACAGGCACCGAATAGCCTACTTTGTGCTGCATGATGGTGCCGTTAAGAATGCACTCACTCACCTCGTTTAGCGGTTTTGGTACAGTGCCGGCTTCTGACAGTCAGACAGACAGACAGACTAACGGACGGACAGATACCGCGCTAGCATAGCTCCACGCGGTAAAAACCTGCGGTCCTGACCATTTGTAGAGCGCTGCTGTTCGGTGCATTTACGGGTTCAAAATTCTGTCATTTGAAAAAAGTCGCATTTGATCAACGATGACGGGGGCTTTCGTCTTTTTCTGTTCAATGTTTAAAACTGTGCAGATTGACCTTAAGGATATCGCGGACGCTTTCCATCGCAACTATAGGAAGCTTCTGAGAGATTTCATCAAGGACGACTGCAGCGGAGACTACCGCAAGCTTCTTTTGATGGTACTCGGCAGTGTGTGAAAACCTGCGATCTTCTACGCTACGCAGTGCAGTTCGCTTTGTTTTGTTTAATTAGTTGCAGCTTTCGGTAGTTATTAATGACACTGATATAGGTTCTAGGCTATGGCATTACGTGCTTATTAAGTTTAGCTGTTCTGTTATTGTACGATTACCGTTAATGCTATTGTTCTATATTCTTCAAGAAAGTTTTCTTGCGTTTATGTTGTACCGCAGTTCTTGGCATTTGAATTACTTAATCTTGTTGTGTAGCGTAATTTAACCATTAATTCTGACGCACTTGCAGTGTTTTGTTTGACTTTCTACAATATGTTTGCGAATGTTAATAAATGATAGTTTGACTCCTGGGCAATTGTATTAGTATTGCACTTAACGTAGTACTGTTACTAACAACTGTCGATGTGACAACAATGTAAGTCCAGCGATCTGCTTCCAGCGTGTAGTAGGAATGGCTTTTGTAAAATTGTAGATTAACAACTCTTACATTACAATGCAATTCAATACAATATAATACAGTAGCCTACGATTATCACTTAATATTCGCTAGTTAACAAAATACTGTTCACTGGCGTATTGCATAGATCAAACGTTATAGGAAAGCATTAAAACACAGACAAGAACTCGCTACTGTTAATATACACACTGAATTTCAAATGCGTAACTTCATACATTCCAAAGATATGGCAGGGGCCCCAAAATTTAAAAAGTCACATTAGGCTAACCACGCCCCTTTCGGGGGTGATTTGTCATCCGTAGGCTAAAGCTTGCTATGTTCAGCCTACACAAAATTTCAAATCTCTTTCTTCACCCATTACATAGTCACCAAGGGCGACGCAAAATGTTGAAAATGGGTGGTTTGCGGTATATAGGGCCGGCGTCACTCAAGGTTATTGGAAATAGCACGCACTATTCGATAGAGCGCACGCAAGTTTCTATTATGGTAAAAAAATTTTGCCTGCACCGTTTCTTCTGAGCTACTCGGTTTTTGATTTTTATTTTTCATTATTTTTCGTTTCTGCACCGTGCTCTAGATTAAGCTGGCCATCTCATCAGCTTTTGAGCGCACGTAAATCTACTGTATCGTATCGTATCATATCGTATTAGCCTTCCGTAGTATAACTATTGCTGAGGTATAGGCCGAAAGTCGCCGATTTTAACCCACCCACCTGTAATTTGCGCCCCATTTGAGGATGATTGCATTGCAATTTTGCCAAGGAATCAGAGAGCTAAGAGTCTCTTAGATATCGTACGGCGTGTTTGTTTGTGTGATGGTATTTTGATATAACTCCGACTTGTGGTTGACCGACGGACGGACGCATGACCATATCATTTAATAATGTGTACAGTTTACAGTAACAACAGTAATAAAGAGTTGCATAAGTACCCAATGACAACTTGAAAACTGGCAAAGATGTCAAGACTATTAGCTGTTACAGACACCTTAATAAACTAAATGTAAACTGTACGTAGCCTGCGTTACAATAACAGAATGATGGAAACAATACATAAAATTTACGTGACAATAAAATTAAAATTAGAAATCCAACTACAATGGGAGAGCTTGAAACTCCTAACGCTATGGTAAATTACGAGTAATATAAAAATCGCGAGAAGTCCTCAGTCCTAAGAAGTGTCTTGAAGCGGTACGGAATCGGCATGCTCCCAGATGTTACTTCTAAATAAGTCGACGAAAGAACAAGTACGTCCGTCTTTGGGAACGGCCGTATATCCACACATGCCGATCCTGCGTGCACACACTACGCGAACTTAATAGGCACAGGAGCTCTTCCCACCCTGAACTACACTCCCATGTGGATGGCCGATTCGTCCAATTTCGGGCTTCTGGGGGAGCAAAGTTCCCCAAAATGGTAGATTCTTTGCCCAGGACGCCCCTGAACTACCGTGCAAAATTTGACGCCACTAGCTTTAGGGCCTATCCTCGCCGGAGAAATCCGTAATCGTACAAACAAAAAACAAACAATAAAAACAAAAGTAAACGATATATCCACACCTTGCCTATCGGCATGTGTGGATAATAACCCGTTGAGAAAAAAAGAATTTTCGAACTGCAGTCCGACATTTAGGAAGGTAAAGTTTATAACTATGTGGAAGAGTGGACTGATACGATTGTAGTGTGAAAGTGTGAAAAGGAAAAGGATGCAATGTTAACATCAATTTTACCAGTGAGAATTTTGTAAGTGCCAATCAAGTCAAACTGTAATCTCTTAGCTTCTAAACTTTGTAGTCCAAGAGCTCGAAGTCTACCTTTGTAGGTTAGTGTAGACAGTCCACCGAGACGCTTAGTGAATCGTCTCTGTACACGTTTTAATTGTTCTATGTCTTTAATTAAATGCGGAGACCACACACACACAAGAAGCATGCTCTAACAGACGGGCACATACACAGCGAGAGCGCGACGGAGCAGAGGTACTTCTTTGGACACAAAGCATTTGTGTACGAGATTGGCTCTTGCCGAAACCCGTGCGACGATATTATTTATGTGACTACTGAACCTCAGATTGTCACATACCAGGCATACGGGCGCCACAAATGGGAGTGAACACAGTGAATGGTATGGGATGTTGCAACAATGGCTGCGAGCGGCATGTACGGCGGCATATAGGCGTGACAGCGGCCATGGATGTACGGGGTTTAGTGAACCCTTTTTGTCGCTCACTTATTTTAGGGGGAGATTTAAGGAGATCGGAATAGCAGCGCTTCCTTTTGAGATTAAGCGACGTCGTATGCATACGTTTCGACACTGCCGGTCGACGGACGTCGGAAAAAATGTTGGAAACAAGGCAATTTTAGATATCAGACTTCACCCGCGGTGTGCAATCCCCCCTTCGCGGCCGATACTAGACTCGTCCAACGCTTCCAGTCAAGCGTCTGCCCCTGTCGTGTGCACGCTTCTGCATGAACCAGTCTAATTTGCAATTCATAGGGGTGTTAGGGTTGTCGGGCACGTTTTCCCCAGAATTGCCCCTTCCTTTCCGGACATCGTCACCCCCACGTAACGTAACACATCGTTCCTCGGGCCAAGCCCACTCATCACCCAACGGCATCTCGATCGGTTCAGCCGTTTATGTATTGGTGCCAATGCTATGCTGTGCAATGCATGTTAATGGGAAGAAATTCCCCAAAATTGTCCCTTTCCTTTAGGATTTCGTCAACCTACCGGAGGAGGATCGAGCCACGGCCATAGGCAACGTGCATAACAAATTTGGCAAAGATCATGCGTGTTTTCCCGGAGATATCCTCACGGACGGACAGACACACAGACACACAGAAGTACTCATCACAATACTTCGCAACAGCTTCCGTGAGGGAAGTAAAATAAAAACGATAAAAAACTGTTGCCGATAGTAACGATCTCCAGCAGTCCGTCCCGCTAAAGCTAGAGCTTCTTTATCAGTTCAGCGTAGCAGATGCGGCGGAATAACCCATCCACTGACGTTACCGATCCACACTGTATTTAGTTTTATTGTTATCTTTTTGTCATAATTTAACTGACAGCATGTGCAGTTATTGTAATACGAAACTAGAGTCAGACATGCCGTTCGCATTGTTCACGTTCGTTCGTTCGTTCTTTGCGGGCAGGGGTCCAGCGGTCCAGCCTACTCTGGACCACAGCGCTGAGACCTTTTGAATCGGTACAATGCGCCAGCCCAGGGAGAGGAGGAGGGGAGTTGATAGGTGTGTGTGGTGTGCGCGCTATATAGAGTGAAGGAGGGAAAGTAGGCTTGAGCAGCTTGTCAGGTATTTTTAAATGCGCCCCCTCTATAGGTGTGGCTTACTGTCTGACTAAGCCCGGACTGGCACTTATTCAGCGACAGCCCCACCAGTCTGCCGTTCAGCGCTGGGCCACCTGATTGACACTTCTGCAGTGTCAGCCAGGAGACATCTGTCTGCTTCGGCTCTCACGTCAGCGTGGCTGATACGTTGATGCTGCTAATCAAGGCATCAGCAACGTTTATAGTTTATAGAGGACACCGTCGAACCCTCTTAACTGCCCGGGATTAACTACCTGTACATCATGCGCATATAAATTATTAGAAATAATTCTTTGGTAGGCGGACGCACCCGAGCTGAGTTGAACCCCGGCCACGAGCGCGTCACGCTCTACTGCACATGGCGGCCGAGTGCGTTTACCATTCGGTCACGTGGGCAGGTCCCTCGCATTGTTCACGTGTTCATAAAGTTATTATTTTGGTGCGACTGGGTATGATGGTTGTATGATGATGATGATGATGAAACGTGGATTTATATAGCGCATCGTCATAAAATCTCTAATGCGTTGTATTGTTGCTGACGCATTTCACATTAATACCATTAAAGTATGCATGCCTGCTCAAATACCTGTAGGATTACGTCTCTTATGTGGTTATAAGCTGACGGTCCTTCGCTGTTTTTTTCTCGCGCGCAAGGAACGTGGTTTCTGGTTTTACGTAAGCCTAATTCTGCATGCATGCAGAATCTACGTGTGTTGTAAAACCTAAATCTGCGAAGGCCTATCCTTCAATAGCGCGATGTCGTGTCTGCTGCACTGCATAATGTGACGTATTGCGGAGCTTATGCCCGTATTACAACTGAGATAAAATGTTTTAGCTAAAACATTATATCTCAGTTGTAATACGGGCATTACATGTGAAACAAGGCATCGCCCTAACGGGGCGTAACACGACTGGCCCGCCGTGCAGTTTCGACAGCCCGACTGTCCATGCACCCGGCCGCCGGCACACCGACCGCCACGCGCCCGGCGGCAGAGTTACATACGACTACAGACGACGACGACAGACAACAGACGACGACAGACGCCAGCCAGCAGAACAATACTGGCCCATTAGGCGGGCCAGTTATAAAAATGAAATAAAACTGAAACAAAACTAGCGCATCTGTTTCGTCGACATTGTTATAGGCTCGAAGAGCCTATCATATGCAAATACTCTACGGGGCAAAAACGGTGTTCCAGCGACCTTCATTCGGCTATTACTCCGCCGAAAGTAAACCGATTTGGATCAAAATCTGGAGCACTATAAGCACATTGTTGGGGGCTGGCTCTGGCAGATTTTGTGCGCGATCCGCGCCATCGACAGTTTGAGAGGCAGCCGAAATTTGTTTTTGGTCAGGTAAATAACGCACGATTTCACCCATTTCCCGTCGGACAAATTTTCCGACATTTGAACACCACAACGTCAATCGGTGGCGACATTTAAACTTTCGGAACAGAATTTTGAAAATTTTACCACAAGGGGTGGTTTTTAAAAAAACGCTTAAATTGCTCACAACATTTCCAGGTCTTGCGACTTCAGGCCGCCATAACTCCGCAACAATACGATAGGCCTACGATACAATACGATGTATTTACGTGCGATCAAAAGCTGTTAAAATGGCCAGCTTAGTCTAGCGCACGGCACAGTAACAAAAATTAAGGAAAAACTAAAAACAAAAACCGATCAGCTCAGAAGAAACGGTGCAGGCATAAATCCGTATAAGCAGTCCGAGAGGAAGAAGTGGAACTACGGAGGATAGGATTTGTGAAACAGGCAGGTTTTAAGCCGGGAGTCTGATTTTTATAAATTAAGCGTCAACAGTGCAACGTCTAACTGCAAACAAATTATTAAACCTCAGTAAATTCTGCCAAGGCTTGCATTAGTGATGATGGGTTTAGTGAGGTCACCCCAAAACATAAGGTGTCCACTATAGAAACTGCGCAGACGTGACGGTCACTGTGTACGTGTGTGCAAACATCAAACGTAACTAAGTCTGTGTTCAACATGTCCTCCTCATGTGCTCGAATACGAGCAGATCGCTTATTCGATGGACACCTGGTGGAAATGTTCCCAATCTTCGATCAGGCGCGAATTCAACTAATCTACGTAACGAATCCGGCTGCGATATACACAGACTACTCAGTAGGCCTACACACCCTCCTGCAGCTTCCCCCAAATCTCACAGTCTAGCACCGTACCCTTTTCCTACCTCAACACTTTAATTAAAACGCCATCTTCTGCAGAAAATGTCATGCTTATTGTTTTCGTTAGCTGTTCACGTGGATTTTGTCAACACAACGTCAGTACCGGTCGAACACTGTTCAGGGATATTTTGTCATCAATATTCAAATATGAATAACTCTGCTACAAGACAATATTTTCCAGCGAAATTTGGTCGTTATTTCGCAGATATATTCAGAAATATCTGCACGCAATTTTGTCACGAAGCGTTCAGATTTGCCATTTATATTGTACATTGTCTTGGGGGTTACTTTTTTCCGGTCACGGTGCCGATGTAGAACTAATGATTCATATCTCAGTATGTCGCTTGCCTATCACCTTATCGCAATAACCACTGCATAAAGAGCAGCAGTGGTTCCTGCCCAAGCAAATACACTTACTAACTTATTTGCTTTTGCAGCAGCGAAAAATTTAAAAAGTCACGAGCCAACCTAAACTGACCCACCTAAATTTTGCTATTTTGCTGACCTGACCTGACCCGATCTGCCAGCATGCGACTCGGAGGTCGACCTGTCTCTTGTATTGCGCATTGTTAAATTTCTCTACGGAGCTATTTTGTAAACAATCGCCTGTTTACGGAGTTTTTGACCGTTACTTCCACATCCCTCTATCGATCGTAAGTTCGTAACGAAACACGAACTTGGTCTTCCCTTCTCCTCTAGGAACCTTCGCATAAAATTTGGTGCAAATCCGTCTGTGGGGGAAATGTAATGGGAAATGTATGGAGATGGCGTCAGTCTGCGACGACGCCATCCACGAAGTGAGGCGGGGCTTATGGCCAACTTCAGCAACCCCGCGCGTCGATTGGCCAGAAGACCACGCGTGCGGATGCAGCGGGAAAAAATGAGGAGAATGGGTACGAGCGATGGGAGAGAATAGACGTGTGCGAGGAACTGAGTGTATATCCGTTGTGGAATGTTGTAAATAAATGTATGAAGAATAACGAGTCTTATGATGAACACTCGAGCCACAACACGCTACCGATAAATATAATAGAACTGGAAGGTTAGACATGGAGACGGACAGAGAGGTGCACGACATCCGTCCACAATTCATTTAGTTATCGTGGTCACAGACACACACACACACACACACGCCAACCAACGCCGGTTAAAACATATTCCCTCGTTTTCGCGGGGATAATTAGAAATCGTAAACAAGTACAGTCTGTAATGGTGTCATTAGTAACTTTTAGTAACACTGTAACAGTTGCCATAGGGAAAACTGTCTTTCCCAAGTTACAGCCTGGACACACAGACAGCACTGTACACGGTCGAGGCCTTGTCTGATGGCGGCCGCATTATAAGCTATTAAGTTTTTTGCTGCATTGCTTTGCAAAGTTCTGTGATCGTAGCGTGATGATGGAAACGGGCCTTAATAATGAATCAGTAGTAGGCCTAGTATAAAACCTCTATATACGGCGCTATAACCACGTTGACGTTCTCGGTAATCATGACTATCCTTTATCTGGTACCGGTATTAGTATAGGCCTATAGGCCTATATAGCCCTGCAGGGAAGTTTTCAGATGCATGCAGCTATGACGTTCGACGGTCGTGCTGTCGTGTGAACGAACGGTAAGTAGGCATATGTAGGCTATAAGTAGCCTATTATAAACTTTAATGCGTATAGACTAACGATATTTTATACTTAATGTATACGTCTTTGTTAGAATTCTTAGCTTAGGCTATATGAGTGCTGTGCCAGAAAAGCACAACGAATGTTTAGATGCTGATAACCACAAAAACCATTCAGCCATCGTGTTCAGTATATAAATTATAATAGTGATTGATTGGGGTTTTAAATCGTACGATTCTGACAGCTCTATGCTGAGACTGCCAGCGCCTATAACGCAATCGTGGATCTAACATCCACCTTTATTATTCCAGTAAATCCAGCTTCTTGATTATCTCGATAGTTTGACGTAATATTAGATTATATTACGGTCTTGATGCTGAAGGATGGCATCATTGTGTACTTCATGTGGGGCCAAAAACAGTCCCGTGGAGAAATTTTGACGAAGTTATGTCGGACGATTGGTATGGAAAACACAACTAGCAGCAGCTGTAGTCTGTAGAACATAACGGATGAAAATCAATGCGCTGAATAACCTATAGCTACACAATGCAGACGCCGGTCGTGTCGTGTTGCAGTGAATCATTTTGTCATGACGATGGGGTTTTCCACACGATTCAAGCTGATCTCACATACAGCTAAGTCGTGTCTAGCGAAATATCTTGCAGCAGGCGGTCTAGTGCCGGAATAATGTCTGTAGTCTGTTAGTTTTCAATGACGTTTGAAGTTTCGACGTGCATTACCACTGTAATTTGGGTGGCTGGATGGCCGAGTGGTAGGCCTATTGCGATGAATAATATTACAATGCAAGAAGTCCTGGGTTCAAATGCTGACCGGAGACAAAACTTAAATGATGGGCAGTGAAAGAATATTATCCGTAAATATGTACTTCGTATAATTTAATTCCAAGTTCTACTGTGGAGTTATTTGTTGCTTCAGTTTGTGTTATTTGAGTTACGGTACTGTTGTAAACTATAGAGGCATAGTGATTGAAAGCCTATAGCAGCATAACGCCCGTTGTAATCCGTGCGATGTTTGATTGTAAGCCCGGTCCACACTAGCAACAATGTCGAAGCAACATTGTCGAAGTAACAGGCAACTTTGCTGCCTGTTGCTTCGACAATGTTGCCGTTTTGGGCAACAATGTCGAAGCAACGTTCGACTTTGTCGAAAGGACGCAATTTCAACTCAAAACTCGTTCGACATTGTTGCCGTTTTTGGCAACAAAGTCGAACGTTGCTTCGACATTGTTGCTGGTGTGGACTGGGCTTTAGTGCTACTGATTTTGTTGTCTCCTTCACTCCTTGTACCGTGCTGTTCTGCGTGGTTGCTTGTTGTTTGGTTATTACGCTGGTCGCGTATAGCGGTAAGCGTAACTTAACGTAACGTAACGGTCTGGCGTCCGTCCGTCTATCTGTCCCGTCTTTTTCTTACCTAATAGAGCGCGTGGCACACCACATACTTAACAGGACTCACCAGGGGCAGCACGCGACTCGGCCAGCGTACATTTCCGTCCGAGTATTACGAGTACGGACATAGGACAGATATGTACGGACATAGGGCCGTTGTTTTTATATATGAAGTGATCGCTGCGTTTGACGGTGACAAAATAAAGTAAGATTATTATTATTATTATTTTGATGTCTGCTCAATGGGGGTTGGAATTGAACACCGCTGGCGAAGTCTGATATTTACAATTGTGTTGTGTGTGTTACGTGGGGTGATGATCCCCGGAAGGGAATGGGCAATTTTGGGGAAACATGTGCTCGACAAGCCTAACACTTCTATGAATTGGACTGATCCATGCAGCGGCGTGCACTGCACACGATAAGGGCAGACGGTTGATTGCAAGCGTTGGACGAGTCTATCATCGACCGCGAAGGGAGGGGGGTGGGGTGAAATTTCCACCGAGGGTGAAGTCTGATATCTACGATTGCCTTGTTGTCGTTGTTGTTTTTGTTGTTGTTACTGCTGCTTCTGCTATTTATCATTAACAAAATTAACCTGCTGATGATTTGTGACGTTTGACGGTTTTTTTTCGCCGTAAATGCGTTTGCTTACTCAGTTTTGTATCCTTAGTAACCACGTGAGAGACGCTGGCAGAATTTCGGTGGTCGAAACAACAACCGAAGCACAGATCTCGCGTGATAGATGTCTGTGAACTTCGTCGAACAACCGCAACGCAACGGGCACTGCTTCCATTACTCAACTCAGCACAGACCGAATGGCGACTGTCTGAAAGGCAAAAATAGCACTGCAAATCGACCAACCTACCCAACTATTGAGGTTATAGTCTGCATTGTAGGGCCTACCTACTTTCAGATTGCACTTTAGCTTCAGTAGACTAGTACTACTACGGGTCATGCAAGGGGCACATTAAGTATATAAGTATAATAATAATAATAATAATAATAATAATAATAATAATAATAACAATAACCATGAC
>Ga0209780_1002804_pt1 | contig 12638 bp, 5 predicted proteins | sample WorMetexBAHAMAS2_FD_187384 | JGI IMG/M metagenome (GOLD analysis project Ga0209780, IMG submission 187384) | Marine gutless worms symbiont microbial communities from Max Planck institute for Marine Microbiology, Germany - Inanidrilus exumae... | ecosystem: Host-associated > Annelida > Digestive... | reverse complement strand
ATTGCCATATCATCACGGTTCTATAACTAGAGGTAATAAATAAAAAATTCTCAATCATAGATTTCACTACGATCTGCGAAAGCACTACTTTTCTACACGTATTGTCAATATATGGAATAGCTTACTTAACCATGTTGTTGATGTTACTACTGTTAATTTGTTCAAAGCACGCTTAGACAGGTTCTGGGTAAACCAAGAAGTTTTATATGATTTCACGGCCGACCTGACTGGAATCGGAGATAAATCTGTGTATGAAATATGTGAAACGTAGTTTATTACGTTGTGTTATATAGATACGGACATTGAGGTGTCAGACACCTGCGTTTGTTAATGCTCGTTGAGTTGAGTTGAGTTACTCGCGTAGAAAAAAACGCGATAGGTGCAGCTCTAATTGCCTTTGGCAAAGATAATATAATAAATATGACAATGATAAATATTCTGGCGTATGAAGTTCTTTGAAAAAATGTCGAATTTTGTTAGATTATGCCAGCATGGACAGTACAGCTGATTTGTCGTTAAAGACATATCGCGTCGATGATTGTTTGACATCAATATCACATTAATATTTTTATTTTCATCGTATTTGGGATCAACGATTTAACTCGGCCATCTTTAATTGAGCTGCTTGTTGTTGAAGTTCGTTGATTTGATATGGCAAAGAAAACGTATGATCTGTTGTTCAAACTGTTGCTCATTGGCGACTCTGGCGTTGGGAAAACTTGCCTGTTATTCCGGTTTTCTGACGATGCATTCAACACCACGTTCATTTCTACCATAGGTTAGCCAAAACATCGGCGTGTATTGCTCTTTACTATCGCATACAGCGCCGAACAGCGTAATGCGTAAACGTCGGTCGAGATGAATTATTGAAAATATAAGTCAAACGCATAAAAATATTATTTCCAAACTGCACATAGTTGTCTCTCATTATGAAACCTACCAAAACGACATCTAACACACAGTCAGTTTATACGTCTGTGCAAATTATTGAAGAATAAAACGAAAAATAGTTGCAATAGCAACACAAGTCAACTGCTTCCGGCTAATATAGGTCATGTCATGAGGTCAAGTACTATAAATATTACATATATAATGTAAAGTAAGTAAAGCAGACGAGTCAATTTTGGAAAAGCAATAATATTAAAGCTGTGTGTATGCCGTTATGACGCCGTTTTTTAAAAAAAATCCGTAACCGAAAATCATCGGAAGTTTGCGCCTTGTGCATGTAGGACGTGTTTTGGGTGACTATTATTTGAAAGCGTTTTAACCGTATTCTCACCGAGTTTCACTAGTAGTTTTTTTGCATGTCGAAGTGTACAACCGTGAGTCCGTGACTATATTCTATATAAGGGCATAGTTCAAGGCTTTCAAGTAGCCGTGGGCGTGCGATGATTGTTAGCTAATTTAGTAATTACCGTCCAGTCAGGCGACCGCCAACCTACTAGGGTTGTGACGGAAGGTAGGTTACTTTGAAGTCGCCGCGTAGGGCTGGGGCGTTGTAGACGTGGCTTAATAGACGCCAGCGGCCAATGGCAGCCAAGGTGTAACGGACGCTGAGTCTAGCAAATAGGTAGCATCTAGCCAAAACGAAAGAAAAGAAGAAATATAAGCAATACAGTCAGAATAACTTTAATAACATTAACATCTAGCAAATAGGTAGTTGTCCATCGTAGGCCTCGGCCTGTATACAAAATATATATGCAACGTTATTTCACTGTCCGAAACGAAAGAAAAGAAAAAATATAAGCAATCCAATCAGAATAACTTCAGCATCTAGCCAATAAAGTTAAATTAATGAGAATCCACGTTACGTTGCTACTTACATTTTTACTTACTGAAGTCTGTAAAATACTGCGAAACAGTTAAGTTGCCTATACAGTTCGGTTACCATATTGCTACTTATAGTGGATGATCAGGCGCCTATAAGGTAGCTGATGTGACGCAGATAGTCAGTAGTACACTGGAAAAATTGCGGCCAAGCGACAGGGTTAGGAAACACAACTGAAAATACGTGTGCAATCTGCAGTCCGTAGTTCACCTTTGCTGTCTGCACGTTCGCGTCTAAGTGCACGTAATTAGCAGCCTTATGCTTTGGAGGTCGTCCAGCCGTCAACTGCAGAATCCGGCACAGTGTCTCATACTGGCACTTTTCGAGCCAGTCAAGGAAAGTACAAATAGATGGATGGGGGACGCCCTCGGCAAGGTTGGCGGTTCACGAGGCGCCGCCCACCATCACAGCCGACGTTGTCAACCCGCGCCGTCGCCCAGCCCCTAACCTACCTACTGTAACACTCCAAGCATCAAAGGAAACCTACCTTCTGTCACATAATCCAACGGAACGCCGCCGCTCCCGTGGGATATTACGTAAACAGAGTGATTAGGAGCAGTCATCCGCCCCTGTCGTGCCTAGAAGGGCGAGTATTCTGGCAAAGGGAGCGAGAGGCAGCACGCAGCAGACGAAATACCTGAGCACGATGGCCATGGCAGTTATCCAATAGACAAGCGACGTTCCGCTCTGTATCAGACTTAGCACTAGCAGCCATGTTATCTGTGGGAGGGGTATCCATAGCAATTGACAAGTCTCGCCGCAGACAGCCATGAGAATCAAGACGGCCTCAACATGGCCGTTGCCGTTGTCTTGCAGTAAACGTACTGGAACGTCAAGTGGTTTTTGCGGCAGTTGTAACTTGATCTCTGCACTCTCAGCCGTAAATGACAGCAGAATGTGCGCAAGTGCTATCTTTACCTTTACCTTCTTCTTCAGCCTTTGAGATTAGGCAGGACTGGCTGATCAGTAATCAGTATCTTGAAAATATCTCTGATTCCAGTGAATACTGACAGTTGTCCCAGAATTTGTCTTATCACAGGACCTTTCTGGCGAACTCTGGCCTCATTTTACTACCAGGAAAATTGACAGGCTTATTACTTTACATGTATAATATGCTCCAAATTTAGCTATGTATCGCACTTTTATTTTCTTCAAATTTTAAGATTCATTATCAAGTACAACATTAACTCAAACTAACGCAACTAAGCCTGCCTGTCTGCAGATGCTGCGTTTCGTTATCCTAATTTATTTACTTATTTACACACGTGACGCTAAATTACCGAATTAGGTCATGTCAAAGGTTACGTAGTGTTTCGATCATTATAGTTGGATAAAAGTCGATTTTAAAGTACTTATCAACATCGTCCAATACCGCGCATCTATAAAATACAGGTATTGTTAAATTGGTTATTTTTTTAATCTGTAAGTCGTACGCGCAAAAAGTCTCCTGAAATATGGGACTTCGCGTGTAAGCCGTCGCTCACAGCTACAGCTTACGTGTAGGCTACAAAGGGTCAAAGAATTTAGACAAGAAGGCCGCATCGCATGTTGTGCTGTTATTATTGACAATAGAATGATCCTTTTGTTGCATACATCACAGCAGAGACGCCCAGTGCTTTTGAGTGGACCTAACGACCCGCTAAAATTGCCCCTTACCATGAGGGGATGTCTACCCCATCTAATACATGGTTCCTTGGGCCCACATAAGTCAGCATCCTAAATGGCATCTCAATTGGTTCAGTCGTTTTTGCACAGCTCATGCATTTGAAGAGCCAAGAAATAAAAAATGAACTACTCCACATTGAATACACACAAGAAATACATTATTTGTTACTAACTAACATACACTTATTACACTTTCATTGACATGCAAATTTTAAAAGTTAAAGTCTACTTAAACTTTCTAAAGTCGGTTTTACTAAAACCAAGAAAGATTAATTTTGTGATTTTGTTTGTTAAAATTATGCTGAGTATGCCTAATTTTTTCTATTTTTGACTTTGTGTGATTAATTCGACTGTTATATTTAGTACATTTTTGTGTCAGATAACATGAATTTTGAATTGCTGATACATCATTGATGTTGTAGAATTCTAGCCAATCGTGGTTTACAAACCTTCCAGACTTCACTGAATGTTTCAGTACAACGATTCTCGTACTTTGTGAATGTGGAGCGTTTTTAGTTATCTTCTTATTGTACCTTTTGTACCTCTGTATACTTCAGACAGCTGCTGTGGTTCGGAAAAGTTGGCTTTTCTACTTGAAGATGGTGAGTATCCAACATACTGTGTTTCCCAGTATTTCGTGAAATTTATACTATTATTACTGTAAAACAGTATTTTTTTAACATATCAAATTCACATTACACTTGTGAGATTAGAGATTATGCATATGTAGATTTGAATAGAATATACATTGTGTCCCAAAAGATCGTAAGCTGTCAAATGATACTTTATTTTTCAACCTCACCTAACTAGTGCTTTTGCACTGCCTGGGAAACAGCCAAAAATTGCATCATTACGCTTAAATGCTGAATGTTGCTTTGCCAACAGATGCACGAAACACATTCATTTTACTACTTGGTCAGATCTGAACCACCCATCATTTGCACGTGAAAACCTAGGAAGGCAGTATAGCATTCTACGATCTGTTACCACACACTCATCTTTTACCAAATCTGTCGTGATGTCGATCACTGTGTGAAAAGTGGGAGTTGTTCTTTGTCGAGCCTGAAGTGAATAGTCAGTGGACTACATCTACATTGATGTTACTGTCTCAACAAATTTTAGCTGTTGCGAAACACGTTGTCGATGACAATATTGTTTACCTTTCAGTGACACAGCACATGCATGCACCAGCACATGGTATGTGCAACACAGTTCAACAGCTGCTGCATGAAAGTTTCAACTTTATTTTTCCTGAGTTATGGCTGAACTCGATTACAAGATTTAGGGAGTCCACAGCAGCGTGAATATGAGTTGCAAATCAACAAAATTGAAGAAATCAAGCAGCAACTGGTTGAACTCTTGCAAAGCAGTAATACAATATTTGAGTGAAAAGATGCAACTTTCGTGTTTTCGTGTTTTGCCAGCTAGTGCAGAAGCATTAATTAGTTGAAGTGTAAAAATAGATCATAATTTGACTGCCCACTTTCGTGGTAACATATCTACCAAAAATTATCAAAATTGGTTGATGTACATCAAAGTTATAGTAATGGAGTGTCGTTTTTTGGGGCACAGTGCATATTACATTTGCATGCTAGGAGCATAGGTATCAACTCTATAGGGGATAGATGAGACATCCCTCAGTATATTACCTGTGTATACTAATATGGAAGTCTGCAATATTTAACCTTTGTGCTCATTTGAATAGCCAAGGTACATGTTAATGACAGTTTTTATGTTTAATAAGGCAGTAGAAATGGTTGCAGACTGTTTGGGAGAGCTTAAAAGGAATGCTGCCACAATGTTATTAATGCATTGATGTCGTACACACTGCTGACGTAGGTATATCCAAACACTTTTATAGGGAGTGCATACTGTTTGTTAACAGGTGCCTTTTTGTGTTAAACATTTTCCTCTTAGTTGATGTATTTTAATTTGTCAAGTGTGTGTTATGTGTAACTGTAGATTGGCTGTGTTGCTCTTATTCTTGTGTGTGCAACTGACTTGCTCAAAGGAATTGTACAGTTTTCTGCTGGTACTCGGCATTATGCGGCTGCATTTGTGTCTCCTTTAGTGCAGATGTTCACCTTTGTGAGTGATTTATCAAATCAGTCAGTTGCAATACTGTTGCTGTCAGTTTTAAATTTATGTAGAACATAAGTGCAAAGCCTCGAATGCTCTGTATATTCCAATAGACTGAGAAAAGGGTAGCTTTTAAGTGACGTCTGAAACTGTCAGCAGAATGTGATCTAACGTGACTTAATGTTACATCACCTAACCGAAAATAATGCACGTATTTTAAACGTAAAGAAAAGTGAAATTAAACTAGGGTGGTAAGAGGGTAAGGAAGCATTACAAAACACTTATATAAACCCCGACTGTGTTGGATCGCAAAGACTGTCTGGTAGCAACTTTAAGGCCCTCGGCAGTCGGCACAAAGGCCCAATGGCAAAACATCAAATGTAGTGCTGGTGAAGTATTGATTAACAGTCGTAGCAAAAAAGATGAATATACAGAATGGCAACACTGCAACTGATTCAAGATGTCTAAAGAGATAGAACATCATGTCAGGAATGTTGGTTATGTCACGGTCAGAGTGGCACTTTATTTCACTAGCAGCATGTGTATAAGTCTAGAAGTTGTATAAATTATGAGATACAGACAAGATATTTACCAAGCAGCAGTGTTGCATTGTAAGTGGAAATTCCGAGTAGTAGTTTGTTAAGTCTGATTGAAATGGCGATAAGACGACGTTGTTCAACAACAACAACAACAACAACATTCCGTTTAACTGCCTTTTATCCAGGACGGCTGAGCTGGTACCAAAAAATCATTCATTCACTCACGTCGTATCTTTGTGTGTATTGTACAATATCTTTACTTAACTTCTCCATCTACTACAGTTCATAGTGTCTTCCTTGCATAATTATCACATCTGACATTTTTTCTACGGCCTCTCTCCACGTTTCTTGGGCTTACTTTTCCAGTCAGAATCCATGCATTTTTTCATCAAATCATTCTTGTCCTTTCTTGAAACATGCCCATACCATCTGAACCTGTTTTGTTGCAACACTAATTATATTTTCTGTTCCTAGACTGAGTAGTCTCTCTCTTAACTCATTACAAGTGATCCTGTAAATTTGTTACCTAACACCATCCATCCGCCTAGTCGTTCTTATTTCAGCCCAGTGAAGGGCCAACTTGTTCCCTTCCTTCACTGGCCAAGTTTCACTGCCATGTAACATACAACTTAATACACAACTTTGATTTTATTCATATTTATTTGCATTCCTTTACTGTCCATTTCGTCCTTCCATTAGTGAAGCTTTTTAATAAGCTCATAATAATCAGTAAGCAAATTTATATAGTGTCAGCATTCAGTCAAAGACCAGAATCTGAGGCACATTAGAGACTGGCTAATTCATGTAAGTAAACTAAAATATACAGCAATGTATAGCTCACATTTGATTTCTGCTGGCACAGAATCATTACTAAATAGTAATTTGATGTGAGTATTCAGAGTACATGCTGCTGATGAAAATTACCCTTAGCACAGATATACTCATCCACTAATTACCTGATGATAAAGATTGCCACAGTTGTACTTGCATTTGTTTTGCTTGCATTCATATTGTATAAGTCATTAACGAGTGACATGAATTATTGTGCCTGTACCAGGTGATAGTTATGATTATTATCTATTTCGAACGGAAGAAGGGCATTGTCATGTCGGGTGTGATGTTCCTGTTTTTCCTCGTTCTGTCTGTTTTTGGAATCTTGCCACTCTATACGCATGTCATACATGCAGTTGGGGTATGCTGATGTTTTTATACGTCTGTTTGTTTCAGTCTCGGTTAAAATATCAGTATCTTCGTCGTTATTGTCATCTTTACTGACGTGTAAGCACAGAAGGGTGACACTGTTAGTGGCTATACCAGTACATATTGTCGAATGTTTGTTTACGAAATATTGCAAGTAGGTGCAGAAGTGAACGTAGATATTTGCACGAATTCCACATGAATATTAAGATGGCACAGTTCTTTTATGGAGGCCTGTGTATAGACGTTGGGAACCCGATGATATAGAAGTCACTGCACGTCCGGGAAATGAGTCATGCCTAGCGATGAACAGTTGACTGATTTAGCTACATGTATATCCTGCATGGCTTTATTAACAAACATCTGCATACGCATTCATGTTGCGACCTTGCTCATCTTCGAGTCAGTAACTTCACTGCAAGAAGAAGAAGAATAATTTGTGAACATTCTGAAAACTGCAAACTGTCACTTCAGTCCTGTTAAGTTCTTTTGTGGCGATGTAAATGGACCTTTAAATACAATATTTCATATAACCTGTGGTTGAAAGCTGTCATGTTTTTACCATTTATTGCAGTACCTGCACGATATATTGAGGTATTAACACCATGACCATAGCTATTTAGAGAATCATATTTCATTCAGTATTTTGATTAACAGCACAATTTCTTATTTGATTTGCAACTCAACTGTGCAATTATTGTGGCAATTTATAATATTACTTTCAGTTATGCTAGTGTTATTTTTGCATTTTCTGCTGCAGTGTTCTCAAGGATCTCATAAGATGCGTGAATGCATTAGAAATGTTTTAAGCACTGATTTTGAACAGTACACTATACATAACATTCTATTTAGAGTCCTGATCAAGTGACATTTGCTATTTCAGAGTTGCAATTGTATTGCCTTAAAGGTGGCGCCAAACTAGCAAATTTTTACCTTTATTTTTGTTTCTTAACATTTGCAATAGTATTATTGGTATTAGTAATAACTTAAGCATGTTTGTTATGTCTGTAAAAGGCACTGGCGAACCTTGATCTGTATGCGATGATCATATACATCGTTTACTACTTCATCAATATATTTGAATTGTTTTTATTCGGCTTCGCTGATTGCAGTGTATTACCTGATGTTGATAATCCACAAGTATGTGTGATATTTACTTGTAATTTATTCACATTTAAGCGATTAATCGTAAAATTATTTTTGGTGCTATCAGAAGTAATTTTGTTAAATTTTTAGTACCTTTTTACTGATCAGTTTACAATTGTTATCTGCTATTATTTTTTATCAAGTTTTCATTTTTTAAAAACAAATTTCGTTAGATTTTGCCATATTCTATAAAGTATTTTTGAAAGCCAATTTTGTCGTCTATCCAAAGCATTGGAGAGACTATCTAGTCATTTTGATGACCGTGTATGTGTGTGTTAGTGTATCTGTATGATTACTTCAGCATTTCTTTACTGATTTTCACTAAATTTTGCATGCGACTCGGAAATGTGGTCAGATCAATGGCTATTGTTTGTGACACAAACAGGAAGTAGTTATCCGATTTTAGAGATGTGCAAATTCTGATTTTGGTAGTTTCTCGACTATGGTTACCATGTTTCCATCAATCGTCACAAAAATCTAAACAGAGGTGAAATTAATGAGCATTGACTTTGCACTCAGTGGTCATTGAAACAAGAATTCTGATTTTGAAGGTGTGCAAATTCCGATTTCAGTATCGATTTTATCCGTTTGCAAATGATTACATACATGATTCTACACCAATTTTCACAAACGTTTGCTTGCAGCATGGAATGTGGTCGGCTTGACACCTGTTGTTTGAGAGATAAATCAGAAGTAAATAGCCGATTTTAGAGCTGTCTGGATTCCGCTTTGAGCAGTTTCACGATTGCAGGTGCCACTGTTTACCTCGATTCGTCGCACAAATCCAAACAGAGTTGAAATCAACCAGTGTTGACTTTGTACACGCTTGTTAGCAAAAACGGAAGTAGTATTTGGATTTTAGAAATGTGCAAATTTTGCTTTTGGTATAGATTTTACCCGTTTTCAAACGATTAAGTATGCAGTTGTTTACCGTTTGTCAATAAATTTTGTATGTGGTTCTGTAATGTGGTCGGCAGTCGCTTCGACGACTGTTGTTTTTGAGACAAACAGGAACCGGCATTTTTACGATTGCATTTGCCACGTTTTTGAACGGATTGTCACAGAAATCCGAACGAGTTAAAATTAATCAGTGTTGACTTCATACTCAGTTGTCAGCGAAGCCGGAAATAGAATTCACATTTTAGAGATGTGCAAATTCTTGTTTATATATCAACTGGTTTTAACAAAAGGAAATCTGGTTGGTTGGTCAGCTATTATTTCTGACACCGTCGCAGATAGACTCGAGTTCGATGGAACACAGTAGTTATTGTTTAGCTTGCACAGCATGCATGACCCGTGGGCTGTATGTTCTGCTTGCATTAACTTTTTTTAAAAATAAACTTTTGAGCAAAGAGAACTCAGGATCTGCTGCACCGATTTTTACCAAATTTTTACAATATGGTGGGCATTTGATCGTAGATTGCCGATTTGACCCCCTTTTTCCAGTGGCTCAAGGATGGCTCAAGGGACGTTTCCATGACAACCAATTTTAGGGTCAACATTGGCAAATCGGACTATTTAACTTTATGCGTAGCCCTGGAATTCCGAAACGGATTGCAATATCGCCATTCTGGTTAAACATACTTTATCCGTGATGATCTGGTTATATTGTGTGTAAATTTGGTAAACTTTGATCCAGTAACTCTGGAGTTTATTATTACCAAAGTTGTACACCCTGTCTTTTCTTTCTTTAAAATAAACGTTTCAGACAAATTATCGCAGGATCCACTTTACTGAATTTTACCAAAATTTTTACCATATGGTAGGTATTTGATTGTAGATTATCGATTTGACCCTTTTTTTCCACTCGCTCAAGGGACGTTACCATAGCAACCAATTTTAGGGTTAAAATAGGCGAAATCAGCTGAATCACCGTCATTCGTCGCATTGGCATTGCTAAACAGAGTGGAGTATCATAATTCTGATTTTGACACTTTTATCTGCGATGATCTATCTACTTTGTGTAAAAATTTTGTGAACTTCGCTCCAGTAACTCTGGACCTTAAGAGGGGCAAAGGCTTGCACTGCCTCATTTTTCATGGCAACCAATTTTTGTGTCAAAATTGGCGAAATCGGCCTATCCTATCGTCACCATGGCATTCGGAAACGGATTGCAATATCGCACTCCTGATTTTAAAATGTTCATCTGCGATGATCTGGCTACATCGTGTAAACATCTTATGAACTTCGGTTCAGTAACTCCAGGGTTTAATTGGGTGTAACGTGTAAGGCATACACCCCTTCATCAATCAGCAGTTTGGCTACCTTTGCTTGGCAGCGCCAATGCTACACCTTGCTGGGATCACTACTGAGTTTTCTGAGACGATCACTACTCGGTTTTGTTTCACCCACACGCTAGAGGGCATCACTGCTATGCCGCGCAGGCTCCACTTGCCACGCATTTCTATTTTTTATGCTCTCTTTTTTACCTGTTTAGCACGTTGTGTGGCTCATTTTGACCTTTGACTTATGTTTGCAATTGTGCCTACAGTTATGCCCTCAAGTGAAAGCGTCTTTTCTGTCTCGAATTACATTCTGGTGGGTTAACAGGTTTGTATTGCATCACACTTTACTAAACGTTAGTAATGGCTTTGTACTGCACTAGTTTATGGTATTGGCTAGACTGGTTGTCCTCGTATTTTATTAGAGATGTGCACTTGACAAACACAGTTCTCAAGCTTTTTGCATGGCCAGCTTGAGAGTGAGACCCACATGTTATCTTCTAAATTGAAACTTTATGTCAGTCATGCATTTGAAATGTTACAGCTATTAAAAAGTAATGTACAATCTAGTATAGCAATTAGTGATAGTAATATTCTCTTATGGGATGCAACTCAGCATACCCGAATGTAACTACAGCAACTCGAATGGCTTTCAGTCGCCACTCGAAATTTGTACCAAGCCTACGGATGCGGAGATAAGTAGCAGAACGCACGTTTTAACTGCGTGCAGTACTCAAGTTTTGCCGACCAGTCTTCTGTCATTTTCCACATAGCGCTGACGACGTTGTTTCGGTGGTTGCCCGGACTGTAGCTGGAGAAATCTGCAGGGTATATTGTAGGCCTACATGTCGTTGGCGTAGTTTGACCCTCGCCCGTCCTCACTGAGGCGGCAACGCCCAGCACCACCACTTCTGCCACTGGGAATGAATCGTCTGCACGCCCCCGCCACCCGTCAGACGGCAGAAGGGAGAGTGCCCTCGATCAGCAGTCCTGCAGTTCCTGCAGCAGGTTGCCGCCGCCATTGAGTGGAATGACTTCATCGTTCCGGGATTGGCCAACCGAGATTCGGGAATGAGATTTCCCGGGAATTAACATCCCTATAAACTTTTCTAGCCGGACGGACCCGCTCTACTGGTCATACTCATTCCACTTTAGGTCGTTAGGAAAACTGTTTATGACGGCTTTTGAGTGTTACAAATTATGCATTCATAAATGGCTGTTAAGCAATACATTTGTCGCTGCTGCTACCATTTTTAGCGAACGTACTACGTTACGTTCGCTATATGCTATCAGCCGTCCGTCTGTTGTCTGTCTGTTGTCTGTTGTCTGTCTGTCTGTTGTCTGTGACGTTCTTTCCTGGCCGTGTAAAATACAAATCGACAGCACAGCACGTTTGATAAAACATGACGCGATAGGCATTTAGATTAATACTTTCTAGCCGTATACGATAGTAGCATTCTCACTGACACCGTCGACCGCAGTCGACGTTATACGGCGACCGAATTGGCCGTCGACGGCGCGGTCGACTGACCGCAGTCGATCGCCGTCGACGGCGGTCCACGCCGTCAGTATGAACGCTTCTTTGGGCAACAGACGTCTCGGCGTTAGGGTTAGGATTATGGTTAGCAGGATTTTGGTTATATACTGTTAGGGTTAGGTTCTGTCGCTCAAATGGTTTGCCGCCTACAATATTGTAAGGATTATTCTTAACGTGTGCTGAAAAGATAAACAACCCGCGGACTAGTCATCAGGAGGACTGATCGGCATTTGCTAAAATGCTGCCCTGCTGGGATGGCAGTTTGATAAGGGTTAAGGTTAGAGTTAAGTTAGGGCATAATTCATTGCCATATATCTGCATCCCACTCATCCGCGTTTTACCTGGTCTGGTCAGCTTGTGTGTGTCGCCAGAGACGCCAAGAGTCGGGTGGGTGGTCATTGTCTAGGGGCCCGGGAGGGTCAGGG
>Ga0209780_1002803_pt1 | contig 12639 bp, 10 predicted proteins | sample WorMetexBAHAMAS2_FD_187384 | JGI IMG/M metagenome (GOLD analysis project Ga0209780, IMG submission 187384) | Marine gutless worms symbiont microbial communities from Max Planck institute for Marine Microbiology, Germany - Inanidrilus exumae... | ecosystem: Host-associated > Annelida > Digestive... | reverse complement strand
GGAAGTAGGTCTCCTTAAGTGCAGCTGGGGGTCTGGGGGAGCGCTGTAAGCTACGTACCCCAGTGGGGTCTGGGGCGAAGCCCCAGCCGACAAAGGATTTGGTGCATATTCAAGGCCAAAATAACAGCTCTAGGAGTAACATTTTCGTGGGATTTGCTGAGGAGAAAATTGCTGGATTACGACAAAATATACATTTTCAACCACAAAAAGTGGGCGTGCAAAGAATTGTCTTTGCCCACAAGGACTGAAAAGTGGACGGGCAGCTGCCCGCCCTGCCCAATAGGCTCCGCCGCCTATGCTTTCTACACACGTGTCACCCGTGGCCGTGGCTTGGTCTTCCTTCGATGGCAATGCAATATTCTATGTACTTCCGGTTTTCTGGATAACGTCATGTTTTCACATAATGGAGCGAAAGAGCCTGAATCAAGAAGACGCTATATATCGTGCAGTTTGCCAGGTGGCGGCACTGGGGGCGAAGTCTGCTGTCTTAGACTGCATCTTGTCTTCACTTTGCGTTGGCCGAGGTAGCCTAGTTCTGACTGTTTATAGAGTTCAATGGTCGCACTGACATATAGCCAATACACGTATATGTTGCAGATTGCTTGCTGGACATCGCATTGGTCGTTGATTGTTCTGGAAGCATACGGGATAACAGTCCACCAGGCGTTGACAACTGGGTGTTCGTCGTCGACTTCTTGGTCAGACTCGTCGATGCCATATACGTCGGTGAACAAGGGACACATGTCGGCGCCGTCAGTTTCGGTACAGAGTTAAAACGTTGCCATCTCTGTCATTTATAATAACTCCGCTACGAATACGATACGATACGATATGATACAGTAGATTAACGTGAGCTCAAACGCTGACGCGATGGGCAGCTTAATCTAGCGCACGGCACAGACACGAAAAAAATAAGGAAAAATAAAAACAAAAACTGAGTAGTTGAGAAGGAAACGGTCCGAGCAATTGTGAAGCCTTGCGTTTGTTTCGCAAAGTAGCCTACATCACGTAGATGGGGCTTGATTTAGCATTTTGTACGATTGTGGCGTGTTTGCTATTAGCTACATCAACGAATTCTGGCGTATCCAAAGGAATTCTGCAAACGGCCTCATCGCCGTTGTACAGCTCATCCACTGCATAGTCCCTATAATGTACAATGGTTGGTCCATGTACCCCTCAGTAAGAAGTGTCTCTTCCTGTGGGAATCTGAACCTCACCTACTAGGCCCGCATGATTCTTTGAAACCACGTGTGTCTTGCGTCTCAGTCCTCCATGCTGATTGACCTCATTTTCAATTTCACCAAATCTGAAACTGATACGACCATCCGTTGCTTAGTTATAGCGTTCTTGCTACTGATACGTTACGTGACCTTATGACCTTGATCTTTGACCTTTTGACCTTCGACAGTGGACATACATGGCGGGTCGCGTGATCAACCCCGCCACCAAGTTTGAACTGTCCACACATAATGGGCCAAACGCCTTTGCAGCCACTGCGAATGCCTTGTACCACGCGAGCCGTGTGTAGGGGCAAATATTTCCCATATGTTTGAAATCTGTGACTCCGATTTGTTTACTCGCTTTGCAACTTATGTGGCTCTGCCATCAAAATAAAACGAATTATCTGCCAAAATAAGTCATGTGATCTGTAAATTAGGAGAAAACGTATTAGGAATCCTTGACCCCACTACGTCTATTCACTATAAAACTTATATGGGTCTGTTATAACTATTGCTGGTCGTTTACAGGAGAGATTTTTACCATTAGGTCGTATTTGGTCGAATAAAATATGTCCGGTTTCGAGCAAAATTTGGTATTTCGCGGGATAAAATGGGTTAAGTGTTAATTTTAGTTTTCTATATCAAAACGTACACACTTTTCATACACATGTGTTTCAGTTGACAAGATTACAACTGACATAAAGCGACGGCTAAGATGCCGTAGGCCTACTTGTCACTTTCGATTCACTATCACTAACATGTTGCTTATATGATATGATATACGTGCGTTCAAAAGCTGACGATATGGCCATTAACCAGCTTAGTTTAGCACACGGCACACAAAGGAAAAGGAAAAACTGAAAACAAATAAACCGAGTAGCTTAGAAGAAAAAAGAATTATCTCAGACTTACACCGCAGCGTTGGTCTGCGCAGGTGTGTCACGTAATAATCGCCGTGTGAAACTGTCTGCAGGTAACGAGGCCTACCTGCGCTTCTACCTGAACAAATTTACCGACATCGAGTCACTCAGAAAGGCCGTCCATGGTATTCCATACTGCAGCGGTGACACGAACCTGACGGGCGCACTGCGACTGACGAGGACAGAAATATTCAACGCTGTCAACGGAGACCGCTCACGTGTACGAAATGTCCTTATTCTTATCACCGACGGTAATCCAACACGTGAAATCAACATGCTGGACGCTGAAGTCCGGCGTATCAAGAGTCTCGGTGTCAGGATTGTCGGCGTGGGCGTCACCAACGAGGTGAGTGAATGCGATCGTTTCTTCTGCTTTCATTCACGTGTAAAAGTCAATCTCACCTGTAGGTTACTAGACCTTCATACGAAGCCAGAGTGTAAGCAATATCGTTATGATTTTAGCGTCGTCAAAGTGCAGAAGAAGTAAGTAAATCGGATATTTTGTATAGCGCCTTGTCATGAGTGCAATACTCATCTCTAAGGCGCTCAGGTATGGCACGTGTTAACGTGTTAAGACAGTGTTTTACCTGCCACCCACACGCTTATCCACGAATGGAATGAGCCATCCTACCTTTACTCCCAGCCGCAGAGCATTACCGCACTTTGGCCGGTACTCATTTCCCGTCCCGCTGAGGGTAGGAGGCTGAGTTGGCCTGGCTGGCTGGTTACATACCGAGGTGATATGCCCGCCCGAAGACGGTCACCCATCCCAGTACATCTGATCGATTGTTTATTTGATTTGTTTATTATTTATTATAAATAATAAATACATTGTACAGATTAACGAGATGACCATGCGATCGATCGTAAGCGACCGCCGACGGGACTACATATTCGCAAGCAATTTCACCGTCCTTGTCAATCATCTTGACAGCCTTGTCAATGAGACTTGTAAAGATATTCCGTCGCCGCCGACGACAAGACCACGACCGCGTACGTTGCAATTTCCTCGTCGTATCTTTTCAGTTATCGTTGGTGTTCGCAACGATGCGGCTAAAGACTTTGTGTTACTTCATGGCGATAGCATCAGCGAGCGTCAGCAACTCGCCGTAGGTTTTTTAGTGATATAGCACTGCGAGTCGCTTTGTATGGTTGAAATAAGCAAAATCGAAATGCCGTCTCACACACTGAACTCTACGATCAACCGAAAATAACACAACCAGCATGACAATTAACCCGCCTAATATGATGGAAACCGAGGGACTTCGCTTGGCTTCATAGGCAGGTTGGTTGGTTTGAGTTTAACGGCGCTTTCTACACAATTCAGGTCATATCGCGCCTTTAAAGCAGAAGTATATTATAATAAACATTAAAATTAAATAGGTATTAATTTTTTGGAGTAAGATAACTAAAAAAGAAAAATATAACAATAGTAACTATGTCCCTATCTTGCACCATTTCCGAGTCGCTGGGTTATCTATCGTTCGGCGTTATGTGCGTGATCCTACGTTTAGCTATTTGGGTACAGTGCCGCTTTGTGACCGGACAGACAGACAGACGGACAGACGGACAGAATATTGTGTTGTGTGGCGTTGGTTTCGTGATCTTACGTTTAGCTGTTTTGGTACAATACCGGCGGACTATCCGCTTGTCCAGTGAATGAATAAGTAAACGGAAGGCTTACTACACTCGCTAAAAATGTCATCGTTAGAAGTTTCATTAGAATGTCGCAAGTAGCAATTTCTGCGCATTAGCAGTGAAACCATGGCTAAAATTCGCATTGAACGATGCCATGTCGCCAAAACTTGAGGCCCTTAATATGAAATCGACGATAATTGTTTACAGAGATCAGCTATCGCGCATGTATACATGAAGCTGATCGTGTGATAACGGATGTACGTTGCAGTGTGCGTACTGGACATTGCATTCATAGTCGACTGTTCAGGCAGCATACGCGACACGCATCGTCCAGTCGTGGACAACTGGGAGTTAATCATCGACTTCCTCGTCAACGTCGTTTCGTCCTTTACTATCGGTGTCCAAGAGGCACTTTTCGGCGCCGTCAGTTTCGGTACGCAGTCAAAACTCCATCTTCTCTTTGTCTATACTCACTCTACTCTGCGCCGAAATGTTGCTAGAAGGCAAAGCTAATAAATATTCTACGACAAGCTAGTTCACGCTTCTTATTACTGGCCCGCCTAATAGGCCAGTATTGTTTTGCTGGCTAGCGTCTGTCGTCGTCTATCGTCTGTCGTCGTCTGTAACGCTGCCGGTGGGCGGGCCGGCCGGTCGCCGGGTGCGTGGACGGTCGGGCGGCCGACACTGCACGGCGGGCCAGTCATGTTACGTCCCTTCAGGGCGACACGTTGTTATATACTCTTTTAACCCAATAATAGCCTGTGAAACTGTTTGCAGGTAACGAGGCCTACTTGCATTTCTATTTGTCCAACTTTACCGACAAACAGTCACTTGTTGACGCCGTCCGAAATATTCCGTATTGTGGCCGTAACACTAACATGACCGGCGGACTGCGACTGACGAGGATAGAAATATTCAACGCTGTCAACGGAGACCGTTCAGGTGTACCAAACGTCATCGTTCTCGTCACAGACGGTAATCCAACACGTGAAGTCGAGAGCTTACACGACGAAGTGGCCCGCATCAAGAGACTCAATATCAAGATTATCGGAGTGGGCATTACGGACTGGGTGAGTGCGCCGTTTCTTCCAGGGCCGAAAAATAGTGTGGGATGCAAGTCGTCTTTCCCCTTCGCTCTTTCCCATCCCATCCCTTTCCTCATTTCCCTTTCCCATCCCCTTCCTTCCTTTTCCGTTTCCCGAGGGGACAAACTTTGTCCTCTCTCACTGAACAAGTCGTCCTTCGCCGGTAGCAACTCGTCAGTCGAGACACAAAAAAAGTTTATACGCCGTGGTTTCTTCGGCTTTTATTTGTCAATCAAACTTGCTGCGTAGTCAAGAACTGTCTGTTGAACATTTGAAGAGGCCTACAGTTTTTGTTGGTTTGATTATATCTCGTCTAATGTATGCGTTTCCCGCCTGGGCCATGTTTGTATCTGCTGATCAATCTGGCAGGATTGTTGCTTAATAATTGAAGAGTGCACTCAAGCGGGGATTGTGTAAAGATCGAGGCTTTTTAATGAACTTGTCTGGTTTATCATTATTTCAAAAGATACAGTTTCCAGTGCATTGTCTTAATCTACTGTGGCCTTCCGACAAAGATAGCCACAAAAAGGTGACTACCGGTACAATCTTAGGAACAGAGACTGCAGCATACGTTCTACCACAATGTCATCTAAACACTTTCGAGCGCTCGTTTATTAACTGATGCTTTTTACGTTGTAATGTCTGGTCTTATATTGTGTTTTATTGATACTTTTGTACGTTCTTCTGTACTGATGTTTTTATATACGTCTGTTGCCTGATTTTTAATAAACCCTGAGTATGAGTATGAATCTAACCTGTAGTTTAACAGTTCTTCATATAGAGTCAAAGTAGTCGACATTATGCAGAAATATCTAGGCTACCTGCAGGCTGCAGTCGTCGACCGATTGTTGTTGTATAGGTTAACGAGACGGCCATGCGATCGATCGTAACCGATCGCGAGCGAGACTACATATTCGCCAGCGATTTCGACGTCCTTGCACAACATCTTGACGAAGTCGTCACCGATATGTGCCCCGATGGTCCGACACTACCACCACTACGTACGTTACAATTTATTCACTTCTTCTTCTCAGTTCTCGTTGGTTTTCCCCAAAATTCACCACCTGAATACTTCACGTTACTTTGCCTAGTGACAGTGTCAGCAAACTACCGTAGCCTAGGTTCGTTTTTCGTGTACAAGTACCCTGCAAATAACCGAAAACAACCAGCGTGCTAGTCTGCCTAATTTGGTTGAATCGAATGTCTCCCGTCGGTTTCAGGCAGTAGTTCTGGCAGTTTGAAAGCGCGCGGATTGGGATTATTTAAGTCTTTCGAACTTTTAAAGCAGTGGCATAATTTACTGCCTCTGTGGCGTAATAAACGACGATGATAATAATGGTTTTTACATCTAAATCGAACTAGATGGCTGAATTGTGTTTGAATGAACACAATAAGGTATTCGCCTCGAAGTGGTCAGGTATCCGTGCACAAGCTGTTTACGTCCTACATTCGACGATGCATAGTGTCACGTGCTACGACTGTGTGATGTCAGCGTTATCTGCCGCGTTCGGCGTTACGTATTTTCAATTTCCAATTCAGTCTGCTTTTCTTTCATATGTCGGTCGCCAGGCAGCACCAGTACTGCGGCGTATTGGTTTTACTTTAATACGCAATATCGGACATCGGACGTTGCCTAAAATTTGGGTAGGTACTTTTTGTATAGAACGTACAATCCTGGAAACGACTTTAAATTGATTCTAACGGTGAAAATGGAAACTAGACATTCCGTAGAGTGTCAGTTTTGTAGTAAATTTCCGGCGATCTGTAATCATTGCGGCGCAGTTATGACGGCCTGACGTCACAAGACCTGGAAATTTTATGAGCATTTTTTACGTTTTTTTCCGAAAAACGACTTATTATGGTAAAATTTTCAAAATTCTGTTACGCAAGTTTATATGACGACGCCTATTAACATTGCTGTGTTCAAATGTCGTAAAATTTGTCTGACGGGAAATGGGTGAAATCGTGCATTATTTACTTGAAAAAAAAACATTTCGGCTGCCTCTCAAACTGTTGCTACTGTGCGGATTGCGCCCAAAATCTGCCAGGGCCAGCCCCCAACAATGTGCTCACACTATTCCAGATTTCATCCAAATCGGTTCACTTTCGCCGGAGTTATAGCCGAACGCCTGAAGACCGTTTTTGCCCCATAGCGAGCCTATAATAACGGTAGAACATAGTCCTTCGGTATGGCTGCCTAACGGGCAAGGCAGTAGTCTGAGTCAGGAATCTTGGCTTGCTGTGTATATTCCGACATTCGTTGTACTATATAAATGTCATTTCATGCGCACAATCACGAATTGGCATTGCACTAGAATTCACATTTCTCAGCCATTCCATATCTTTATTTCACCAGAATAAATACATCTGGTAGCAAAACAACGGAACATAATAAATAAATAAACAAATAAATGAATGAATAAATAAATAAATAAATAACTTAACTATGAATAAAGATAGACAATATATAGAACATGACATAGAAACACGTAACAGTATTAGCTATTAACAAAACAAAAGAATATTTAACTGTAGGATGACATATTTTACAACTATGCCTCAATTTGAAAATTGCATGACATACAGCGCTTTCCAATGCCAAATAAAATTTACTCTTGCGAGCAGAAATCTGCTCTTCCACAATCCATATGCCAAAGTATTTGCCTTTAACTTCGTACGTGTCTTTGGAAAGGGCACCGAATATGTGCTCTATCAAGAGCAAGTTGTAATGAGTGCCATTGGATAACTAGGGCTCTCACACGCATTCAAAAGTAACTTAGCAACTTGTCGCATGTGTCACGTGATGACGGATGTTGTAGGGTGCCTGCAGGACATTGCACTGTTGGTCGACTGTTCCGGCAGTATAAGTGATACGAATCGCCCAGGCGGGGACAACTGGCAGTTAATCCTCAACTTCCTTGTCGACTTCGTTTCGTCAATCAGTGTCGGTGACAGAGCAACACACGTCGGCGCCGTCAGTTTCGGTACGTAGTTACGATACGATACGATACGATGCATTAGTTTAACGTGCGCTCAGAAGCTGACGAGATGGCCAGCTTAGTCTAGCGCACGGCCCAGAAACGAAAAATAAAAGGAAAAAATAACATCAAAAACCGAGTAGCTCAGAAGAAACGGTGCAGGAAAAACGCCTTCTTCTCTCTGTCTATAGTCTATACTTTAAATGTCGGAAGAGGGCATAGATAATAAATATTCTAAGACAAGCTATTCGACTCTCCTTGTATTCCATAACGCACCACGTTTAGCTCATGGTGATCGTAATCGACCACGCCCACTATAGGCAGTCAACTCAGTTGATAACCAGTGTACGTGATTTCGGCTGTTGTAAAAGGCAACAGTGAAAGTAATTGATAGGAATGGGCAAAGTTCGACCTCTGGGGATCCGAAACCCTCGAAAAGATTTTGATCAAAAACCTACTATTGCATTACTTTGTGTCAAAAATGGGGACTTTTGCATGACTGTCCCTCGGCCTGAAATCTGGGGGACACGTCCCCCCGTCTACCCTGTCTATAAGCCACTGCATGCGTGGACGGATTTTAGCAAACTATATGTCATTATTATTTTTCTTACCATTAGGGCGATGGCGCATGGTGACTGTTGCTTTTTTGCGCCATGTACAAATGTTCTTACTGACTTACTTATTTATTGTTATTATTAAGAGGCCACTTCGCGTGCATTGCATATAACAGATGCAGCCTACCGCTGTAGATGTCTCATGTAGCGTAGGCGTGTATGTCTGTCTGTCTCTGTGTTGGGCACACGAGTGAGCTGTGCAAAAAACAGCTGAACCGATCGAGATGACGTTTGGATGGTGACTCATGTGGGCCTAAGTAGCCACGTATTAGATGAAGTCGAGATCCCCACCAGTGGAGCGATTTAGGGGGTTGTCCCGCACTCCGACACATTAGAAAGCATTGCGTGTCTCTGCTGCGGTGTATAAAGCAAAAGGAATCATGCAATCCTCAATGATGGCGTGACAGCAGGACTGCTGCAGCCGACTGCAATGCTCCCAACTGGTCGATGTCTGTGATTCTTGAAAATTACACAACAGCACCATAAATTGTTCCTTTGGCTGTCCATGGCAGCTTAAAAATTTTTGTTGTACAACTTTGTCTACAATAAATCCACAACATCTCGACATGTCGAGATGTTGTGGATTTGTTGTAGACGGCAGATTTGTTGTGGTTTTTGCTGTACAGCTTTCGATTTGTTGTGGATTAGTTGTGGATTTGTTGTGGATTTGTTGTGGATTCGTTGTACAAATCCACAACAAATCGAATAAGTGGAGTTTGAGCTATATTCGACCCATAAAGACACTGAGAAGGTATCGTACGTATGAATACTATGAACGCGTACATCAATATCATCTCGGACTAAAGGGCTCTGCATGGCGGTGTTGTTGTCAAGACCTTTTTTGAGATCTCGAAACCGAGACCAGGACTTTTGGCTTCAGGTCTCGAGACCGAGACCAGGACCTTTGGCCTGGAAAAAATGAATTTGAGTGCACCACTCGAGTCGCGAGACATTGGTCTGGAGATTACCACATTGGGCTCTAGCGGTCTGCGCGGGGATGATGTTCACGTTGAACGTGATAATCGCAGTGTGAAACTGATTGCAGGTAACGAGGCCTACCTGCATTTCTACCTGCCCAACTTTACCGACACTCGTTCACTCACCGCCGCCATCCGACTTATACCGTTTTGCGGCCGTAGCACAAACCTGACCGGCGGACTGCGACTGACGAGGACGGAAATATTCAACGCTGCCAACGGAGACCGTTCAGGTGTACCAAACGTCATCGTTCTCATTACCGACAGCAATCCGACACGCGAAGTGGAGATTCTAGCGAGCGAAGTGCGACTTATCAAGCGTCTCGGTATCAGGATTATCGTTGTAGGCGTTACACACGCGGTGAGTGAGAATGCTATCATCATTCATCTCCTTTACCGCGCGACGCTCACGCTATGCTACAGCGGAATATGCTGTCGTCGTGTGTTCGTCCGTCCGTCCGTCTGTCCATCACAAGCCAGTATAGTATCAAGACGGCTAAACGTAGGATCAGACAGACATCAGTGTGTATACATGTACACATAAATGCGAAAGAGCAAGTGGCTCGTACGTAACGTTAACTGTCTTTTACAAACTGAAGACTTTTCAAGGTAATAGGCGGTGATCTACTGTAAACACTGTTTGTGAGGTAATATCATGGAAGTGGTCAAGATATAGAGACGTTTTTATTACAGAACAGTAATATATGGCTTATCGACTAGCGGAAATTCTGATGACCTTGAGTGGCATTCAAGGTCATTCAACTATTGCCATTTTTAAGATGTGATTTGTCGTACAGCATTTGACAAGTGATCAAGTGACATAGCTCGTCGCGCGGTTTCTCTTCGATAGCTGAGCTTCTCGTCGTATTTGTTATTGTGCGCCGCCGTGCAAAATTTCACTGCGTGTTCGAAATTGGCCTGCATTTTGTTATGCCATAATAAACGAATATTGATAGCTTGATTGATTGATTGATTAATTGATTTGAATTCAATATACTGACCGTCCGCCATGTCTGACTTTACTGGATGTATTTTTGTCAGATAAAGCTGTGTTTAAAATAATGTTTTGCGTGTGTGAGCCCAATTTGGTTCCAATGTCTCGAACCATTGCTTAGATATTGTCCTGCTGAGAGAATGATTATAACTCGTTTGAGATCTAATGCATGACGGGCAGTAAATGTTATAACAGCATCATGTCACTATAACAGCCTTCAATAACCTTGACTCCGTGTCGAGTCCGTGAAAGACAAGTATCAAACTGGTGTTTTCTCGACCACTTGTGACTCGCCGACTGATGCCATCAGTGACTGTCTGAACGTTGATCGTGTTCGCAAGCGTTTTGTCGTGACGTCTTTCTTCATAGTTGCTGCAGTTGCGTACAGTTGGCGATTCTTTGGGGTTTTCAGTATGACAACTGTATCTTTTCTTTAGTTAATAAAATTGTGCTTACATCATTGGATGAACATTTTCAGCAACTGTTTTGAATGGTTGAGTTTTGCATGGCAGATCGCTCCACTCAGCTAATTTGGAGCATGACCATTTTTGAGCACAAACATTTCACAAGGTAGTGCAGCGACGCACTTGAGGCATTGAGGGATGGTGGGATATTTTATTATCGTTTTACTACAAATTTACTGTTTAGTCTGGCGGTGAAAGAGTTTTTAAAATCGGTCAGTATTTGGCACAGTTAGAGGCAAAAATATAGTGGCACATTTTTCCGGACACCTTGTAGTTTGAAAGGTATAAGCAATGATGTTGCGACTTCACAGTTGTAAGCAGACAACGTGTACTGGCAACTGCCGGCTAATCGTTGTTCTTTTAGGTAAACGAGATGATCATACGATCGGTCATAATCGACCAGCCGAGCGACTACATATTTGCAACCAACTTCAATGTCCTTCCCCAACATCTGCGCCGTCTCGTCGAACAAACCTGTCAAGAGCCGTCGACTACCATCACTACAACGCCGTCGATTCCCAGAACGCCGCATCCTGGAGAAAGTACGTTACGCTATCCGCGTACATTTTCAGTTTTCTCTGGTGTTTTGAACAAACAGCAATAGACTATATCATGCTAATTAAAATAATAGTATCGTCAACTTCCTGTGATGTGTTTATTTCAGATAACGCGCTGTGAAATGCTTAGGTATTGCATAAAAATAGGCAATCCATTGCGATCGGCTGTTGTATGATAAAAATGCTCTAAGCATTATATAAAGCACGAATGTAATTGCGGTTGGTCGGTTGGTTGGTTGGTTGGGAGATTAAAGTCTCCTTTCAGCACAATAATACGCTATAGCCTATCGGGACAAGGTCTTGGGTGGAGATTTAGTTCAGCCAGGTTAAGGATGGCCTACGATTCAGTAACCTCCCGACCTCGTTGCCTTTTTGTTCAGTGACGACCCAAAATGAGAAAGGATAGGGGAGGCTCATTTAGGTTATTACTCTAGCGCCTACAACAGGGTGGCAATTGATCAACCACCACAAGACCTATTTATCAGTTCAGTGTAATATTGTATCTTGTGTAATTGTTGATACATATCAGTGCCTAACAACTCGCGTTATATAATATCTTTTCCGTGTGCGTCTGGCTTTGGAATGCTTATTTAAATAACAAGATCTCATCAGGAGATGAGATAATGAACGTGAACTTTTTACGACGATATCGCACAGGTACTTCAAAATCAAAAAGAGAACTTACTTCGTTTAACAAATTAGACGACAGCTAGGCAAGTATTGTGCATAAAGTCTTGAATTTATAAATCGGCTACAAAATTTTCACCTTGCAGTTATAGAATATAGCCTAAATGTAAAAAAACTGCAGTTTATACACACTGTTAACGGCGACGGATCGAAAACCGCAAAAATCACAAAAAGGCAATGTTAACCACACTAACATAACCTGAATGTCAATGTTAGTGTGATTAACATTGCCTTTTTATGTTTTTTTGCGGTTTTCGATCCGTCGCCGTTAAGAGTGCGTATAAACTGCAGTTTTTTTACATTTATATTTGCTGTTTTATTACCAGGTTTGAGTAGGCTATTAATTATGTCATTAGTACTACATTTACGATTTTTCAAGACGGCGGCCGTCCGCCATCTAAGATTTTTAAATATTCGAAATATCTGCTGCTGGTCTGGCGTGCTATTCACTATTATGTGCGTACGTACGCAAAAATTTCTGTAACACGCAAGTTCTGCGATTTTT
>Ga0209780_1002802_pt1 | contig 12640 bp, 10 predicted proteins | sample WorMetexBAHAMAS2_FD_187384 | JGI IMG/M metagenome (GOLD analysis project Ga0209780, IMG submission 187384) | Marine gutless worms symbiont microbial communities from Max Planck institute for Marine Microbiology, Germany - Inanidrilus exumae... | ecosystem: Host-associated > Annelida > Digestive... | reverse complement strand
GGGTAAAGGCATCCAGTCGCAAAGCGGCGTGACGGCTTATTGACAATTATTACAGGCCGCTGACTGATATAAATCTGACGGCTAGCTTCTATGCATTAAATTTGCGGACAGTTTTGAGATTTGCTGTTTTAAAGCGGTGGCTTTTACAACGAAGAGAAATTTAAGCCAGTTTTTGTTTTCATAATTTGGGTTAGTGTACAGCTATTCTATATGCTGTCTTTCCTTTGTACTAAAAATCAACGCATTTATACTGGCTGTGTAGTTGTTTTGTTTATTTGTTTTAGGGTACATATACAACCTCCATCATAAAGGAACGCATGTAATTATAACACACTTTATGGAAGCAGGTATCATTTTGTATTAACCTTTAATTCTGTTCGTGCCGTCATTGCGATGCTTTTACTTAGCAGCATCAATTCGATTATTGCTGCAGAACGTCCATGTCACTTAGTTTTCCGTCAGTCACGTGTTACTTTTGTATAACTTCATGCTTTGACATATCAAGGAAGAATGTACCAAACAGTATTTACTGATTCTGAAAGTAGTGATAATTAATAGGTCTGTATGTACTACCGTCGTCGTCGTCATTATTAACCACTACGACAACGACAATTACTTTTATTTTGCGAAGTCACTGTAGTAATAGCCTGTAACGGAACCTTTTTGCCTCTCATTGGCCAGCAGCCCGACTTCTTGCCCTACCGTGCATTACTTATGCCCTTGAAGCAGTTCATCTTACTAGTAACTAAATACATGTCTGTCTGTCTCAAATGTGATGCAACCTATGCTGAACTTCTTAACTGCATCCAACATAACTAATTGTAATTACTCTTGACAACCTCTCTTACTCGGGGGTAGCACCGGCTTCCTCATCCCTGGACCCTTCATACAGTTACAGACCTCTTCTCCATATATCTCTTCTTTGGAGTCATCTTCCATCACCATCCAGCTTTCTCGTTTAAAAATATCTATTTTCAACATTTACCGCCCTCGTTCGTCATCCACCCTCCAAGCGATACTCCGTTTCTTTCTTCTCTTTTGCTGACATCACACTCCATGAATTCATCATCAATTCACCGGCAACTTTAACAGCCGTCTTGATAACCCTGCAGATCACGTCATGACTGAGTTTCTATCTCTTCTTACGTCCTTTAACGTTGTTCAACACGTCAACTTCCATACCCATAATAAAAATCACAATCTGGACTAGGTTATAACCCTTTCAGACTCTACACTCGCTCCACCTCGCACTTCTATACCGAGTTCTCTCCATCTGATCATTTCCCCGTTTTTACCAAACCACTAAACCCAACGACACTCCCTTTTTCAACACATCACTCCTTCCGCCTGCTGCACTCTATAGCGCCTCTATCTTCTCAGCGCCTCTGTATCTTCGGTTTTTAAGGTGCACTGCTATACAAATGCTATTTTATTATGTATTATTATTAATGGCTGTTTTATAACTGACCTGAAATCCTCATCCTCCCGAATCATTTGGATCTTTCCTTATTGCTTACAATACCACTGTCCTCACTATTTGATAAACTTGGCCCATCATCACCATCATTTCTAACTACCGTCCAGTCTCTAACATGTCTCTCATTTTTAAAATAATAGAACTTGTCGTTAAATCCCTCATCACAGATCACCTCACTTCCAACAAACAACTTAATCCTCATCAATCTGCCCACAGTAAATAGCATTCCACTGAGATCGCTCTCTTGTATATTCACGATCACGGCTACCTCATAATTCACGTGAAAGACGACATAGTCGCTGAAAACTGAGCCAAAAATTAAAGTGGAAAACAGGCCTAACAAGTTTCCTTGCAGAATACGCATACGCCAAAATGACCAGTCGTTAAACAGGAACATATCAGATACAGCCAAGAACTTTTTAATGGACCGTTTATGTCAAAATAGGACGATTAATGCAAAATCATTAAAAACTATTAGGGATTAAAGAAATACGTTCTTGGCTGCCATACACCGTAGTTGGATGGATGAAAAGGTTGCAGTCAAAAACATATTTCGTTAATCTCGAATAGTTTAATGATTTTGCATTCGTCATCCATTTTAAACATAAACAGTACATAAGTAAGTTCTTGGCTCTATATGATATGTTTCAGTTTTACATTACATTACATTACATTTTATTTGACTCAGGCAACATGGCCCATAAGCACACAAACAAGACATGCAGACAGACAGAAAGACAGATAATATAAAATAATAGAAAATACCAAAATAATGCAACACAAGATGTACAATAATATACAATAAAACTCATAAAAATGCAGACGGACTCACACAACGAAGTAGTTTCACCAGATCATTACTATGCTTACTACAGACACACAGGAAGGACTTCCTATAATTATGAATCACTTTATCGAACGAAGGTAGACCCAATGTTAGTAACATCTCTGTTACACTGTAGTAGGCTATTTGGTGTACCCTTCATACATTTGTTATAGCAGTATTTAAATTTGCCAGCTAATCACAAAGCTACAACATTTAAAAGACTAATAACTATTTACCTAACATGCTACTCAGAAGCATATTACTGCAACGCAAAAGACTACATTCAAAACTGAATTTCGAGTTATGCATGAGTGTGTTGAAACTAAATAAACCCAGTTCAAAAAGCATCGAAGTGACACTACTATATTTGCAATAACCAAAAAATGACTTCATGCACTTGGAGTAACACGATGACAACTTCGTATACATTGCAACTGTAAAACTAGACCATAATGCAGCGTCATACAAACAGATACAATACGATCGAAATAGTTTTAATTTTACTTGTAGTGAACATATTTTAAAACGTCTGCATAACATGTTGGTTCTGGTGAAGAGAGCCTTAATCTCTCTTTGAATGTCCTTGTCATCAGACAAACAACTATCAATTATGTGACTCAGATAACGAAAATGTTCAACAAACTGTAGCTTGCAGCCAGCGAGAGTAGACTGAGGGAAGGTATCACAAATTATTTTACGTCTGTCACATGGATTGAATACCATACATGGCATACACACAGTTTTCTTAGTATTAAATGACATGCTAATTTTGCTGGCCGCATCTTCAATAACAACCAAAATAGACTGCAATGCCTGCCAAGATGATGCAAGTACAACCATATCATCTGCATAGGCTAGCAAGTTGATAATTGTGCCGGCATAAGTGCAGCCTAAATTTAGGGCAGTTACCTGAGTAATCAGATCACGCAAATAAAAGGGGAAAAGGAATGGTGAGAGAATAGAGTAGACTGAGAGTAGACTGATGGGTGGCTATATTTGTAAGTGTGCATTCTGCAAGGAAACTTATTATTTTCTACTTTAATTCTGGACTGAGTTTTCAGTAACTATGACGTAGTTTACAGGGATCAGTTTCATTTTGTCATGAACAATCAGGGTTAAATATTTATGACTCTTCCTGGCATATGTGTTTGTACTGATTTCCAATGTGGCGTTATCCGCCATGTTATTGTTATCGTGTGCATTATGAGCAATGTGGCATCTACCGTTGAACAGCGACATCTTTAGCCAAGTGAAGCTGTGGTTGGCCACCTTCCAGTTTGGTTAGTTAGTTGGAGTTTAACGTCCCCTTTCAGCGCAAATATGGCTATATCAGACACAACGCCAGCTTGGTCTGTGCGCAGCTGCTAACGATATGAAACATTGTTTGACGTTTGCCACACTGACACTTGTCACTTGTTGCAAGTCCCCTGGAGAGATGCCCTCAAAGCTGTAATCAATAGTCGCAAACTACCAGATATATTGGCCAACCTTTCCACCCATAGGAAGTGTCGACCGTCAGGTTGTCAACCGACAAGGTTGAACACGAATGCACATCTACGTACATTCCCCTATCCAACAATACCAAGATCGTTTCTGTACTCCAACCAGTCTAAAGCCTTCATGGCGAAGTGGCGTTCACAAACTTTGTTATTCCAGAGCGTGACGGACAAACAAAAAAACAAAATAAATTAGCCCCGTACGGGACTGACGGTCGACTCTTCGGAGTCTTCGCATATGACGTTTCTGCCAAGTTCAAAATCACGTGACACAAAAACTAGGAGAAATACCAAAAATCCGGCCTGATCAAAATGTAGATATTGTGCCCTTTAATAATCAGTGGTCAGTTGCCAGCCCCCATTGTAAATGGCGGAGGAGATAGCGTTTGAAAATGGATGGATTTCCACCTTTCAAGGGTCCGTGACCGTGACCTTGACCTTGGATCGGGTCGTACTGCATACCGTCGTGATTCACTCATCGACCTCTACCTACATGCCATATTTCATTGAAATTTAAGAAACATTTTGTGGACGAACAGACGGAGGACATTTGAGACCCACTTTATTAAAAAAACAAAAACAAAAAACAAACACACAAAACACCTTTTTCGCCTTCTGGTGGCGTGCGATATCCCAGCTCCACCAAACGTGGCATAGTGATAGAGGAGGTACGTACTTTCTTGCACTTCGAAAACATGTTCGCCTCCGACGCACAGTTTCGCCGCTAGGGGGCGCGGAAAATTTGGGATAATGCGCACACCCCAAAACCTAAATCCCATAACTCCGAACCCCCTGGAGTGAATCCACCCAAATTTTAATACATGACCAAACATGAAGCTACCCACAAATGATGCAAGCTTGGTAAAAATCGCCCTAGTGATAAGCCCGTATGGGGCGTTTGTGTCGAAATTTTAGTAAAATTTTCAGTTTGGGCCAAACACCCACCCCTGCAACGATTTGGGTGAATTTTGGCGGGCAGCGGTCGACTGCTCCACGCCAGATTTTACTCCAGTCGGTGCGATGTGTCGGCACAAAACCTCAAAATTTACCTCTGAGTAACCGATATACCGATAATATCGTCGCGACACGCGACTGACAAGTCGGTGATAATGGCACAGGGCCCGACACGGGTGAGCCGTGCAAAAAAGTTTGAACCGATCGAGATGCCGTTTGAGGGCTGACTCATGTGAGCCCAAGGAACCATGTACTAGACGGGGTCTATGTCTGACGAATCCATTCGCCGCCGTGAGGTGTGACGAGGTGGCGACGAGGCCTGTCGTCAAAATTCTTTAGCCACTATTTTTTATCAAATATTGTGGTGGAATCGACTGGATCCCATCACCAAAACGTTCTCGAATCTTAATAACTCTCGTGACGCGGCTGGATTGGGGTTGGACCACGTGCCAGTGACAGTGTGACAGTGATGACATGTATGCAAGAGAACAGATTTGTTTGTAGCAAAAGAAACAGAAATGCAGGAGAAAGAAATGAAGTTAATGGAGCTACAAGAAGTGTATGAAACAAGGCTATTAGCCATGAAGGTAATATTGTCAACGTGGTTACTACAGGCGTACTATGTTTTAACTTTTTAAAATTAAAACATGTATTTTTACTATTTTACGGCGCGGCGCTATGCTAGCGCGGCATATGCTGTTATCGTGTGTCTGTCCATCTGTCCGTCCGTCCGTCTGTGACAAGCCGGTATTGTATCTAAACGGCTCGACGTTGGATCACGGAAACAACGCCGTACAATAGACCGGATCTCGAAATTCCAATGGGTCAGCATGTACCGCGCTAGCGTAGCGTTGCACGTTAAAAATGGCCAGTTGTACCTTGTAAGGGAAAATGATGTAAAATATAACGCCCATAATTTATGTACAGTTTGTGCTTTCATTGCAGTGTCCCATCCACAACTAATTTAACACAAGTAGCTTAGCTGTCGCTGACAAACCCGCTCGACGCGCTGCATCACGACTAACGGCAAAATTTTAAAACAGTCACGTGACCATAACCACGTCCTTTCGTTGGTAATGTCATCCTGTTGCTAGAATTGTTATATCCTACCTGTGTTAAGGTCGACAATGCGCTTTCCATCGAGCCATAGATGAACCCTGTGCGTTACCCCTAAGTCCCCCAAAGGTGGCTCAAAACGAAAATTTTGACATTTGGCGTAGCCTTTCATTTCTTCGTTACAGGTAATCGTAGACATTTCAAACTTTATATGTGGGTTGAACATAGCACGTCTCAGCCTACAGATGACAAAACGTCCCTGAAATGGCCATGGCCACGTCACTTGACCCATTTTAAACTTTTGGTCCCCCGAAGGTATCTCTGGGACGGCTTAAGCTACAGACTTCAAATTTGGTGTGCATGTTAATCATGGCAAGTCCCATCCTACGGACGACAAATTGTCCCATAAAGGGGCGTGGTCATTGTCACGTGACCTTTTTATTTTTTGGAAAATAAGCGATAATATCTCGAAAACGGTACAAGATAGCCTCATAGTTTCTCTTAAATTTGAATAGGAAGTCGTATGCGCTCTATTGAATGGTTATATTGCCGATGACCTTGGATGACCCCTAACTACCTTAAACCCCCTCAATTTTTGCATTTTGCGTTGCCTTATACATTTTCGTAATTGGTGATCGCAAAGACTTCAGATTTGATGAGCAAGTCACAGCCTACGGACGACAAACCGTCCCTGATAGGGGCGTGGTCAGGTCATGTGACCCATTAAAAATGTTGGGGGCTCCAATTATATTACTGGAACGGCTGAACCTAAAGTCGTCAAATTTTGTACGCAGGTAGGCTATATCAATTCTAGCAACAGGATGACATATCACCCTTAAAAGGGGCGTGGTCATCGTCACGTTACTGTTTTAAAATTTTTCCGTTTGCCGTGATGCAGAGCGTCGCGCGAGTACGTCAGCGATAGCTGAGCTACTTGTTACTTAACTGTCATTAGACCTGTCCTTGAGTATTGCTCGGTGGTGTGGCACCACGGTCTTACAAAAGCTCAGTCACAGATCTTGGAGGCCATACAACGCCGGGCACTTCGTATTGTTAAGCCACCAACCATCTTCATGCCATATATCTTTGCGCTCACTCTTCCGAAATTGCCTTTTTTTCCACGATGGCCGCGAAAACACAAACAGACAATTTTTCAGATCTATATCTTTCTCTTGCTTAGCCTCCTTACTTCCTATCCCCAGGAACCATGACGTTGCTTCCAGATTGCGAGCTGCATCTGTCTATTCGCATTTTCATTTTATTATTGTTCTAATTTTTTCTACTGAAATCTAGCGGTTTTCATAACTTGCTATAAACTTACTTACTTGCTTCAACGATAAAGAATGCGAAATGATCATAACAAAACATTAAACGGTTAAAGAAATGTTCTTGGTTGCCACCTGTCCGTAAACTGACAGCATCTCCCTCCTACACATCCAACCAAGATGGCAGCGACAACGTCGTGTTTACGGAGATGGTTTTATCCCGACGCAGTAGCTTAGAGCAACTTGACGTTCATTCTACAGTAGCGTTTTCACTGACGCGTCTTTAACTGACGTGTTCGCACGCGTCAGTTAGAACGCTACATTAGTGACGCCAATTACGCCATTCAGTGCATAATAGGCCTAGTTGACTCAGTGCGATGATGTTTTCAGATTGATTATCGTTGGCTTACTGGAAGTGCAGGCTCACCAGGCGAATGGATCATCAAAGTGTCAAAAGAAGACGATGTGGATATGATCGTAATGGGTGCTCGAGGCTTGGGAAAACTCAAGAAAACTATTCTGGGAAGTGTTAGTGATTACGTGCTGAATAAATCTAAAGTCCCAGTTTTAATTTTCAAAGGACAATAGAAACTGAACTGAGAACTGACGAATGGCATGAATCGATTATTTTAAGTTCGGCGAAATTTAGTAAGACAGTGCAAGTGTTGATGTGTGTCCAATCGTGTGTGCATCGGAGTGTGCGAGCGCAACGTTTTGACAAACACCATGCGCAAAATTTGCCCGACTTTCCGACTTGTCAGTTGGCAATATAGTGAAAAAATTATGTATAGCATTTTGTGAAACAGATTCAGTACTAGATGCATGGCAAAGCTCAGCGTGAGCCCGCCTGGAATTATGTTGTTCTAGACTGTAAGCTCGTGCTACATAACATTTTCGTACATAACACATGCCAAAGTTTGCCTGCTGTCTGTCCATGCGGTAAGGCTGACAGTGTCTCCCAATGCGAAAATTTAGCGGGGTGGGCAAAAACTCGCCAACCGTTCTCAGCCGTTTCTGGACCAAGTTCACCAAATTTGGAGGGCATGTAGGGGAGTCCCTGTAGATTGACAAGTTTCTTTCCGATTGTTGATATCATGTTCCGTTGCAGAGATATGTTCGGTTAGATTTCAAAGTCGGTCCCAAAAAAGCGGTTTTTGCCTCCAGCCCGTGGGGGTAAATGCCTGCGCAGTTCGGACCAAATTTTTCAAATAGCAGTCATTAGTGAATATGTGTCCAAGTTTCGTTGAGATCCGTTCAGTGACCTCAGAGATTAGGCGTCGAGAAAGAAAGGAGAAACTACAGCGGTAAAACATAAGCCCTTCGGCATCGCGATGCCGTGCGGGCTAACCAGTTAGCAGCATGTTTCACCGTGTTTACAACCGTTTCAGTATGACCAGCGAGAATGTCACTCCAAAACTGTGTAAGCTACAAACTGCACGTTCAAATAGTGTTGTTGGCTTTAATTAGTGCGCTTTGGAAACAATGCGATAAACGTCTATTTTTGTCTAATAAAGATCACTCGTTGTTTCTACATTTACTCGCCTTTTTATTTATTTTTTCTTCTTAAAAGCACATTCTCCGACGTCTGTCAAACCAACAGTCTCGAAACTTTCGCACATGATTTCACTTTAGCAACAATGAACCATTTTATCGCGCGACGCTATGCTAGCGCAATCTATATGCTGTCGTCGTGTGTCTGTCTGTATGTCCGTCTGTATTTACGTCCGTCTGTCACACGCCGGTATTGTACCAAAACGGCTAAACATAGGATTATGTTTATACGATAGCTCAGGGAGTCTAATTTTTTGTTGCCAAAGATCTCGGCGAAATTCCTACGGGGTCACCTCCAACCGGGGGCGAGATATAGAGGCCCAACTTGCCCCACAACATAGACATAGTATAGTACTGTCGTCACGTCATCCTATCTGTGTTTTGTGTCCCCGTTGGGGTAACCCAATTGGAATTTCGCCGAGATCATTGGCAATACAAAACTGGAGTCCTTGGCTATCGTAAGGCGTTGATCATATTAAGATCCGGACGGACAGACATGCGGACAGCATATACCGCGCTAGCATAGCATAGCGCGGTAAAAGCTGTAAAATTTGGTTTTGCCGTTTTGTCGGCGTTGATCAAAATGAAAACAAAATTGCACAAGTACAGTTCCCCCATTTCCGGGAAGTCGCATTGAGAAGACTTTTGAATTTCGGCATTGTGAGTGACATTCCCCACGTAATCACTCACGCCAAATTTCATATCAGTCGGTCATGCCATGTGTCACGGACTTACAGTACATTAATGTTGCCATTCTCCATTGACTTGGTTGGTCGCGTTCACAACAGTGAAAACATTACCCCGCTATGCTGTGGTAACAAACAATGTTGGCAATGATTAAATTCCAATATGCATATTACAAACAGACTGCATGTTCATAATGACAAACATGAATAAATCAAATGCAGTTATGCTACTTCTACCCCTGTTAACTGCAATGGCCTTACAACTCTCCCAATAAATAAAATAGCTCCAGTTCTTTCATCCATAAGGAAAAAAGCAAATGGATGATCAGCCCTGAATATTTTGGGGATTTGCTGCTTAGCATCGTCTGACTCAGTCGGTGCATTCGAATCGGTTAGAGAAGTTGCCAGTGCATCGGAATGGCCTTCGTCGAGTTCGAAACACACATGATGGAACGCACGTGATAAGAACAAATTTCCAGATCCACCTAGTCCAGAAAAGTCGGCTTTGCCACTACTGTACAAGTTTTTAATACCTAACTTTGCCAGTGCATCCCAGCAGATAATTCCAAGTTCGTATCTGAATTTCGGCAGATACAAATCAACGAGTTCTTCTCGCATTTTGCCCTGTAAGACAGATTCCAGTACCGATCTCGACAACTTCATTTCCATTCGCCCAACACCATCAGATTTTCTGGGCAAGAGTATGTAGAGTTTAGTGTGTATGTTCGATAAAGGCATTTCAAGAATGTCACAGTCAAGTTTAGCTTGAAAAGCAAGTTTCAAATGACATCTCTGATACATCATCTGTATTTGCGGCGCTTCCACAGGTAGATAAAACGGGCACCATACAGTTTTCCTCTTGTCAAACGGATGCAAAAAATGTAGCTTTGTGTAAGAAGCACACAGTAGCAGAAGACTTGTATCACGATCAACGATACCCATTGGAATTACATCACGTATACGACCGTGGGTACGTTCTTCTGTCCATTGATTGATATCTTTACGTGCCAAATCAGGTCTACTTCGAAAGTCAACGCATTTAATTCGCATTATGTCATAACGCCTGCACAACGATTCATACTGAGAAGGTACGACGTGGCCAACTTGAACGAACAACCTGATGGCTACTTCAAAAACACAGCCTTTTGGTTGAGTTGAACGAGTGACGTCCCAGTGCATGGCTGCGAATGCTGGTAGCATTTGTGACTCCTGAACCTAAAACAATCGAAGTACGTTGAGTCGACAACAAACGTATAGACTATAGGCCTATCAATCGCAAACAGATCCTGCGTCAGCAGCAATGCTTAAGAGGCCGTTCACATAGGCTATACGATGCGCGTTGATGCGCTAGGCGTTACGATACGTTTACAATACAGTGCCCAGTCACACATAAAAACTAAAAGAGATCGACTGTGCACTACAAAAGGTCAGTGAGAGATTAAGTACTAAAAGCAATGCTAAAACTAGAAGGCTGTATTGTGTCGAATGAACACAATACAGTATTCGCCCGAAGCGGTCCGCTATATGCAACAGGTACCCCTGGGCCTACCAGAGTCGTCGACGCCAACTACATCTCGATCGCTACAGCTGTTTTTGCAGGATCACTAGGTGACAGACCAACTGACAGACCGACAGACCACGCTACTCGGTCGGTAACAATAGGCGGAGCGCACAGTGGACAAGCCAAATTCTGTTATTGTCTACGGCTACAACAAGTTACAACAAGTATTTATTGGAGCAGTTGACTCAAATACACAGTGCCTGCCTTTCCTTCGTTAGCGTTCACCAGATGGCGCCACCCGTAACTGAGGTAGGAGACAACCAATTGCATCTTACTACTCACCTGTGGACCCAGAAGGGATAAAAAGCTGAGTTAGCCTGGTCGGTTGACCTACAGCGGACGGTTTACCCACATCAGTGGTCACCCGTCAGCTATAACAGATCTCGCGTAGGACAGGGAAAGTTCGCCGGCCAAAGACCGACGTTCTACCGCTGTGCCACGAAACCAACTGCGATGTAGTCTAATAATAACTAGATGGCTGTATTGTGTGGAATGTCCACAATACAGTATTCGGCTTGAAGCGCTCGGCTATATCTAATACATGGTTCCTTGGGCCCAACCGAGTCCTCAACGCAAACGGCATCTTGATCGCTTCAGCCGTTTTGCAGAGCTCAATAGTGTGACAGACCGACAGACCAATGTCTACGATTGCCTTGTTCCGTTTGATGATAAAAGCATGGAAACCAGTCTAAAGAGTCTAGATATGCTAAAATTGTTAATTATTATTACACCGCATCGCGCAGTACACACTACTACGTACGTAGTTGCGGCCGATTGTTACTTTTTACTGACAGCATAGCATGCTATGCTGTCAGTAAAAAGTAACAATCGGCCGCAACTACGTACGTAGTACTGTGTGTACTGCGCCATAAATTTGCTCCATAATCTTTCTGGTGAATTTCGATGCAATTTTCCAGTGGGATGTGACAAGTAAGCAAAAGTAGTTACTTTGCGTCAGCGAACGTCGTGTTAATGACGATAATTACCGAATTGAAACCGCAAGTAGTATTTCAGTATGGCTTCCGTTCGTTTTATTCAACCCCGCAACATCGTAAATAGGCTTGTGCAATAATATGCATCTGTAAAATAAATTTAGTAGAAAAACTGCAAATATAAATATAAAAAATGTCGTTTTATAACAACGTGTAAGGCCCATATAAAACAGCAAAAATTCTTTTTGGCACGCCAAGGGCCGTAGATATAATAAGAACTGTGTATTATATCCACGGCCCTCGACGTGACAAAAAGACCTTTTTGCTGTTTTATATGTGTCAGTTATGGGCCATACACGTTGTTATATAACGACAGTTTTTTACATTTATTATATATGACTTAGCCTAATAGAGTTGTGTGTATCAAAGTACTGATTTCTACTGTAGTTGCAATAGCTCTACATTTTAGACACATTGGAAATAAATGGAACGTTTTAGAGAAATGCTAGGTTGGTCCAGCATTTTCCACCCCTGCATTTTCAGTCCACCCATTTCGGAGTCAAGTGCCTGTTATACTTTGCAACCATTTCTGCCCGAATAATTTCAGACAGCTTTTTTATGACAAATCTTTGTAAGGGCGACCAGCTATTCTTATGGAGAAGGGCAAAATTGAGGGTATCAGAACTCCGAAACCCCTGAACCGATTGTCACAAAATTTGGCATGGGTGATTACGTCGGCGATGTGACCCAGCAAGCCAAAATTCAAACCGATCGCCCCAGTGGGGGCGTCCCGGCAAATGGGTGAAATATCACTCTCGCGTGGTTTTTAATTTGTT
>Ga0209780_1002801_pt1 | contig 12641 bp, 7 predicted proteins | sample WorMetexBAHAMAS2_FD_187384 | JGI IMG/M metagenome (GOLD analysis project Ga0209780, IMG submission 187384) | Marine gutless worms symbiont microbial communities from Max Planck institute for Marine Microbiology, Germany - Inanidrilus exumae... | ecosystem: Host-associated > Annelida > Digestive... | reverse complement strand
CATGTTACTTACCTGTGGCCGTCGCACGATCCTTTTCTGATGGGAATGTAGTACGTTACGTACGTCCGGTTCTGTTGATAACGTGACGTTTTCACACAATGGAGGAGTGGGCCAGGATCAAAGACGACGCGTATGTTTCGCCCATATTGCAAGGTGGCAACACCGGGGGCGAAGTTTGCCATCTTCGATTGCATCTTGTTTCAGTTGTACAATAACCGCCGAGTCAAATTATGCCTCTCCTGATTGACTTGCGTACTAGTTGTTAGGCCTACAACATTCTCGCACTATAAGGCTACCGTCCGCTACAAGTCAACCAACCAGGCCAATTCAACCTTTCATCCTTACGAGGTCGATAAAATAAGCAGTGAGCTCCAATCAGATGTCTGCTACATCGGTCGCGTTGGCGCCATCTGGTGAATGCTTACGGGGTGAAGGCTTTGAACACATTCACTTATGTTGTTCAATGTTCGGTGCGTGTATGTATGTATGTGTGTATGCATATGTGTGCATGTGGATTTCCTGATTTGTTTTTCTACCAGAAATGGTGAATAAAGTTGAATATACTTATGACTGCTATATGAAGAATTTGGTCCAAAGTCCCCCAGGCTTTTACCCTCCACGGGCTGGGGGCAAAAAAACGCTAGCTGGTTGGGGCGGTGGTGTGTTTGCTACTGCACCGTGGGTCCAATTGTCCGTTATTGCGGGCAATGGATGGCCGCATACTGCGCGGCAGCACCATTAGCACATACATGTACCAATCAGCTACCATTTCCGAGATTATAAAGCGCGCCGGTCCGGTTATCCTGTAAATAGCGCCATATAAGAATCCGACCTTTACCTTTTACCTTTACGGCACTACCGTTCGAGTTGTGACTTGTGATTAATTAAGTCATTTATTATTAATTATTAACTAGTTACCAATTTTATCAACGGTTGTCGTTGAACCACGAACCTCGAACAGGATGACGAAGACAAGACGAATGCATAGCAATTGCCAGTGGAACTTGGTGAAGTGGCCTTCCTCGTCGCGAAAACCTTTGTATCTACGCGTTAATATCTGACATTTGGCACGGAAGAGCATACCGAAAGCTTCGCTATCGTAAGTAAGTAAGTAGCGTTTTATTTCACCGTGACATTCGCACAATGTTACAATGTTACACAAGAAATACAAATAAAACGCAAGTAAAATATAGGTTTTTTCTTTTTATATTGTGCGTCTTTTGTCTTTGTGTAGGGGCCTATTGTTATTGTAGCCTTGTGTTTTAGTCTGTGTTTGTACGGTAATCACTGTATTGTTGTGCTGCACTTGTTGCGAAATAAAGTAATACCGAAAGCATGAAACGGAATATGAACTGATATAAAAGCTAAAACAGGAAAAGATTAAAACCTAGGCTAAACAGCGTATGCGGAATTTCATCGTTCCGGTTAACGGGGTGGGTACGGGAGACCCAAATATTCCAAAATCTTGGAAGAATGATGTTTCCGGCCTCGCAGGCGTGATAAGATGCAGCAATCCATCCTCCAGGTGAAATATTTGATGTGAAAGAACACACTCTGTACGCTTATTATTGCACGTCTAATTTCCAGTGACAGGCAGTGGTTAACTACTTAAGCCCCGTCCGTACCTGCAACAATGTCGAAGCAACATTGTCGACCGCTATACTGTATATTGAACGATTCTTTCGACAAAGTCGAATGTTGCTTTGACATTGTTGCCATTTTTGGCAACAAAGTCGAACGAAATTTCGTCCTTTCGACAAAGTCAAAAGAAAGTGAACATGTTCAATTTGTTTCGACTTTGTCGAAAGGACGAAATCTAAAGCTCGGTCCACACTAGCAACAATGTCGAAGCAACATTGTCGTTGCCTGTTGCTTTGACATTGTTGCTGGGGTGGACAGGGCTTTACGGGTCGAGCGTTGGACTTGCGATCAACAGGTGGTGAGTTACGTTGCATCACAGACGTCGACGACACCAGACGCCAGCGACCGTTACTTGTCTGGCCCCCTACACTATGTGTAAGCGGGTTAGTAATAAATAAAGTGGCAGTTTCTGGCCGCACGGAAGGCGACGCGGTACACCGATCAAGCGGAAGTTTAACAGGACGAGCACAGCATTGGTGCAGTGTTGCGTGAGAAGTGTGCCCATGATCGGTGGATGGGTGTGTGCCCCAAAATTAAAATTTGGGATAAAATGAAATGCAAAAGAAATGCAGATTGTCCAACGCTTAAACTCAAGGACCAGTGACCAGCGGCTAGACCTGGCTAAATGGCACGGGGTTCACACAGTTTTACCTGCCACCCACACGTTTATCCACAAATGGAATGAGCTATCCTGCATGCATTTCATAAGCATTCACCAGATGGCGTCGCTCGAGCAAGGTGGCGCACATCTGGATCAGCTTACTACTCACCTATCGACCTCGAAAAGATGAAAGGCTGAGTTCGCCTAGTTGGCTGACCTTATAGCGGATGGTTTACCCACATAAGTGGTCACCCATCAGCTAAAGGTCGAGCGTGGGACAGGGAAAGTTCGCCGATCAAAGACCGGCGTTCTATCACTGTGCAACTCAGCCAACATTATGTGTAGGACTTCATTCTGCCGGTTTTGCAACGACTCTGCTTCTCTGCGATACTTACAATTTCCAATCTATGAACGTACCAGCGGCCAGTGTGTCAACCTCGTACTATTCCACACGGTACTTGCAATTACGCCCGCCGTCCAACTTACCTGCATGGTTCGGTTGTCGTTCCATTAGGCGCCCAGGCGAGGGTGAAGTTAACGTATCCGGCGAGTGTGCGGTCGAATTTGTACATGTACAGCTGTTTCGGTAGAAACTCCGACGTGAACGCGATCAGAAACGCCTGGCGACACCACCAAACAGTTACATCTGCTCATTTCCATTCAAAACTGAAAGGTTGTATTGTGTGGAATGACACAATACAGTATTCGCCCGCAGCGGTCCGCTGTCCGTGCACAAGCTGTTTACTTCCTGCATTCGACGATGCGTAGTGTCACGTGCCTGCGACTGAGTGATGTCAGCGTTATTTGCCGCGTTACTTATTTTCAGTTTCCAATTCAGTCTGCTTTTCTTCCATATATCGGTCGACAGACAGCACCAGCACTGCGGCAAACTATTGGTTTTAATACGCAATAGCGGACATCGAACGTAGCCGAAAATTTGGGTAGGTACGTTTCATGTACGGAACGTATATACAGCCCACGGGACAGTCTTTGAATTAATTCTAACGGTAAAAATAGAAACTAAACATCCCGTAGCAGGATCATTTGGAAGTGAATTTACGGCGATCTGTAATCATTGCGGAGTTATGACGGCCTGAAATCGCAAGACCAAAAAACTTTGTGAGCAATTTTCGCGTTTTTTGGAAAAACGACCACTTACGGTAAAATTTTCAAAATTCTGTTTCGAAATTTTTCACTGCCTCACCGATCGACGTTGTTGTGTTCAAATGTCGTAAAATTTGTCCGACGGAAAATCGGTGAAATCGTGCGTTATTTACGTGACCAAAAACATTCGGCTGCCTCTCAAACTGTCGCTACTGGACGGATCGCGCCCAAAATCTGCCCTGGCCAGCCTCCAATAATGTGCTCACAGTGCTCCAAATTTCATCCAAATCGGTTCACATTTGGCAGAGTTTTAGCCGAACGCGTGAGCAACGTTTTTTGCTTCGTAGAGTATTTCCATAATTCGCCCGCAGCTATGCTTCGCTTCGGGTGAATAAAAAAGATTATGTCTTAAGCGATCGTCGGAATCCGACATGACTGTCGATGAGCCTTATAGTAGCAGGCATACTGTTCCAAACATCCGGCCCGCGGACCGAGAAAGCACGAAAGACCACATGCTGACATCACCACCACAGTTCTTGAGAAGCACCAAGCCAAGACATTGGCTGGGAAGAACGTCTTCGAACTGACCTATTCTGTGTCAAGTTGGACGTTTTACGTCCCACCCGACATAAAATAGGTCCTTTTGGAGACGTTCTTCCAGCCAATCTCTTGGCTTAGTACCGAAAAACTAACAAAATCAAACACAACAAATACAAACGTGCATCAGTAACAAAATGTGCTGCATTACAGAATTAATACAAAAACTAAAGTACTTAATAACTAAAAACTAGAAAGTAAACTAAAAACTAAAGGCAGGTTTGGTCGCCTCCTACGACCTCCGGCTTGGAAATGGAATGGGTCTATTCTGGAAGGAGTAGAGAAGTCAGCAAGTAAATGAGTAAGGAAGTAAATAAGTAAGGAAGAAAGTACGGGGAAGAAAATGAAAAAGAAAGTAAGTTAAGTAAACAAACAAACAAGGTGTCGCCCTAACGGGACGTAACAGTACTGGCCCGCCGTGCAGTGTCGGCCGCCCGACCGCCCACGCATCCGGCCCGGCAAGGGCCGACCGCCTACGCGCCCGTCGGTTGGCCGGCCCGCCTACCGGCAGCGTTACAGACGACGACAGACGACGACAATAGACGCCAGCGAGCAATACAATACAGGCCGATTAAGCGGGCCGTTAGTTATTTATTTAGCGCCGAAATCAACAAATGAACCGGGGCGCATTACCACCCTGGAGCCCGCACAGCGCCAAGACTGCGACGGCCGCGACTGTCATTTGACACTTTTAAACAATCTCTTAAAACTTACTTGTTTGGCGACCGAAGAGCATAGTGACTCTATCGAATTTATATGCGCTATACAAAAAAACTCTTATGTATGTATGTATGTATGTATGTAATTATGATTGACAGTGACACCGACGTACGTTGCTGATGACGGAGAGCTGAGCAATAAGTTCGAGGATCGTGAACCAGACTCCGATGTCGCGGCAGCGTTCGGCGGTAGGCCGGCGAGTCTCGCAAGCGAACTTGTGAGCGTCGAGTCGTATCTCCAGCCAGTTGTTGAGCAGCGCGAACAGCGGCGCCAGCGGAAACGCCGCCACGAATATCGTTATGAAGCCGAACTGCAAGACTACAACGCCAAAAAACACTGTAGTAAAGTAAAGTAAAGTAAAGTATACGTCGATTAGCAAAAACATCGCCGGCGTGCGTCGTGGCACTCTTGTGAGTGCTGGCTTTTTCTAGTTAATAGTATTATTGTCTAAATGAGGTACAAACGAGATGCAAGGTACACATCTGTATCTTCCAATCCGATTTATGGTTCTCAATGTATGCGCTATACAAAACAGACTGTAATAGGTAAACTTGGTTGCGTTGCACAGTGGTTAGAACGTTTGTCTTTGACCGGCGAACTTTCTTTGGCCCACGCTCGACCTGCAGCTGACGGGTGACCACTTATGTGGGTAAACCGTCCGCTATAGGTCAGCCTACTAGGCCAACTCAGCCTTTCATCCTTCCGAGGTCGATAAATTGAGTAGTAAAGCTATATCGGATGTGTGCCGCCTCGTTCGGGTGGTGCAATCTGGTAAATGCTTACGGAGTAAAGTCAGGATGGTCGTGTGGGTGGCAGGTAAAACTGTGTGATCCCGTTAACACGTGCCATTTTGTAGCACTTCGTGACTGTTTAGGCCGTAAGAACGCGCTATATAAGTACCTCATACTTTACTTTTTACTTTACTTTGAAATAATTTGAAGCAAGCCGTGCGGCCCGAGAGTCAGCCAGATTAACTACAGACCCATTTCTAGGTATTCCTCAAATAGTCCTTCGTTGTCGATCTTCTCGTAGTCTTCCTCCCAAACTTCAACTTTCTTGCTCTTGCGAGTTTCCAGTTTACGTATTTGATATTTGCGCAGTAAACCTTTCAACTTGCTGCACACACACACACACACACACACACATAACGAACATCGTGAACGCATTCCACAGTCAGTGTTGTTTTAGTTCCGATTGTATCATCTAGTTCGCCTGCAATTTTTGTCAATTTAACTCTCATTTTCGGTTTTGATGAAAATTTTTCGACAATGATTATAATCATCACTATCAGGATTCGTGACATCACGCTAGAGCAACCTCTCGTTATGAAACATTGACAACAAGTATCGCCAGTGAAGGGCACCGACGGTTATCCACACATGCCGATCCTTCGTCCACTCGCCGCGCGCCGATTCGTCCGATTTTCGGCTTCTGGGGAGCTAAGTCCCCAAAATGGGAGGTTCCATACACAGGACGCCGAGGAACCACCGTGCAAAACTTGACGCCGCTAGCTTTATACTCACCGGAGAAGTCCGTAACCGTACAAAATTACAAAATTACAAACAAACAAACAAACAAACAGTAAACGATATATCCACACCTTGCCTGTCGGCATGTGTGGATAATACAACATCAACAACTTAATTCAAATCAATTGGTGGCCCGGTATAGCCTAGTTGTTAGGGTGTCGGACTTGCGACTCAAATTGTTGTAAGTTCGATACCCGGATGTCGCACTATCGGCCAGTTGATACTAGAATGTGAACAGGCCTACTCAGCCTCCTATCCTCTATGTGACGGGAACTGAACATCGGCCAAAGTGATGCGTTGCGCCTGGAAAGGATGGCTCATTCCATTCGTGGATGAGCGTGTGGGTGGCACGTAAAACTGCGTGATCCCTCGTTAACACGTGCCATTCTGGGCGCTCTAGAGGTGAGTATGAGTATATTCACGAAAAGGCGCTATACAAAATGTCCCGTCTTAAACTTAATCTTAATATAGGCTATTCACCAAGCAGCCTACATTTACATGGTTCATAACAAGAAAATTAAACAAGTTAACCCGACGTTTTAGCAGTATATTTTATTATGCTTCCCCCGTCTAGCAGAAAGCTTAAATGTGACGGTCTGTCAATGTTTTTTCTACTATGGACAATGTAATACGCTATTGGACAGTTTTAGTAGGCCAATCTGTAATAATTAGCGTTCACTCAGTTCCTTTATGTAATGTAATGTAGAAATTAACGTAATGTAACGTAATGTAATGGCGTCCATCCGTCTGTCCGTCCGTCTGCCTGTCCCGTCGGCATACTCACCGTGACTCACCAGGGGGCAGCATGCAACGCGGCCAGCGTACAATTCGGCCAGACGATAAGGAGAACCGACATACTTGTTACGTATTATTTTTTTCTTGCAGCTCACGTACTTAGCAAAACCTTTAGCATTTCAAATTAGCAAAAACATGTAGACAGAGAAAAAACGACAAACGGACGGAAAGAAAAAAATGACTTCTGTAACGCACGGAATAATAATCTCCTGGCAGTTATTGATGATTTGTTTTCCGATCATAATCACGGCCAGTTGGATTGCCAGTTCGGCCAGACATCCGCCTTTGTCGGAACACTGAAGCAAAAGTTCAAAACAACCAACCGACGTATTTCAAGACCTGCACGGTGACATGCCACATTGAAAAACATCCGAAAAATGAAAGAAATGAAGCACGAATCTAACAAACACAATTCAAATTTGAATAGGAGATATAAATAATTAATTTAATTCATCAATTTAAATAAATTAAAATAAAATAATAAAATTAAAAACCTAAAAATCTAAATTTGTTTTTTAGATTTTACAGTTTTTTTAAACCTTAAACCTAGGCTTTTTAAAACCCTATTCCACAGCCCTGACTTAGTTTGTGTGCATAGTTGACGATGCTGACAACGTCGTGTTATAAACATATTAAAGCGCAGGCTTTAGATAGTAGTAGAAACACGCACCTGCTCTTGACGTAGTCCAAAAATTGTGTTGTAGTGACCCGGGTAACCGGCAAACCTGCACAGAAAACATGACTGCACGGGGCCGGAAAAAACGCGAGACAGTGGTACAGTTGCCCTAACGTTTGGCTAAGATACATGAATTTGATGTACAATGTCTGATGCCTCCTATTTTAACCACAGACACGCGTTGCATGTAGATGTTTTTTTCGTTACTCCTACCTCACGATATAGCTGGATAAGGAATCCAGAGTCAAAATATCATCACGACTTCCCCGTTGGTAGGTATAGGCGAAGTACTGCGATTAGCGTGTATGCATGTCTGTTTGTCTGTTTGTCCGTTCACATATCTCAAAAACCACATTTCCAAATTTCACCAAATTGTCTGTATATGTTATACCCGTGGCTGTGGCTCAGTCATTCTCTGACGACAGTGCAATAGGGTATGTACTACCGGTTTTGTGAATAACATTATAATGGAGCGAATGAATCACAATCAAAAAAGACGAGTGTGATTCGTCCAATTCGCCTTGTAGCGGCACCGGGGGCGACATCGGCCGTTTCAGACTGCATCTTGGTGTACATGAACTACCGGACACGAGTACAAGCAAAGCACAACTTAAGCGAGAAAAGTACTACAAATACAAGTGGAATAAAGTTCAAGTAAAAGACGCAGGACTGACTTGCCCTTGAAGAAGCCGATGTACAGGATTGATGAGTAAAAGTTGACGAACTGAAAGATGAACACTTTGAAGGTGAGCTGATCTTCAAACTCCGACTGCGTTCTGTGCATCTCTGAACATCAAAAAAGACAACAGACTAGCGGTGCTGCATGCTACGAGGCTATCCCAATAAATATTTGCACCAAAACGTTGAATGCGGATGCACACGTCCAAAACTTCTGTTATACAATGGTTGCAAAACCGTTTCTATATTCTGACGCGTTCACAGCGAAGTAGCGTTCGCATTCTTTGTCATTCAAAAGCGAAAGCGTAACAAACAAAACACATCAAGCTGAGCCGCACCATATTTCGTCATTGTCTGCTTTTAAGACTTTTTTGAAAAATGTTGATTTGTCAAAGTTTGCGCAACAGTAGCACGATTCTACATTGTCGGAGTTTAGACACTTGTAGACTACGCTGTATGTTTTTAACGTTTTTTTTGTTTTACTTTTCTGTTTTCCTTTGGTTGGTGCCTGTAAGAGCTATTTTGTAGCTTTGGTACTATTGTCATTGCGATCTGTATATGACGTTAATAATAATAATAATAATAATTTTCGTGGCGTGCGAAGACCGAACCGTACAAAACTGCGCATGATGATAGAAGAGTCCGTACCGTCCTTGCACGTCTACAATGTGAAGACGATCTACTGTATGCGTATATGTTCACGTGTGTACGTGGTGTGTGTTTGCTTCTGCTGGTATATATCTGCATTTGCAATCTGAATCAGTGGCCCGGTGGCGCAACGGGTAGAGCGTTGGACTTACGATCAACAGGTCGTGGGTTCAAATCTTACTCGGGGCAATAGCTGCATAACAATCTTGGCAAGTTGTTCACACCTATGTGCTTCTATCTCCAAGCAGCATAACTTAGTACCGGTCTAGGGGTGGTAATGCTCTAGAGCTGGGAAGGTAACCGCAGGTCTGGCGGAAAGTAATGGCAGTCTACCTCCGGGTGAATGACTTATAGTCACCTGCGGGCTGACTGCCTGTACACCGGGATCAGCTCCGGGCCCAACGCTCGGTAATGAGTATGGTAAGCCTTTACCTTTTTTAAATCTGAATCAGTTACACTTGTGCTGACACTGCGCACTGTGCTCAACAACGAAATGAACCTTGGCGTAGCTTTGCACTCCACGATCAACTAACGGACTGCTTGCATCCCTGCAGTGCTCATGTTCCTGTGCGCGTGCACGACGTCCCACACCCAATTCGCCAAAATATATTACAATAATTCTTATTACCATGCCGTTGGTACAACTCTTGCACGAAACGATGTTCGCCACGTTACACCAGAGGCTTGTAGTTTTTGCACAACTGTTCCACGACCTCTCTCACAACGTCGCGTGACGCACATAAGTTTTTTCTACCAGCTTTCTACTCGATATACGAGAGATATTAAGACGTTGATAGTTATGGTAGGAATTAAGCCATGACAGTGGGCGAGTAGGGCGTGATGACATCAAAAAGAACAGAGTCCCGTTGTTTGGGTACCCGCATGCCACATTTGTACATGATGGTAATGTGGACACATCACCACTTTTGAATATTCGACGTTTGCACCGTTTACCCAGGGTCACTGAGTGCAAAAAGCCAGAACTATCATATTAAGACTACTCTCGCATCCCAAATGTTGGTTTCAAAAAAAACAAAATATAGGGAAAGGGGTGGTAACTTCAGTAAAGTTCCTCGTCGTTCATATCTGTTTTTCTCTGGATGAAATGTCCATCTCACAGAAACCTCTCTATAGTGCTGCAGCGGAATTATTTTGTACAAGGCGGACGCTCACCCCATCGAGTGAGCTGCAAGGCGATTTTCTGGTAGATAGTGCCGAGGATCATAATGAAGATGAGATTCAGCAACGCGCTGCTCATGCTGGCGATCGTCGACGCCTGAGTCCGTATGATGCCGATCTTGATGCTATGCAGAGGTATTGCTATGGCTACGCGATACACTATGACCGAGATGATACTTATCAACACGACAAAGATCTACGCACGTACACACCATGGAGCTATAATTAGACTGGAGAAAGCATGAACACGAAGGCATTTTGTAACCAACTTATAGGCCTAATCACCTAAAAAGTATATTCTACATAATCAAATCATCAATGTTTTGGGTCAACCAATATGACTGTATGATGTTCTCTTGGCTGGGCCACCCCCAACCATGCAGCTAGCTTCAAGCATACAGGCGCGCGGATGGCGTCATGCCTCCTCCAGTCTAATTATAGCTTCATGAAACACACACACACACACACACACACACAAATAGGCGCCCTTGTGGTGATTCTATAACATCTTACGACACTGTCGTTGATTGATTGATTGAGTTAAGGTTTTACGTCCCATCCAACACAAAATAAAGAATTTAGGAGACGTTCTTCCCAGCCAATCTCATGGCTTAGTACTAAAAACAAAATCAAACACAACAAAAGGGAACATGCATCCGTAACAAAATATACTATTACTAAAACATAAAATTAACAAAGACAAGAAATACGTTCTGTGGAACATGGTTCACAAGTCCATGACTTGGGGTCAAAAATCTGACGTCACCATCGTGTTCCCCGACCCCGATTTCCTATAAGAGGCGGGAATTTCGGTGATTCGTGAACATTTAAGGCAGATATTGCATTTTTCATTTTGCATGGGTTTTCATGACCTCTGGGTCAAAATGGGTTTTTTTAGGGGTAATTAGGGGAAGGCGTGGAGCAATATCGACCCCCAACGAACTCGTTCTTACTTTTGGGGGTTTACACGACTGTGTCCAATTTGGTGAAAATCGACGAAGAAATGCGACCGTGAGAGTGTCCACAGACGGACAGACACACACACGCACAGGCGCAAAACGATTTTATTATCTGTCCCATGCTATAATATGCTATAGCTATGGAGCAGATAAAAACTAAAGCCAGGTTTGGTCGCCTCACCTCCGGCCTGAAAACGTTACGGGCCTATTCTGGTCCTCTGGAAGTTAGGAAATAAATGAGTAGCCTAAGGAAGAACGTATGAGGAAAAAGTAAGGAAGGAAGAAAGTACGGGAGGAAGTTAAGTAGGCTAAAGAAAGAGACAATTTACATAGCACCGAAATCAATAAATGAATCAGGCAACATTACCGCCCCGGAGCCTGTACTGGCAAAAATAGTTTTGGAAAAAACTTTAAATGGTGGTAATACAGTTTTTCTCACACTTTCAAGAAGAGGGCCACCACGGCGGTCAGTGGTCACTCCATGCTGTATCAAATGCAAATCAAATGCAACAGAAAAGTGCGAAGTGTTCCATCTCCGATTGGCTTGTTTATCTGGTCCGTAATAGAGAATGATACTGTAGATTATTTTAACCATCTATGCACAAACTTTATGTTGGTCTACGTATTCAGTGTAGTGAAAAGGATTTTAGTCACGGTTGAAGTTGTCAAAACGGCTTGTTAAAGTTGTTAAAACAACGGACCAGTATCAAAGACAACGCGTTATGTTTGATCGCGTTCGCCAGGTGGCGGCACCAGCTGACGCTCGAGAGCGAAGTGTGCTATATCGATTGCCTTGTTCATCGGGTCTGTATTAGAGAATTACACGATGAATTATTTTTACCGGCGGTGCACCAACTTTACGTTAGTCTACGTACATTGGCGTCGCCAGCTATGGGGCGCTGGGGCACGTGCCCCCTCCACTTACAACAGTTTAATTTTTTTCAGTGTACTTTGACCTATACAAAGTCTGACAGCGACTGTGACAGTCGCCTAGTGTAAACGCCCAATAACTTTTGTGCCCCTCCTGGCACCAAATCCTGGCGACGGAACTGTCTACGTAATCAATAATTATATGATTTTGAACATTATTTGCTGAAGTATAAAATATGGGTTTTAATGTTATTTTCGAAATCTACGTTTTTAACAATGGTGGTCAAGTTTACCATGAGAATGATGACGGCATAACCGGATATGAGTCTAGGAGTTCGCAGCTCCTGTGGAAAATGCGGTTCTTCGATACCCGTAACGGGATTCACCTCTGTTGTCGTACACTTGTTTGCGTACTCAGTCCGCGGCCGCTCCTTTCACCGAAACATATCAACATTGGGCCACAGAATACAGATTCACATGAAATTTGGCACGTTAGCGGTACGGTAGACCATGGGTCTATGAATGAATGAAAATGCGAGGATTTTAAGTGCGTTTGAAAACCGACTGAGAGCCGGCTTTGTCTAACACACTATGTAAACAAATCAAGCCGTTGAGCGAAGTAAAGCCGGAAATGGTCAGGTAGT
>Ga0209780_1002800_pt1 | contig 12643 bp, 8 predicted proteins | sample WorMetexBAHAMAS2_FD_187384 | JGI IMG/M metagenome (GOLD analysis project Ga0209780, IMG submission 187384) | Marine gutless worms symbiont microbial communities from Max Planck institute for Marine Microbiology, Germany - Inanidrilus exumae... | ecosystem: Host-associated > Annelida > Digestive... | reverse complement strand
GTATTATGCCACACGCATGCAGTTTTAAGTCGATTCCGCAGGTTCATTCATACGCGAGTTGTGTTGCATTGCAGTGGTGTGTGGGATGTTGTGTTATTTTTGCCGCAGCATACCCAAGACGCCCCACTGCAACGCAACGCGTCCGTTGTGTACGAACCTTTAAAACCGAAAACTATTTCGTGCAGGCTAACAATTTTCTGCAGTAACGGCATTGTTTTCCACAACCACTTTGATTTTATATATCGAGACTCGTTATGAGATAAATAAGATAGGCAACTGTAACTGCACAGTTTTGTGACCCTTATGCATTACCGATTTTTAAAGCAAAGCTAGACTACGTATGCTGTAACACTTAGGTAGGCTTGTTTGACATCTACAGCCCTATTTTGTGTGGCCAGAATAATCTGCCTTAAGTAGAATATAGGCCTACATTTGCATTTGGGCTGCTCAAAAACAACACATACAATGCATACAGTGGGCACGTTGGCAGTGAGCAGCTGTTAGAATGGTACATAATTTCATGCATAATTTCAGCCATTGGTGTCCATATTTGACATAAAGATTCCTCATCTTATTATTACGGTGATTATTCGGGTAGGAGACCCAGGACAGAGTGCCAAACACTGGAATGTCGAACATGTTGAATGCCTGGAATGCTAAACAGGCTGAACTCTAACCCTTAACCCTAGTCCCTACTAACCCTAACCCATAATTACCTTAACCCTAACCCAATGCCTCATCAGCAGTCTGGGCGATTGACACGTTCGGCACTCCAGGCCATTCCCGATTATTTGCACCAATGTTCAGGTACAAGTAATACAGTTGATAAGTAAATAGTTCTCACCGGTAAAGCATTTTTGATCCGTTAAACTATAATTGTTTATTTGCTTGCTTCACTTCCTTGGTTACTGTCTTCTTTACTTGTTTACATTCTTACTTATCTATTTCTTCCAGAATTTCTTCCCATTTTGAAAACAAGTTACTGTTACCTTTTTGTTATATATTGTCACGTGTTATTATCGTTATTTGGTTACATTTGTGCGCTTTTAGGAGGATAAGTCATACAAGTTGGCAGAGCAGCCGTAAGCAATGTCTGGTGATAAGCAGTCCTTGTCATCACTTCAGCAGCCACGTTTACGTTCTTCTTCATTGGCAACTACTGCCATAGCTGGACATGACAAAAAATCCCCATCATCGCCATCGCTTCAGTTTGCAACTGGCTACGAACTAAATTTACCGCCATCGATCCCACTGTCTCTTGATGGTGAAGAGGGTGCTTATGCTTACACACAGCAGCTACTTCAGATCAATGCCGAGACAAAACCAGAATGCTATCAGCCGCCGCCAAACATTACAATACGTCGTCGACTCTCTGGCGATTATGACGATGTGCTGGGAGCACCATTCCATTCATCATATACATCTGTCGAATCAACGCCGAATCTAAGATCGGCACCATATCTGCATACTGAGAGACATTACGTGAGTGATACAGAGTCTTCTCATTCGCCTTCTCACTACACCTCTCCGCGGAAAGGCGATCCTCTTCCAGAACTACCACAACAGCCTAGTAGGGAGTTAGGCAGCTCATGTGATTACGTTGGCACCATGCTTTTTTCGGCGTGGCGGTCTTCAGCAACCTCGGAATCGACTGGTGCCACAGTTGTGCCATCAAGGCATCACCTGCACCAGCCACGAAGCAGCAGTGCAGATAGTGTGAGAAGACTTGCCAAGTTGAAACGGTTTTTTGCAAGGAAGCTTGGCGTCCGCGTTCCACTACCAAAACAAGAGTCGTTGTTATCTCAACCGTCGGCCGAGTCCACCGGTCTGCTCTATGACAAGCTGGAGGGTGCTAAAGGCTTTGATAAATCCGGCGTTGGTGAATCCCCTTGGGATCTGCCTCCCAACTACGTCGACATGATATTCACTCGAGATCCAGTCACCAATGAAAACCAGAGCGATGTTGTCGAAGACTTGTCACAGCTCGAAATTCGCAAAGTATGAATTGTGAATGTCTGCAGTGTCTGCCAACTTGTCTGCTATCGTAGTCATTTGTGGTTATTGAAAGTTTGAAGGGAGGTTATGCGGTTTATGAAATTGAAACAAGCTACATTTCAGAGTTATGCACATATGCTGTAATGCTTGATGTGTTCGAGTGGCAAACAAATTAGAAACCAGTCTCGTAGTTTGGATGATCAGCTACCAATGTAGTATTGCTTCCAGCAGATATGATGGTGTACGTTTGAAGCACCGAACTCACACGTTTGTTGTTATTCATGATAGTTACTGCTCTGTGTTATTGTGAGATGTGGCAGACAGAAGCACATTTTGGTAAGTATTGTAAAACTGATGTGCATTTGTGTGATTTCTCTGCATAAACCATCGTTTCGTACAAGGCGTGGTCATTGTCAGTGCATTGTATGTATTGCATACAGAACCAATGTTTGGAGTCGTTTTGTCACTGTTTACGGTTGTTGTGTGTCTTGATTGTCATCTGCGCATCATTTACTAGTCACCGAATGACGATCATTCATTTATTTGTTCGTGTGTCAGATCTTAGCGACTTTGTTGTTGTTCTTGTTGTTGTTAAGAGAAGTAATTGTGAGCTGTGAGGCATGATGAGTTGAGCCAAGGACAGAAGTTTGATTGATGGTTTGATTGGCAACGTCATATTGCTGAGATGGCCAAGACTGATGCCATAGAGTTTTATGATGTCCTGTGGATCAACTCACCTTGCAGACTGCCAGTTTTAGTGGAGTGACGGTCTGTTTTAATGAATCCTGTTGTGAAGACTGCAAAACTACGTTCTGTGCATTGTTGTACATAGCTGTAGGTGTTCATCAGTTGTATATTCAGCTGCCAAATGATGTTGTTTTTGTACAGTGCAGTGCAGACAAGTAGCAACAGTGACCAGTATGATGCTAGGAATGGTGGTGATACAGCTGTTGTCATTGCATAATATTTTCAGCACTTCTTTTCATAATGCTGTTGCTGTTAATGCACACGTTTTATGCACCTAGTTCATGGCTGAAGACAGTTCTCACAGCTGTTTATGCTGCTGTGTCTGCCTCTGGCATGCTAAAAGGACTGTAAGATGTGCCGATGCTACACATTTAATGGTCCCATTGGAGACCATCCCAGAGTGTACTGGACCGATCTTCACCAAATTTTCATGATAGATACATACTGAGGTAGGCATGATTATTCCAGTTTTCTATTCATGATCACACAAGGGATATTGCTATGTTAATAAATTTTTTGAATCTGCACAAATTGGCATACTCCACCTTCGTTCTGTGTGCCGACGTTCTTCGATGGATGGGACAATCGCAGCATAGATACACGCTTGAACATCGTGTATGACCCCTCTACTTTGTCAGTTAAAAATTTGGTGAACTTTGGTCCAGTAATTTTTTCAGGTCTCTGGCATCTTCTGAAGTTCTTCAACTTTCATGGCTGTTGGCTAAATCCAGAATGCTGTATATTGACAGGACTGGCACAGTGATGAACATATTGTGTTTTTTCATTTAGTGAATTACAAATGACTAAATGTCTATGCACAGACAGGGTCAGTGCTTGTTGTTGCTATTAAGGTAATAATTTTAGTGAGAACAGTGTTTTTTTGCACAAGGTTCTTTGGCATCATAAAACTGCTGCTGTGGTAGCTATACTAAGTTTACTAGTGTTGCATGCAGTTTGTATCATGCAGCAGATGACTTGAAAAAATTAAGAACTGCATCTTGTTGTGCCATCACCATGCGACAGTGTCGGCCAAGGCATTGTTTTCAGTTGTCCATCCACCTTGTTCATTCATTCGTCACGACAGATACTGTTACCACAATATCTCATGAACACCTTGTACAATTTGGATGAAACTGACAGGGAATAATTCACTAGCCATACCAATAACCTGATTAGATTTTGGAGGTCAAGGTCACAGCAGGCCGTTCAGGTGACAAAGGCACTGACGTCAATGTTGGGGCATTGAAGTCCATCAACCAGTACGGACAATGTTAGCTGACACGCGGCATGCCATGTTTGGTTTTCTCTAAGAGAGGTCAAATTCTTGAAACAAATTGCTCCTGCCATCACTAATGAGACTGAATTGCTCGGATCATTTGCTTTAGATTTTGTTTTGTTCTCGGATCGACTTTGACGTAAGACCAAATGCTGGTCAGTTACCACTGGGTCATTTCATGCAAGTAAGAGTGATGAAGTCCAGGTAGTTCTGTCACCATGGTGATGTGATGTCCCACTGTCTCTGTTATTCTCCATCTAGTTGTTTGTAGATACTTGTGCGTGATTCAGTGTCTGTAATTCTCCGTGTTGGTTTCTTCTCGCAAACTCAACTGTTGCCGCTTTTCTTGTCAGGCTGAATTCACCGGATGCCTGAAAAATTTAGATGTGTTTGTTTGTGTTCGTTGTACATTGATGATGTAGGCTGTTTACAGTCACTGAGAAATTTTTTTAATGTATGAATGTTTTAATTGCCACATACATTGCCATTATACATGTAGAGCACAACAATATTATTCATATGCGAGAAGATTAGTTTTAAATTTATATTTGCAGGTATTATGGCTCACTCAACTAGCAGGAGTGTCATAACTGTTTATTAAAAAGATATAAACTTTTATGGTTAGTTTTAATCCTAAAGGTGCAATATAACCTAAATTTTATTTAAAATGCTGTTAAATCACAGCCAGCTAAACGTCTGCCCAGAATGCCAGGATTTCTCTATAGTCAGTGGCTTATCCTGTACTGGAGTTTTCTGTAATGGTTTTTCTAACTGCAGTGCATACCTGAAAATGCATACTTATTGTTCAAAATTTCATCATTTCTTTACCCAAAGCCCAGCCATTAAATAAATTCGTCCATAACTTTCCAAGCAGTCTTATCAGACAAACAACAAGCATGACTAAAACATATCCTTGGTGGCGGTAATCGTATACCGACATTGTTCATACCAGTTCTGGTGTTTGACTGAATATCAGCACTGGGTTGGTCAACATCCAGACCGACAACATTATAAAGCTGTAAAAACTAGGGAACGAACCATACTGCTACTTGATCGATTCCACAAAACTGATACCTTTACCCACAAAATGATAGATACCAAGATTGACATCACGTTCCAAGTAGACGTTTGACTACCGTTAAGATTTATTATGCCATTTTAGGAAATAGGCGTACTAATAAAAGAAGATGCAAGGATGCTAAGCATCATTCTTAGTTCCATGAACATAGATTGAAATGCAGTTGTCGAACAGAAACTCACGGTGACTGTATTTGAGTAGAATACTGGTCGTGGCAGCAGAGGCTGCCATTGAAGCACGGAAGACTAGACTAATAGCTTAATGACTGAGTTGGTGAAGGAGTAAGGAGATGGGGCAGTCAGGTAATGCAGACTTTATGACTGATGTGTTCTACCAACAATCATACGATCATCGGGTGTTGTAATCCAATCAGACAGTGAAAAAGACTTAAATGCTTAGCTGGCTAATGCTGTGACCACACTACTCTATCCTCATGTGCCTTTATGACATGACACAGCATACAACTTTACTGTGTTACTGAATGGCTGTCACATACATGCCAAGCTGCAAAGGGCATACACAGCGTTGCCACGGTATCGGACTGACGCAGTAGTATCGTTCGTTCCCTAGTAACAACCCACTAGATACATTATAGTCATTTTGGAGATATTATCATTCTTGAAGGCTTCAATAGCAAGAAAGCACGAGTGGAGTGAAAAGTATTAACGCTGTATTTTTGAACGTGTGACGTGTTGTAGCTGTCATAGAGAGCATATTTTAGTAACCCGTGCAACTGCATCATGTTTTTATGTCGTGATATATACAGTTGTTACCAGTTGTTACAGCATGATTAAGTCGCATCATCTTAGGCCCTGAAAAATTCTTGAATTTCATTTTTGTGGTAAAATAAGTCAGTAGTGTTGGTTGTCTGCATGCAACAGTGGTGCACATTATTCATGAGTGAGTGAATATTGTCTTTAATGATTAAACTTATACATACATACTACAGATAGAAAATGTTTTATACAACCAGTAATATGGCTTTTGATTGCACTTCTGACCGTTTTTCTTCATCAAATTTTCAAATTAGTATTTAGTCTTCGAAAAATGTATTCTTCCCAACCTTTGATAATGCTGATGAGCACTGCTAGCCTGCCATTATTATTGCAGTTACAACATTTGTCAATTTTTGGCTCACTTCTGTTCAGTTTCACCCCATTCTCAAAGAATCTGTCACTTCACTGCTTAAGAAGTCGTCCATAAAGATAGCTGTCTAACTACCACTGCTGATAATGCTTTACTTCACTGCAGAACCACGAGAAATAACTACAGTTTTGTCTGGTCCGTTTATATACGTGTGCATCAGTGTGTGAGTTAATGGGAGGGGTAGGGGGTTGCGCCCACTGTGCTACAGTTTATAACCCCATGCACATGTAATTTCCGGTCCTATGGGGATTGATGTAACCCTCCCCTTGCTGACAGATTGAGCCACACGGAGACCTCAAAATACAGGAAAATCGCTGAGCAGCCCCGGGCCCCATTAGGGGAGCTTACAGCGCTCCCCATATTCCCTTTTCTGGTGGGTAGGGGGCTAGCTGAACCTCACTCCCACTATTGGCCCTTTGGGCCTCAGAAAAATCGGTGACGCCCTTGTTCTTTTTCTACAAGTCGTATAGTGGTGAGAATAAAATGCAATGGCACATCATGGCAGGTCAGATAAACAACTTGTGCCATGTTCCTCTTCTCCTCACCTACACGTACTTTCACCATATCTCTTACCTTCCCTTAGACTCACTCCTGGATATGAATGGAGATCTGAAGACACAGTAGACTAACTGCTGAGTACTGTGAATTTAGCCTAGAATGGTTTCTGCCTTGTGAGTAACTGTTATCATTGTTGTTATTGTGAAGTTGTTGTTCTCAAGATAGCTATATTGGTAGTGACCTGGCCAGTTCACAGGGGGCCATTGTGACTTCACCCGTAGTAGGGGAGGGGCTGTGAAGTATTGCAGTCAGCGTGTCTGTCTGTCTGCTCGCATATTTCTAAGTCGCACATCCACATTTCACCAAATTTTGTGCACATGTTACTCATGGCCATGACGCATGGTTGACGTCATGATTTCGCATAATGGAGCAAATGGGCCAGAGACACCGGGGTAGAAGTCTGCCGTCTCTGACTGCATCTTGTTCAGTCACTGTGGATAACATTAAGTGATTGTCTCTGTAAATGTCAGGATGACACATGATCGCAAAAGATCAATATCATTGTTATTCGTCTCTGATCAACGTATTTTGCAGATATGATACCAATCCTTTCAGTTACCAGTTTCTTGCGGCTAATGGAATGGTGCATGTTGCAGCTGGTATGAAAAATTGTCACTGGAAATCTGCACTGGTTTTTGACATGTCACTAGTGTTGGGTTGTGAGATGAGATGACATGCTGCCGTTAAGACTTGACGGTATTTGAGTGATTTGTACAAAGACGTGTATGTTGGATCATTCCGTGATTGGTGTTCACAGTTCTGCCAAACATGAATGATAATCCCTGAAGTGACTGATTTTTCGATACGTAGATTATTATTATTATTATTATTATTATTATTATACATGTCAACATTGTTAGTTATTTGCACACGGCAATGCTTATTGTCGATTGCAACACTTGTCATCAATATGCAGCGAATGCGCGTGAGTCAGTGCAGTGTCTGCTGTAGTTTCAACCACTGTTGGTCAAAGGTCACCACAGGTGTGCCATCATGCTTCTAGGATCGTGTAGTTTTGTATCCTGTGCTAGGATTTTATCTCATTTTACAACATATTTATTTGTGTCCGGATTGAAGTAGCAGGCGATTGCTGCTGCTGTCGTAGTACAGTTTAAAATTAAATTACTTTTACCACTGCATAAACATTTTTCTGCATTTAATGGCCCTTTGGTGGAGATTTAGTTCTGCTAGTAACATCCTCACCTCGTTGCCCTCCAAAGCCAAACCAACACAGAAAAGATATTATACAACAAGAGTCGTTATTTAGGCACTGATATGTTATATAGTCCTTGCAGAAAATCGTGGCACAAAATGAAAAAAATGTGACAATTTTGCGTGAGAAATTGTGGCAACATTGTGCAGAATGTGCCTGAAACCTGCACGTATGCAACACAGAAAAACTTATACTGTACAGTATAAAGAAGTCGTCGACACAGCAATTAAAGCACGAAGTTTTGTTCTGTGTGTACTAGGTGAATTTAGTGCTTGAAACACGCTGGTGAGATTCAACATATGTTCATTGCTTCAGCAAAAATTGTGCGCCACGGCAAAAAATTGCAGAAACTTGCGGGCACAGCCAAAATTGTGAACTTGCAGCAAAACGTGAAAATCAAGGAAAAATTGCAGCCCGCCAGATCGCTGTTTTCTACAAGGACTAGTTATAGGAAATGGAGAACAGCAATTACACAAGATAATACATTGAACTGATAAATAGGTCTTTGGCAGGTTTGTTGAAAAATATTCACGAAAATGCCTGGAAAAGCAGTGGAGTGTTCAATAAGCTGTAGATAACCAACAGTCCTTACAGATGTAATGGCAACTTTAAAAAGTTTCCGGTGAGGCGAGTCTACAGACTGGGATCTGCTGGAGCAGCCACAAATATTCCTGCACTATATTCCCTTCACAGAAAGAACCAGTTGTATGTAATCTTTAGCCAAGAACTGTATCAAGTTAAACTGACAACTTTACTGTCGGAAGTCAAAATGTCTGGATGAGTTGAGTTTAAATATACATTTTAGCACCCATTCGTTTACGGTACCATAAAAGCAACACAATGTATGGTCCTATAAACAGTACACACACAATACACACATACAATACTCATACTATTTGCAAAACAATAACTAGATGGCTGCATTGTGTGGAATGTCCACAATACAGTATTCGGCTCAAAGTGCTAGGCTATCAGTGCACAAGCTGTTCACTTCCTGCATTTGACGAGGCTCACTGTCACGTGACTGAGTAGTCTATGGTAATGTCAGCATTAGCTGACCCACATCGGACATTAAAGAAAATTCGGGGAGGTTTCTTGTACAGAGTGTACAAGTCAGGGGAATGACTGAATTGACTCCAACGGTAAAACAGAAACTAGAAATACCATAGAGGGTTATTTTGGTAGTGAATTTCGAGCAATTGTAATCACTGCGGAGTTACGGCGGCATGAAGTTGCAAAATTTTCCAGAAAGTTTTGCATTTTTTGGAAAAAGACCCCTTACAATAAAATTTTCAATATTCTGTTTGGAAAGTTTTCATAACGACACCGATTGACATGTTGTGTTCAAATTTTGTCGACAGGAAATCGGTGAAATCGTGCATTATTTACCTGACAAAAAGCATCGCCTGGCTCTCCAGCTGTCACTGTGTGGATCGCGCCCAAAATCTGCCAGGGCCAGCCCCCGACAATGTGTACGGAGTGCTACAGATTACATCCAAATCAGTTTACTTTCGGGAGAGTAATAGCTGAATGTGTGAAGACCGCCAAATGCGCCATAAAGTGAATCCAGCTTCGAGCCAAATAATAACACTGTAATGTACAAAATCATTATAAAATCATTTCCTACAAAAAATATTAACGAGCTCAGCAAGTGCTGAGATTGACGACCGTGGCTAAGCAACGTTGACAGTCTTGTTAATTCGTGGCTGTGAAGAACAAATCAACTATGGAAAACTGACCAATTAGCCTATCAGTGTTATATTAGCAATACAAAATTTTGTCATCCTCATTCACGTGAGTTCATGAGACTAGGCCAATGACAATTAACAAAAGCCGAAAATAATCCAAATCAAAGCTGCTAAATTTTTGTTAGGCCAAAGAACAGTGGCACACACTACATCATGGCATTCACTAGAAAGTTCACAAGTCAGCAGTTAGGCTACTAGCATATGCTAATCACTTGTATGTAATAAAATGACGATTCACAAAAGATCACGTCAACGATTCTGCAATGCAAGCTAATTGTACAATAATTTTGCAGTCAGTAAGTGAAGCTACCAATTAACAAGATCACTAAGCCTTAAAATCCAACAATTCATTCTAAGATAATGACATGTTTTTGCAAAAGTTGGCAAAAATCACATTGCCACTTGAAACAAATTATTATGGAATTGTTATTAGGTTCACAGAAATATTGTAAAAAGTTCTGGAGCCAGTTTATGAGAGCTGAGAAAAATGTCACTGCACTGTCTGCAAAGAAAATTATGTTGTGTGTGACTATAACAAACATCGTTTAGGCTATGTGCACAATAATATGCTAAGAATACACAGTGCCACACACGATACTTCTGATTCCACTCCATTAGTTCAGAAAACTGTAAGTAACTCAGCAACTTGTATAATGGCCCCAAAATCACGGCAATGCCACAAAGTCAGTAAGCCATTAACATTCCATTACAAAGTGCCATAAAGCTAACTAAAGCAACGTACTTTTACTCGATACATTCTACAGGTTACTTTCGATTAACTGCCATTCTGGGACAGCCTAAGACTAACCTAACTGAAACCGAGTAGTGACTTATGGTGCTCGGGAGGGGCCGGTAAAGAAACTGATTTCAATAACATCTGGGCAGTGTATTAATTACAAATTTGAGCAAGGACTACTGTTGCAATGCTAACTTGCTAAGTTCTCAGACGTTTACCAATGTCTGCAACTCCTATTCCAAAACGAGAAGTGAGCTAAACGTTCAAACATAATTTTGTTGATGTAATAATGACAAAAAATAGCCCCATATGGGACTGACGGTCGACTCCTACTTACTGCCAACTTCAAAGTCACATGATACAAAAACTAGGATAAAAATCCAGCCCCTCTAAGCTTTAGGTATTGTGCCCTAATTTAAGAATCTGTGGTCAATTGCCAGCCCCCATTATAAATGGGGGAGGAGATAGTCTTTGAAAATGGCCCAATTTCCGACTTTCAAGGGCTCGTGACCTTGACCTTGGATCGGGTCATACTGCATACCGTCATGCATGAGTAATCAACCTCTACCTACATACCAAATTTCGTTGAAATTGAAGAAACTTTTTGTGGACAGACGGACGGACATTTTATACCCACTATTAGGTCGACTCGGAGGAGTCGACCTAACCAGTATATGATCGCCATTCCAGGACACACAACTGTCCTGCAATGATCCTATCTGGGAAGCGGGACAGCTCACCATTCAAGGACAGTCCTGGGCATTCCAAGACAGGTGGTCACCCTAGATGTAGCTCTTCCTGGATGGGTCGTATAATGAAAGCACACAGATCCGGTGACAACCAAAGATCACAGCAATTAACTACTGAGCACTCTATACAGCCAAGGAGTGACCCTATGATCACATCGCTAACATGATGTCTGCCAAGTAGAACACGTGAAATTGCAACAGTGACAGCCCACAGCAACACCGTGTATTTCCATAAAACACTAACATGGAAATGCATAAAGAGGAATGTCACAAACATGAATGCACGTGACGCATGACCACTTGGGAATGAATATTTGTCAACAGAAACTGTCATCATGTCTTCAATATTTTCAGCCGGTCGCTGGCGTCGTATGACTGCCTTTGTCGAACCAATTACCATAACATCAAATACCATCACTGCACACAACATGACAAAATATTGCTCATATCTGTACAGTATGCCTTGTTGGCATTATAATGACCATGACTTGACAAAAGCAACGCGTCAACAGTGTGGAGGAAAAGTTATGATTGATCTATCAAAATGCTTTCACATTATTTGGACTTATGTCCACCTAACAAGTAAGTAAATATTTTAATAAATGTATGACAAATAAACATGCAACAGAATGAAATGTGAAAATAATAACAGAACATAAAATATGGTAAAAATGTCACTGAATAACATTCTGTAAAAAAAGTTTTGTTTGATGACAGCATTGACATCTGTCGGTAATGTAAGATTATGTGTGCGTTAATGCAGGTTATAATCAGTAACTGTAGTCAGGATGTATGAGGATAGGATAAAGGCAGTCCTTGACGACTGATTTTCCATAAGTTGGCAAGAATAGGGGTAATGGAGATGGGCCTGTAATCAGAACATGGTACAGGAGGATCAACCTTGCTGAATTTTCATTTGTGTGGGAATGATAGATTGCTGTAGGGACAGATTGAATTAATGACTGAGTGGGAGTGACAGTGACAGTGAAGGGGCACTAAGCTGGAGATACCAATGTGGGAGATTGTAAAGACCGGCCGAGGTGCGTTTGATTTGATCCAACATACAAAAGACAATTGCAATTTCTATTGACAACCCTATTGCTAACTCTCTTGAGTTATAAACTTGGCCTTTTCTGTTCTCGCCTTGTGCATAAGCCGATTGCATTATCTCAACAATGACTTAATTTGGGGGTAACAAAGTACAGATATCTCTGTTAGCAACAGTTACAGCATGCAACGCTTTGTTCATGTAGTCTTGTGCCACTGTTTGGTGTAAATAGCCACAAGGGCATAACACTTGACTCGTCACCGATCACGTAGGCAAATGTAGATGGACGGATAAAGTGTGTAAACTCTATTATCCAATTGACTGGTTTCAATAAGAACTGGCTGGCAGA
>Ga0209780_1002799_pt1 | contig 12643 bp, 6 predicted proteins | sample WorMetexBAHAMAS2_FD_187384 | JGI IMG/M metagenome (GOLD analysis project Ga0209780, IMG submission 187384) | Marine gutless worms symbiont microbial communities from Max Planck institute for Marine Microbiology, Germany - Inanidrilus exumae... | ecosystem: Host-associated > Annelida > Digestive... | reverse complement strand
CGGGATCCCCCCTGTCTCGTTGGGGATGACGCGTTGGAATTTTGTTGCGATCTTTGGAATCGGCAAACTAGTGTCTCTGGGCTATCGTACGCTGCAAATGTGTTACTTATTTATTATAAGGTTATAGTTAGAAAACGAAAGTAAAAGCAGCTGCCAGTATGGGAATTTTGCTGACGGTACCATTTTCGCAATCGATATAATCTGTTGTTTCTAAATAGTGAAAGATAGAATCATAACGACGTCGAACGAACACACTTTCGACGAAATTATTACAAACGTTTCGCTGTAGAAGCTGCAAGCGCTGTGTAGTGTAGTGTACGTCAGTGACGGTGGTAGAGCGTGACGAGTGTCAAGTGCGCTGTGTAGAAGTAAACACAGACAGTGAGTCATAATCAGAAGAACGACGACAATGGCGGACGAACGGGTTGTCAGTGAAATCGTTACCAAGTTTTTACTCAACACTTGTCGACTGCGTCCGCAGCTAAGTGAACATGCTGTACAGGCTGTATGGTGTTGTGCCGCGCTAGCGACTGCACTTCCACTCGACGACGCAGAAGCTGACGTCATTCCGCTGCTAACAGGAAGTGCTGCTGAATTCTACATTGAACCGATGTTACCGCTTGTCGGTGATATTGACGTGATGTGTCACCGTAGCACTATGCTAGTAATACCACGAGGACATCCACCACCAACACAGTTACCAGATGAGTTCAGCAACTATGTCAAGGTATTTAAGATTGTAGACAGTCACTTACCTGGCTATGTGTACCTAGAGTTACGTTACTTACTGACAGAATGTACTGAAGATGACAAGTACAACTACTTTGAGTATGACCGTGAGATGTATTTAGCAAGACGTCATCACGACGACGAGACAAAGCATGGACCAGCATTGCTAACAGATAGCAGCCACACGTCATTATTGTCCATTGACACTGTACACTGTGTACGTTGTCTGCCATGGCCGTCACAAGCTGCTGATTGGCCAACACGTCACAGAAACTACGACTGGCCAGACTCAGCAACTGTTGATCGTGTTGTCAACAACGGATGTGATGTGGTTGGTGTGGCACATCGTCAGTGTAGACAACATGACTGGATGGGCGAGAATCAGTGGAGACTGTCATTCTCACGAGCAGAAATTGTACTGATAAACAGCTGGATGCCAGTACAACAGATTGTCTATCATATGTTACGTGCTTTCATGAAGACTGAACTATTGAAAGACACTGATGCCAGTGAAGCTTTAAGTAACTATCACATTAAAACGTTGATGATGTGGGCTTGTGAACTGAAGTCAAGTAGTTTCTGGACTGATGATCTAAATCTTATCAGAATATGCGTGGAACTGTTGCACACTTTGTCTGTTTGGCTGACTGATGCACGATGTCAGCATTATTTCATCAACAACTGTAATTTAATCGACAACTCTTTGCGTGTGGAAATAATCGCTAGCCAACTGAAGTCAATAGATGAGGTGTGGTTATCAACCTGGTTTGTAAACATTTACATACGAAAGTGCTCCATGCTTTGTCCAGACTACGTTTCAAGTTTGTTTAGTAAGGTTAGTACGACCACTGAACTACAGAGTGCAACTTCAGCAGTGATCAGTTGGAGACTAATAACTGCCCTGAATGACGTGTCGTTTCGTGTTAACGAAGCTGAATTCGTGATCCCACATTTTTTAACCGTCCACGCTCTAACTGTACGATCATGTTTTCGTTGGATGACAGAATTGACAAAAACAGATACACATCTCCCACGATATTTTACAGCAGTTGCTTTTCTACATGTTGCCTACAAAATATCAACGACTGGTTTCACCGACGAGTTGATGGATGTTTTAGCGACAATAACAGGACAGTTTATTAGTACGCGCCGTCATCCCAGTCAGTGCAGTAGTGAATTATCAATCAGCAAAGCCGCCAAGTTGATGAAAGTTGTAGCGAATAGCTCACGCAGCACTATGCAGCTGGTAGAGATTCAACGGTCCAGTGCAACTCATTTGAACACATCAGAGCTGGTTGAGTTACTACAACAGTCTGCAGTTGAACATCTGACAACATATCGTCAGCTCGAGGCGCGAGACTTTGGTTCTGTAGCCACGATTGTCACAACAGACTTTGAGGCGCTGTACGCGTATAAACATGGCGACTATCAGCGGTGTTTACAGTTGTCTACACAGAACCTACACACGCTGTTGTATGCTGATGCTGTTACCACAGTTCTGACATTTCCGGAGTTCATTCAGTTGCTGGATGATGACATTGTCTCACTGACTGCACTGACACTGATTGTCAATCCTAAGTGTAGGAAGTTGTCTGTCAATGTCGAAATCAGTCAGGTGACTCTGTCGCTGTATCTGATGACTCAGTGTCAGTTGAAGCTACGTCACTCAGTGACGTCACTGGCTCAGACACTCGACTACATTAGAGTGGCTCAGAGAAGTCATTCAGCTGACAGTACGTTAGACCAGCTCACGCTGAAGTTGATGAAACACAAAGTTGTGACGTATATATAGCGACGATTGTGACCACTGAACACAGTGATTGATGACTTTTTGTAGTTAGACATTCACTATAGTTGAAGACAAATAGTTAAACTTTTCAGTTAATTACTTTAATAAAACCTGTTAAACCTTTTGTGGTTAAATAAAAATTTACTTTTTACCAGCTTAAATGTGTTTTATCGAGAAACGTTTATCATGCAATTGAAAACAAAAAGCCACTGGCGGCATATTAGAAATAGGCCCTATACATATAAAAATTAAAATTTAAGCATAATGTTAACGGCGGCTGATCAAAAAAAACAAAGTCATAAAAAAGTAATATTACATGACATGAATGTCAATGTGATGCTGAGTAATATCACCTTTTTAACGATTTTTGCGGTTTTTGATCTGTGACCGTTAATACTACATATGTTTTACCGGCGTTGGTTTGTGTGTCTGTGTGTGACCACGATAACTGAAAAGATTGTGGACGGATTTGTACCAAATTTTAGGCGAAGGTTCCTAGGGGGAAAGGGAAGACCAAGTTCGTGTTTCGTTACCATCGGTAGAGGGATGTGGAAGTAACGGTCAGGGACAATTGTACCTACCCCAAAATTTCGCTTTCGCGGGGAGCTGTACTCTAGTTTAATATTTATGTTTGCAGTTTTATTACTGGATTTGATTACGTTGTCATTCTACACCGTGTACGGTGGCTGTCAGCATTGCGGACGATTTCATACATAGGTTATTTTCACTGCACTTGTGCAGAAATGGCTACTTGTGAGCTTCCATTCAACCTTATGATACCAGTTCACTCAATTCCGAGATTCAAATGTGCCAGAAGACCAGGATGTTTTACCAATTGACATGCATATTGTGTTTTTGACCGTTCTGTCGTTGTGCATGCACAGTGATGGCGGTATTTTAAGTTCCAATCCGAAATGCGATAGGCTTCTTACTTGTTAGTTGGCGGCGTGGCGTAGTGGTAACGGCGTTGGTCGTATCAACGAAGTTACTCTACTTCGAGTCCGGTTAGTACTGGGATGGGTGACGTGTCTGGGTTAGCTCTCGGAGGCGGCACTTTATTTCGGTATGTAACCAGCCAACCAAGTCAACTCAGCCTTTCATCCTTTCGAGGTCGATAAATGAGTAGTAAGCTGCAATCGAATGTCTGCTTCCTCGCACGGGTGGCGACGTCTGGTGAATGCGTACGGGGTGAAGGCCTAGTGTGGTTGATTGGAGCGGTGGTGTGTTTGCTACTGCATGCCGCGGGTCCAATTGTACGTTAACGCGTGCAAAGGATGGCCGCAATTTGCGCTGCAGCACCATCGGCTCTTGCCAATCAACTGCCACTTCCTACGATTGTACAGCGCGGCTGGTCGCGTCATTGCCGCTGTAAGTAGCGCTATAGAAGAATCCGACCTTTGCCTTCTTTGCCTTTTGTTTCCCGACGACGTCAATTTGGCGTTGGGTGGGGGCAAAAGGGGTAGCGAAATTTTGTATCAAATTTGGTACAGATGTAGGGGTCACCGACATAATCACCGGTGACAAGTTTTGTGACCCCCAATAGGCACACCCTTGAGTGATGACGCGTCATTTGAGTCGTCATGCATCAAAATCGTCAAGGAATCTAACCTCTAGAGGTGCCTCAGAAAAAAATGTTTATGTAAATAAAATAGGCCCTAATATTCGACATATTTCCACTTATTTACACAGAAGCTCCCCGCGGATGGATTTGCACCAAATTTGGTACAGATGTAGGGGTCACCGACATAATCACTTGTGACAAATGTTTTGGAGATCTGTTAAGGGTGTCGATCCTGTGGTTTCAAATGCTGCCCTTTCCCACTGACAATGCCAGTCGCCATTAACACGGGGCTGCCGCTACCGCTCAGTCGGCGATGTAGTTTATTTCAGTGACGTTAATTCGTCGACTCAGTTCTTTCGTCGCATGTTACTTCGTCTCCTGAATCAACTTCCGGTCTTGTTCTTTGTAGACAGGACCTAATCCTTCATTGTTAGAATCATTACAGGTCTGGAGGCTACGTTCCATTAGGTCCACGTAAACGTTATCGCTCTTTATACCGACTAATCACGTCACTGTCCGTCCATCCCGTCTTCCATTTATTCAGCCTAATTACTTATTTATTTACGGTAAACAAAATCATTCCATCCTACGTACACGGGTCCATGCATTCGATTTCGTGACTGATAATGGACCTGTCGCATGCTGATAGAGATGTTATCAGTGACAGTATTGCTGGATCACACCTAATAGCAAGGTAGCTAGGCACGCGTGGAAAATGTCCCGCAGGACTACGGGACTGCAAGGAGCCGAGCAGGAGTCAAAACGTTGCTCAGATTTCAATTATATAGGCCAACGAGATATGATGTGATATTACAGCATGCTGATGTTTAGTAAACAAGTAAATACATTTATTAGTTCAGTAGCACATAACAACACTGTTAGATCCGTCGCTAAACGAACAAGGTGTCGCCCTAACGGATCGTAACCGTACTGGCCCGCCGTGAAGTGTCAGCCGCCCGACCGCTCACGCGCCCGCCCGCCCGCCGGCAGCGTTACAGACGACAGACGCCGACAGTGACAGATACCAGCGACTGTTACTAGTCTTGCGACTCTGCCCCCCTACACTATCTGTAGGCGGGCCAGTAATAATCCATGATGACGTAAGGAGTGTTATTTCAGTTAGGATTTGTCAGTTTAGTTTCAGCTACAGTTATTTTCGTTCAAAGTGTAATCAATGCGTGAACGCAATAACAGGTGAAAACAAAACGCATGGCGACTGTATACAAGTCGATCATACCATTATTATTTCACTGTCGCTGCCCAGTGCCAACTGGTCCTAAACACTTAGTTTAACTGATATCGCACTTAACACATGACAATATTCATAACCGCACTGTAGATGTCACTATCCACAGTATTTCATGTTTATTTTCAACTTAGGTTCAAAGTCAATGGAAGTGGCTAATTTTATACTCTGTACATTTTGTAGTTGTTGCTAATTTCTGTCTTAACGAATTCATTTTTTAGTTATAGTTTCAGTTATTTTTTATTTGTTTTTCAGTTAGACTTAAAATTAATTTAAGTAACACAGAGACGGGCGTCCAAAACTGTGATGCCATCAAAGAGTTAATCCGATCCTCGGTAGTAGTGCTAGTTGAATAAATTTAAAATTTCTTTAATTTCTGAGTTGTTACAGCTCGGAAAACCGAAGAAATGGTGCGTCACGATCCATTGCGTCGAATTCAAGGAACTGTTGATGATGATATGTCACATTACCTGCTACTTAAACTAATAATATCCGTCATATAGGACTACTTTTGTCTACAGCAATGTCTCAGATGTCAAACATAATCAGAATCAGTAAGTCGACGAAATGTCGACATCATTATGGCAGAGATGTACGGATTCTAAAACTGCCCGAAGTAATAATACCGTTACTTGAAATATCGAAAATTGCATTTACCGCAGAATTTGACTAGAATATTACTTGGAGACCATAATCCTCATCAGAAAGTCATTCTCATTTTTTGTCGATGCATCACGGGACGTTATGCAACGAAATTACGAAACATCGTATTAATACTGGCCCGCCTAATGGGCCAGTATTGTTCTGTTCGCTGTCGCCTGTCATCGTCTGTCGTTGTCGTCTGTAACGCTGCCGGCGGCAGTGTTGGCCGCCTGGCGCATGGGCGGACGGCGGCCAACACTGCTCGGCGGGCCAATACGGTTACGTCTCGTTAGGGCGACACCTTGTTTACGATTAAAGTATGCCGTGTCGTCTAACTCAATCGTGCGCTGTATGTGATTTTAATTTGGCATCCAACAGACAGTAACTGGAATTAAAAATTAGGCGAAATCTGCTAAAAGATCAATATTCTAACAGTTTGAATCTGCCGATCTGTGAAACCCTGAAATTTCCTGCTGGGGGAATCTCCCAGATTAGAACCCCTGGCCCACAGTATAGAATTACCATCGCTAAAATCGCGCTAGTTTACAATAATCGGTAAATTGCCCAGCTTTGTAGAACGTCAGTTGGTTTTCGCTCACGGCTGCGTTGCTATTAGCGTCATTGCGTTGCTTGGCAACGATTAGTCACGTGCGCCTATAGCCAACCTGCTGCTGCTGCTGCTGCAGACTGTTAATGAGCGACAGACAGACAGACAGACAGAGAGACAGACATCTCTTTGTGTTCACTTCGCTTATCGTAACTGAAGCCGTGTACATGTATATATCAGACTTCGCTCAGTGGACTCTGAGCAATTCATTTTGCTGTTATTGAAAACGAAGGAAGACAATGCGTTAACCTGCTTTTAACCACGCAACGCTATACTAGCGCGGTAGGTATGCTGTGTGCCTGTGTCCGTCCATCCGCCTGTCTGTCTCTCCGTCTGTCACAAGTCGGTCTTCTATCAAAGAGACTAGACATATGTGATCAAATTAAAGAACGACGCACGATAACCCCAATGCTCTTGTTTTCTGATGTCAAAGACGCTGGCGAAATTCCTATGGGGTCGCCCCCAACGAGGGCGCCAAATACAGGTGAGCTATACAGGTCAAAATAAGCGATTTTCGACCAAAGTCTCGCAATATCGCAGAAACAATGTAAAAAGCATTATGGAAGGATAATCGTATGCGCTCTATAGAATGATGCTATTTCCAGTGACTTTGCGTGACTCTTACTACCCCAGACATTTTGCTTCGCCTTTCATATCTTCGCAACCGATGGAGATAGCGACTTCAATTTTGATAGGTATAGGTTGACCGTAGCAAATTTTAGGCCATGGATGACAAACCGTCCCTGAATAATTCGAATCCTCATCACATCACTGCGCGAGATAAGGACGGCTTAGTGTAACTATTAACAAGTTTGTTTACGTTCAATATCGTGAATTCATATAACACGTGACGCTTTATATCGAAGGTGCCCACAAAAAGAACTTGAAAAATTATATCCTAGTGCAATGAGTAGTGTTAATATTTTGTTCGTAATATGTGTTTTTAATGTCCAGAGAATAGCGAAACTGTTATGTCTTTTATGTCAGAAAATAGTCACTGAAAGTCGCTGTGACGTGTGCCGACAAACCGGATACAGTTGTCGATGACGTCATCACCGGAAGTTAATTCGCTGAACATCACGTGGCCCAAAGATGGCGGTCGACATCAAGACCTCATTTGGTTACTCAGCTTTATGCTGACATTTCTCGTAGGCTCGATCGTTAATGTCGTGGCTGCCTACGCTGCCACTAGATGGTGCCTACTGCAAAGTCGCTTACGTCATTTCCGGTCTCTCGGCGACGCTCTGATTGGTCAGTGTATGTCGGGAGTGCTCTCCAGCTGTTCTGGACTTCTCATCGTCCTGATAACCGTCGCTGCTTCCTCGTCGTATCAGCCAATACCGGAAGTGCTGTGTCGCGCAGGCGCCGCTCTGTCGCAGCTGGTACTCAGCTCCGCCACCGCTGTGGCTGCGCTGTATGTCTTCAGCCATTGCGATGCGGTGTCGTGCTGTCTACGTCTACAGGAAGTGATGTCGACTGGTCGCAAGGTGTCGCCACTCGTTGTCGGCCTAATATCTGCCGCCATCACGCTCGGCGATCCCGCTTCCGGAAACTGGCTCGACAGCGCATGCGCGGCCGACGACAGCGCCACCTACCGACTACCGACCGTACTAGCGGCAGTTTGCTTCTTCATCTCCACCGCAGGCACCATCTTGGTCTTGTCGAGTCATCTGGTGCTGCGTCGACCCACCGGTAAGGTGGATGAACCACTTCCGGTTCCGCTAATGGAGCTGAACACGACCGTCGACGACGTGCAAGGTCGCGCTACTTCCGGTGACGTCACGTCGGCGCAGCAGACATGTCGGATTTCCTGCGAAGCTGCCCCGGGGACGAATCAACACGATACGGACGACTTCGGGTCATGGCGGTGCTTCAGTAAGATGGGTCTCCTAGCAACCTCATCCTCTGCTTCATCCTCTTCATCGCTGTCATTCAGACAGTTGTAACGCAGTGAAGACTGATACACCACAAGTGTCAACAGACCGCGATCATACCCGGTCACGTGACATTTCTACTTCCGGTCCAGAACCCCCTGTGTTTACTTACTCCGCGAGGTACGTCCGTGTGTTCAGTAAGATGGGTCCTCCGTCGATGACCAGTCTGCTGCCGTCAAAGTCGTCGCTGAAGTCTTCACAGAAGTCGGTCGGAGTCAGAGCGAAGCAACGTCGAACTGAAGATGATGAGGCCGCCGCCCAGGAAGACTCGTGTGAGATGCGGATGCGGAGGCTGTTTCAGCGACGGCGCACTGCCACCTGTCGACGTCACACCGTCGCCAACATTCCTCCGCCAGGTGGCGCAGTGACGGCAGAGAGACGCTCCTCGGACGATGCGACCATAGAGAAGTCACGTGACCCGCGCTTCGTCGAGCCCTACCAGTACCAGTACGTTCGTCAGTGGTCGGTCGACGTAGCGGCGCTGGCAGATCAACTGGAGAACCCAAAGGCGCACTTGACGACTTCCCGTGTGACGCTGGCATCGCGCCAACAGGTGTGCCACGCCGCCGCCGACGCCAATACAGGTAGTGATCGCTGCCAAATAATGCCATTCAGAAAAGTTTATCTAACACTTTTATTTAGCGGGTAACATATCTATAAAATTTCCGACATATACACCGCCTAACTCCGCAATACTAATGTACGTCATATGTACAGTAAAAATGTTCCAGATAGATAAGTGTCTGAGAACTCGCAAAGCCTTAAAAATTCACGATTTCGCCGTTAAAATAACCTGCATGCGTTTACGTAAACGTTGAGTCCTTTTCTCTGCAACACGGGCCCATAGCGCGGCGCTGATGTCCTCTGCCAGACATCACCTCATGCTACGAGATCAAGGCTACTGCGTCACGTGGTGTGCCGCCGTTTATGCTTCACTTTCGACGGTACAGTACTCAGTGTGCAGACCCATGAATGGTAGGCGGTGGCTGATTACGTTCCGATATGGTTTCCCTGCCATAAGACGATCACCCATCCCAGGACTCACCGGGCCTGACGTAGAGTAACTTCGTTGATCGAGACCAACGCGCTAGCACTAAGCATCAGGAGTCTCCGCTGCCGCTGACAGACCCGCGCGATGCTGTGGCTCAGCGCATGCTAAATATTCCGTGTTGCATCATATGGTAATCAAACCATTTCTGCTACTCGGCCTAGCTGCTGAATACGGATCTCGACGGTGGGTGTGATCAACAGTTGTCCGACGACCATCAGAAGTTTATGACACTCACCGACGAACTAAGTTGACAGCGCCTGAGACGATCAGCCGTTCAAATTTGAAGTCTCTATCTCCACTCACTATAAAGGTATGAAAGGTGATACAAAAGTCAAAAATTGGGTGGTTTGGGGGTAGTTAGGGTCACTCAAATTCACTGAAAATAGTGCCATTCGATAGAGCGCAAGCGAGTTCCTATTAGCCTTCCATAGTAACTATGTCCCTATCTTGCACCGTTTCTAAGATATAGCGAGATATTGGTCGAAAATCGCCGATTTTAACCTACCCCACCTCTATTTAGCGCCCCGTTGGGTTGACTCCGTTGGAATTTTGCCGAGATCTTCGGCATCAGAAAACTATATAGGCCCTGTGCTATCATACGACGTTGTTTGTGTGATCCTAGGTTTACCCATTTTGGTACAATACCGGCGTGTAACAGACCAACTGACGGACAGACGGACAGACGACGACAGCAAAAGCGCCACGCCCACATGTGTTGCTGTTATCATTTTACAAGTGCTACAAACACGTAGGCTGGCAGTGCGGTCTCGTGTTGTCTGGCGAGCAGGTAAATCGTCGGCGACGGCGCCCGATGACGTCATCGCGCACCTGTCCGTGAGAGAGAACAGCGCACTGAGCGGCGGGTCACGTGACTCGCCATTCACCAGCTCGCGCGACTCCATACAGCGCTCGCCGGGCGGAAGCGACAACAGCCGCATGATGCGGACCTGCGCAGCCGCCGGAAGTGACATCGTCAGTCTAGACGCGCCCCTGCGGCCGCTACCGGAAGTAGAAACACAGCGCGACGTTGCACAACAACCGGAAGTGGAATTCTTCGGGTCGTGCGTGCGACACAGAGGTCGTGAGTTGAACGTGGAGGAGCGAGTGACGCAGACTCGTCGGACGGTGACGTCACTGGTTCTGTTCTCTGTCGTCATCTTCGTCTACATGCTGCTGACGTCACTGACCCAGTCGCTCGCCTCTCAGAGAACTGGCGTCCTCGTCCTGTTCGTCTGGGTCACGTGGCTGCTTCCTACCGCCTACGTCTGGATCTCTGACGTCCAGAGTAGACTGAGATGTATCTGCTACTGTCACGTGACCTGCAGGAGACCCGCCCACTGACCTGACGTGACCCGACCCAGCTTCGTCTTTCGTCATCGGTTTATGTTGCAGTGAGATGACAGTACCGTATTTAATACGGGTCTGTGCCAGAAAAGGTCACAACATTTCTACGTCAGCGAGTTCTGCTCTGTTCTTATATTTCATGCGCATTTTAATGAAGTTTGAGACGAACTCTGCTACTGTGTAGGCCTACTCTATTTGTGTACTCGTGCATGAAAACGATATTTCACTAGGCCTACTCGTTGGCGAAGATTCACGCTGATATTTCACAAAGATAGCATTCTGAGAGGCGCTAACTAACTACACAGCTGTATAAAGGGTGTGCAAAAAACGCACTGTTTGTCAAAAACGTACCACTGTATTTTTACCGCGACTTCGCTAAAATGCTTATCGCTTTTCGAAATTGATTCACCATCACACTCGGCAGTAAATTAAAAATAAAGCCATAATTATAAATCTGCCTGCATCTTAAAATGTCTTGCGAGACATAAGGCACTTTTGACTTAGAGTGACCAATGGCGTCGTCTTTGAGCTCCAGTAAGTAAGTAAACATACATTTTTAAAGTGGCCTAAATAACAATGTTACTTCAAGGGCTACATTGTCTATATAATTACAGGGTAAATAACAACGTCAAAAATTCCTGCGGCACTCTTTTAGGAAGTAGGCCTAACTCCATCAAACGGAGAAGAAGTGCATACGATCCAGTGCGTGGGTTGGATAAAGTAAACAACAGTATAGTGAAATGAGTATGCAACTGATGCCGTGCGTGGTATCGTAGCCCTACAGCGATCTGTTGAGTGTTTACGTAAGTCGACGAGAACGAAGCCAATTAGTCTTGTAACGTAAACAGACTGCCTACGCAAGCTAAAACATGCAAGGAGGCCAGAAAGGCAACAGTGCGTTCGATTATCCGTATTTTTCAATTTGCACAATTTTTGACACACCTCTAAAGACGTCAACGCCGATTTGTTCTGAACACGTTTTTTTCTTATCTTTGTAACACAAAATGCTGTCACCTGCAGGCTATAGTTACATATCTAATGAAAATACAGTTAATTGATGTGTTTAGGAATAAACGACGTTGGAGTGTGCCTCTGAAGTTGCGACCTTATGGCGGTATAGAAATTTGTGTATTATTATTATTATTATTAGAACCGTGCAAATTATTTCAGGCGTTTTAAATATACGGGCAGTCACGCAGCTGCTTGTTTTTGACTCACCCTGTAGACCTTCTGTATCGCGGTGGAGAGCCAGCGTGTAGGCTACAGTACCGTGAAATTATCTGTCGCCCGGCCGCTAGGGGGCCATGCTCAGCTCTGACGTAATACTACGTCATCAACGACGTCATCATTAACGTCATCGTCGACGTCATTAACGGCATTACGCGCGTCAACGGGTTACTCAACGTCCAGCCCGGTTAGTACTGAGATGTGTGACCGTTTCCTTACAGACACCCAGGTCAACTCAGCCTCCTACCCTCAGTGGGATATGAGCGCTGGTAGAAGAGCAGGGATAGCCTGCCGGTGGGAAATTAATGCACTATACAGCTACTGCTTGACGCGCGTAATGCCGTTAATGACGTCGACGATGAGGTTAATAATGACGTCGTTGATGACGTAGCATTACGTCAGAGCTGAACATGGCCCCTAGCGGGCGACGGTGAAGCCGCCTGCAGGCCTGCCATAGAGTGTTACAGACGGCGACAGACGCCAGAGAACAAAACAACACTACCCCCCCCCCCC
>Ga0209780_1002798_pt1 | contig 12645 bp, 10 predicted proteins | sample WorMetexBAHAMAS2_FD_187384 | JGI IMG/M metagenome (GOLD analysis project Ga0209780, IMG submission 187384) | Marine gutless worms symbiont microbial communities from Max Planck institute for Marine Microbiology, Germany - Inanidrilus exumae... | ecosystem: Host-associated > Annelida > Digestive... | reverse complement strand
TAACCAAACTTGTAGATGAAAATATTTTAAAAATTTGTACAGTAATGCCTATTGGATTTGAAACATATAAAGTTTCCTCTAAACTCAGATTAGACTACAAATTTTCATATTGGGATTCATTAATAGTTTCCTCAGCTATAGAATCCAAATGCTCAATTTTATATAGCGAAGATATGCAACACAATCAAATAATAAACGAACGATTAAAAATTCTAAATCCATTTTTTTAACTTTATCGGATTCAGCAACATGCTATTTTTTGTCATTTATATGATGAATCTGGACAGAAATTAGTCTTGGATTATTTAAACGCCAAACCCTTGTTACAATTATTAGGAATGCGTTTAAGTGAAGGCACCGGTTATCCGATAATTAATTCAGCGGTAACTTTATGGCACGGCGGGAATTATTGTTTTATTGAGTTTGAAATGGATAGCCCTGTATGAAATTGGTTTATATAATTCAAGGGTGTAAATATGAAAGTAATGACAGCTAAAGAAGCTAAAAACTCTTTTGGTGTATTTATAGATACAGCTCAACACGAACCAGTTCTTATAGTAAAAAGAAAAAAACCAGTAGGTATCTTTCTTTCTATTGAAGAAATAAAAAATATACCTGACTTAAAAAATTCGTTACTTAACTATATGGCTAAAGAAGTACATAATCCTCTCTTATCTATGTTGGGAGCAAATAAAGATAATAGAGCTTTTTCTTCTCCTAGTGAAGCTGATAAATTTATAAAAGAATTAAGAAACGAATGGAAGTAATAAAAGCTCCTGTATATTTTGATACCAATGTATTTATATACATAATAGATGGATATGAAGAATATCAAGAATTATTATCTAGTTTACTACATTATATAGCCAAGAATAATATTTTAGTTATTACAAGTGAACTTACATTAGCAGAATGTTTAGTTAAACCAATAAAAGACGGAAACCAAGAGGCTATAGAACAGTTCAAGAAACATATACAAACCAGTGATTTTTTAAAAGTAAAATCAGTCTCAAGAGAAATACTTATAAATTCTGCAAATATAAGAAATCAGTTAGGTTTAAAACTTCCTGATGCTATCCATATAGCAACAGCCATAAATCAAGATTGCAAAACATTTGTTACAAATGATCAAAAATTGAGAGTACCAGAAGGTATGCAAAGGCTTTATTTAAAGGAACTATTAAATAACTGCAAACTTATCAGGTAAATCAATACATTCGCCAAAAACTTTAGTATTAAACTAAGCTATTACTTGATGTTCAAGTTTTTCTGAATTATTAAATTTTAGCCACTTTTGGCGGATTTTAAATCTTTAGTTATTTCGGGAATGGAGCTACGCGGATTTCCCGAAACTCAGTCGAGGGTTTCGGGAAATCCGCTCCATTCAATAAAAAAAAATTATTTTAGTTGTTTCGGGAATGGAGCTATTTTGTTTCGGGAAATCCGCGTGGCTTCATTCCCGAAACAAAACTTCAATGGAGTCCAAAGCTTTAGCTTTTGGGCGTGTCCAAAGCTAAAGCTTTGGACTCCATCATTTTATAACATTTTTTGTTGCACATCGCGTTATATAAGCGAGGAGAATCTAGGGGAATACAAATGTTACAGACATTTAAAGCAAATTTAAAAGGCAATCAATTAGAATGGTTGGATGATCAACCAATATCTAGGTTTGATAAACCTAGACCAGCTTATGCAGTTTTGCTTGAAGAGTCACAGGTTGATCAGTCTGAACAAGCAAAAGATTTTCAATTTAATGAAAATACTCTGGCAGCATTGAAAGAAATTGAAACCTGTGGTGGAAAAGTATTTGAAAATGTTGAAGAACTCTTTAAGGATTTAGATGATTAACGAAGTTGTAGGGTGGGTAAAGTGTTTTTTTTGCCCACCCGAGGGCTACATGAAATCCTTGCGTAGGCAATTTTTGAATTGAAAAAAAAAACTCTTGCCGACGAAACTTAATGGCATTGCAACAAAAACACCTTGCCCATCCTACATAATTCTGAAACTCACTTCAAAATGAATGCCATTATCTTGTAAATTCTTATCACCTTGCTTAGGAATGTCGCGCAGTGCGTGGCCCCAATAAAGTTGAGTATGGAGTTTTTTGTGGGGATTCCAGTGCAGTCCCAAGCCAATGCTGTAAATTTTTTCCAAATCAAGTGTGCTACTGTCAGCTTGCCAAGCGCGACCATAATCTGCAAATAAGGCAATCTCCAATACCTTGGATATGGGTAATTGCCGGACGGGAATACGCCATTCCAGAGAAGAGATTAAAGCATTATCACCAGTGATAAGATTTTCTCGATAGCCACGCACCGTTGATGCGCCGCCTATTGATAACTTTTTTAAGGGTAACAGGCTTTGATCCGCCCATTGAAAGTCAGTGCGAAAGATGATTTTCTGTTTTTTCAAAAATTGCTTGACGTATTGAAATTGTCCAAGCCACGAAAAAAATTTGCTGTCAGGTGAACCATCGTTATTAATAGTAGAACCTAAAGCATCTATACCAAAGTTCAAAGTGGAACGAACTGCAAGACTATGATCACGGCTACGATTAAGCCAGTCCTGAGAAAAAGATATTATGGAAACAGTGCTTTCTCCGTTTATAACCCCAGGCGAAAAGGAAAATGGTTTGCCTAATAAAAAGGTTTTACTGGTGGTTTTTTCTAATTTTAATGCCAAGTTCAAGGATTGGTTGTGCTTTTTAAACGATTGCAGGGAATGGCTGAGGCTAATCGCATAAGTATCTGCTTCACTTTCGATATCGAGTTGATTAAAGGGTGATTCAATGACTTCGGAATCGCTACGTTCTATCTTGAAAGATAAAGTGGTGTCGTAGTGGTTGATAGGGAGACCATACTCCATAGTATAGTCATTCAGTCCCTCGGTCAATCCATAACGAAGATAGAGGCTGTCAGCGAGGAAAAATCCGGTATTACGATGCCAGCCTTCGATTTCGCCCCGATAAGCACCCACACTTGGAGAACGATGGTTGTCAAAGTTAAATTGTAATTGGTAGGGACGGGCTTCTTTGAGCTTGATTTTTAAAATGCCTTCACCCGGTTTTATTCCTGGCCCTAATTCCGCTTGGATGTATTCAAGCAAAGGATTTTGTTGTAGTATTAGTAAACGTTTTTGTAATTCTTTGCTGTTAAGTACCGTGTTTTTTTCGCCTTTTAAACGTTTTTGGATGTAGGAAGGGGGTAGTCTTTCATTGCCAATTACTTCAACCTGAGAGAGCTTTCCTTCAATAATTGTAATAGTTATAATACCATCAATCACTGGTTGGTCTTGGATAATAGCACCAGAATTGACATATCCTTCTTCGTAATAGAAGCGGGTAATGTTGTTTTTGGCTTCTTGTAATTGTTCATAGTTGATAAATTTATTTTGGTAATTTTGAACAATTTCGGTGAGTTTTTCGTCAGAAAAAACGTGATTGCCTTTAAATTTAAATTGCTTAACAAAAATTGTTATCTTTGAAGAAAGCCGCTGTTGTTTCTGCGGCGGAATTATTGGTAAGTCAGGTAGTACCTGAGCGGGTGACTCCTCCTCGAACTCTGGTAAGGTGGGTCTGTCCAACGGAGCCAGATCGCGATCTGGCAGAATTTCTGCCCATAAGGGGTGATTTAGTAGTGTTAGTAGCAATATGCCTATAATTTCTGGTTGTCGCTTGTTATTCAAAATAATTTCTCTTTATTCATTAATCAAATCAACCATTCCATTTCAACGCCAGTTTCCAATTAATATGAACGATGCCCAAAAGTAGGGATGATCATATTTAACACGAGCTTTATCCGCATTTAAATATGAGTTTGTTATCATTTCTTGTTGAGCTTTTTGTAGGGCTTTTGCTTTTGGCATTCCTTCACTTATTTTTCTGTAGAAAACAGGCATGAATTTTGTTGTAAAGTTTGGAGTTGTTTTCCAGAGGCTCGCAACCGCACTTTGTGCGCCGGCGCGAAGGGCAACACCACTTAAACCTAATGCCGCACGATCATCACCCAGCGCAGTTTGGCAGGCACTTAGTGTAATAAGATTAAGGGAAGATTCATGGGTTCTATTGAGTAGTAATAAGTCTTCAAACTCTTCCAAAAAAAGACGGCGTTCTTCAGAGCCTTCTGTTATGAGTATGTAGGTGTTCTTTATGTCAGCCTTAAAAACCGCATGAGAGGAAATATGTACAATAAAATAAGGCTCCTTTGTCAATTTATCCTTTAAATGATTTTCTGTGAATTTATCATTAAGTAATTCCTCATGTTCATCATAAGCCCCTTGAATAGCTGTATTAATATTTTCAATTTCTTTTGTGGAATTTAATCGATCTAGTTCAGTACCTTCCACGAACTTTGATTTTTTTAAATCTAAACCAGCTAGTAATATCCGTTTATTGTCTTGTCCAGCTTCAGGAGCAGTGGCTCTCAATGTTAAACCCGGCACTACGGCTATGGCATATTTATTGATAAGGTAATCTTTGCCATCGATAGGGTCATCTTTGCCATCGATAGGGTAATCTTTGCCATTGATAAGGTAATCTTTGCCACTATGGAGTGCTGCCATCGGTATTCGGCGTAGTGAACCATCAGGTACAAATACTAAAGTATCAATACCGTTTAGGTCATTTTTTTCTTCAAGAGGGCGAATGAGCCAGTCATACAACTTTTGTGCGTGAGGTATAAACTTGTTATTGTGAGGTCCCCCATGCCATATCTTCAGCTCACCTACTTCGTAATCTAATTTTTCGCTATTTGTGTCATAAACTGTTCTCCGTACTGTTTTTTGATTGTTAATTAGTATTAATTCTAGTCGGTCTTTAAAGATAATCGGATAAAGTATGGCTGTATTTTTTTGTTCTAGTTTTTCAAGAGCTTCGGTAAGTTCAATCTGATCTCTAATTACACATTCATTCTGAAAATAATCGAACAATTCGGCAGCTTTTAATTTTTCTAGTGTGTCTAGTGCTTTTTTGAGACATATATCCATGTATCCGGTTTTTTGGATACCACAAATTTCTTTTCTTTGTTCCTGTGATAAGGCGGAGCCTGGTTCTAATAATAATTCTGTAAATTCAAGAAATAATGCCCCAACTTTGTCGCGGAATGAGGAACGAAAGGCTCTATAAATTTTGGATAAGTCGTAACGAATAGACCATAAAGTGTCTATTGCTTGTTTATAGGCTAACATTGCTGCCACTTTTTTGCCCTGTTCCTTGAGGATTTCACCATTTTTCCATTGCCAATAGTACAGTAATTCAAGTGCATTGACTTCTTGGGCAGAAAATATTGCATGGCGTGTAGCTTTTAATGCTTCTTCATAATTTTTTTCATATTTATATAATTGTCCAATATTTCCCAACGCTTGAGATACTCCCTGTGAATCGTCAAGTTTTTGAGCTAAGCGCCATGCTTTTTTAAGTACTTCGTAGGCTTGGCGTCGTAGCTGCTTTTTGTTGGCGCTCGAAAAGCTACGGGAAGTAAGAAAAGTCAGTTGACCTAAACGAAGTAGTGCTTGAATTTTATGAGGAGACGGTGCAAGCGCGTTAGTCTGTTTTAGTAGGTCAAATAATGTTGGTTTAATGGTATGAAAATCCTTAAGCGAATCCTGTTGTGATTGTTCTATAGCCGTTTGTACCCAATTTATCAGAGCTTTGATGGTTAGTATGTCATTTCCAGCTTGGGTGGCTAATTTGGCACTTAGAGAATAATAAGTGGCACAGATTTGTTCGTCTGCGTCCCGATATGTGGCACATACATTTCCTAAGTTATTATAAGCCACCGCCGCATCATGCAAATGGCCTAACTTTTCAGCTCGGTTTCCACTTTCTCTTAGGAGAATAACGGCAGTTTCTGTATCCCCTTCCATAAAAAAAGCGTGACCAAGGCTGCCTAATATTTTATGTCTGGCGTAGCTTTTTTTCGGAACTGAGCTATTTTGGAGTGCAAAGCAGAGAGTTTGTGTCGATTTTTGGTAATCGCCGGCGCGTTGGTATTTTTCAGCCCTTTGTAACCATTTTTCTGTCGGAAAATTTATTCTGGTAACTTTTTTATTGTTTTCAATAATTTCATTGCAATAGCATTTCGCCAGTTTCAGGGCATCTTTTTGCTTTTTACAATTTCTTTTGTCGTTGGCTAAGGGTGTATTAGGTGCTAATAATAAAAAAAACATGCCGACAATAATAATAAGCGGTAACATTCGAGCATTCATTTTTTCAACTTGCTTGATGTTTAGCGACCAAACAGCGGTTTAGTCACTGAAAAGTGTTCGTCAAAGAGGTTTGTTTCTGTGATATTTTTCTCGGCTTCTTGATTAGGTAGTTTGTTATCAAGATAGAAACTGGACCATGGGGTTTGTTGTAGGTTTTTGAGGGCTATTTTGCGGCTGCCTCGGTTGAGAAAGGTATTGCTTAGGGAGCGTGGTGTACAGCCCTTGCTTAAGGGTGTTTCCGAAAATGGGGTGGGTAGTGTGAGTAAGCCTTCCAAAATGTCAATTTCTGGGGTATTAATTTGTACTATACCATCTATGCCTAATTCTGAGGAAGCATTTATGGCTCTTATTTTAGGATCTTCATAACGCCCAGCAAGATTGTTATAAATGCCAGTGGTTGTGATGTCGATATTGCCACCCCTGCCTTCATAAGCTTGAGCTCTGATATAACTGTCAGAGAGTGCAATTAATTTTGGTGTTATGGTGATGTTGCCGCTGTTTTTATCCCCTGTTCTTACGCTAGTGGTTATTTGGCTGTTAGTTAAATATAGGTAGCCTGGTGATGTGATTTGTATGTTGCCGCCTTTCGCGTTTTCTGTAGAAGCGGAAACAGTGCCACCATTTTTCAAACGGACTATGTTACTTTGTACTGAAATATCACCAGCTCTGCCCGCATTTGTTTGCTTACTAGTTGAACTACTTTTAATAATACTTTTATCATTTACCGTAAAAACATCAGCTACTTGAATAACAATGTCACCGCCTAAACCTGGTCCAAAGGTTTCTGTGGTTATTTGGGTATCCCCAGTGAGATGCAATTGATCCGAATGTAATTCAATTGCACCACTGTCTCCGGCATTATGTCTGTGGCTTTCTGTCCGTGTACCTATTCCGCCACCGGACGATATAGTAACTAAACCAGTTACCATAATTTTTATATCCCCCCCCTGACCAGAACTCTCAGTAATAGCACTTATTACTGCACCCTCCTTTAGACTCAATTCTTCGGCTTTTAATACAATATTACCTGCATCTCCTAACACGATATCATTAGCATTTATAGGTACTGAAACTGTAAAAATACCAGCACTTTCACCAGAGAGAAGGACTGTGCCCCTTACCTGAATTTTTATATCGCCGCCTTGGCCAGGACCAAAAGTAGCAGCCTCTATCTCGGTGCCTTCTTTGAGAATTAATTTTCCCGCCTCTAAGATAATATCGCCCGCATTCCCTGCATAGTTAGCTTCACTGGCACTGCTAGTTTGAATAGCACTGTAAACTTTCTTTTCATTTTCGTATCTGCGATCAGTGTGGAAACCAGAAAGCTCAATTTCCTTGGCAACTTTTAGGTGTATCTCGCCGCCTTGTCCGCCTCCAGCATTTGAGGCATTTATTTGTCCGCCGTCATCTAGAAATAATTGTTCTGCTTCTATAATAATTGTGCCACCATCTCCTGCATTTTCCAGATATCCATTTGAATTAGAACTGATCAAAGATCCAATACCATTAAAATCGCCGCCAGACAAATGGATTGGACCGCTCACTCTAATTGTTATATCACCGCCCTGACCAGTTCCAAAAGTAGCTGCGTTTATCATTGTACCATCCTCTAAACGCAACTCTTCTGCTTCTAATAGGATACTGCCTGCGTTGCCTGCATTATCATCTTCAATAACCGCAGATGCCACAAATAGGCCACTGTGAAAGTTCTCCACTGTACCAGAAAAGACGACTGGACCCGTTACCCGAATTTCTATATTGCCGCTATGGCCGGCCCCTCTAGTAACAGCACTGATAATGGCACCGTCTTGTAGGCTTAATTGTCTCGCTTGCAATCTGATGTTACCAACTTTTCCCCTATTGCCACTTTGCCCTGCACTCGTAATAATAAGACTGGGTCGTCCATTTTCGTCTTCTTCACCACCCACTATAATAGAACCTGCCACATTAATTTTTATGTCTCCTCCTTCTCCAGTGTCAAACACTCTACTCGACAACCGTCCTTTCATAATGGTTAATTCGTCAGCTTGCACGTCTATACCTAGACCATCCTTATCTCCATGTGTATTTGTTTCTATAATGCTATTTTCCACAACAAAACGCCCACCACGAATAAAAATAGCACCTCCACCTTCGCCACTGGCATCTATCATTGAATCTTGTACGGTGACATCGCCGCGCAGTGTGGGGACAACAAAATCATCGTACTTAGGGATAACATCACCTACCCCTGCGACACTGGCGATATTGAAACGACCAAACGGGGCACTGAGTTTGGCTTGATTGATTTTTACCTTGCCCCCAATAAGCGACAAAGTTTCACCTTCAGAAACAGACAACTCGGTATCTTGAACAGTAATAGCAGCCGGAGCATCTGTCAAAAATCCAAACGCCTCAACAGGTGCCACAGTCAAAAAACTCTGATTAGGATGACGCGCATTAAATTCGCCACCATCAGTAAAACGCAATGTATCCGCTGTACTGGCATGAAAACTCCCTTGCACGTCTAACTGGGCTCCCTCGCCAAACATAATCCCATAAGGATTCAACAAATAAAAGTTAGCATCGGGTATTGTTGAGCGCAATAAGCCATTAATATGTGAGGCTGTCCCGCCCGTTACCCGACTGATAATATTTTGAACGCTATTAGGCCCTGAAAAGCTGGCACTTTCATTGATATTTATGTTGAATGTCTCAAAACTGTGGAATAAGTTGCCACCGTGTTGTTGACCAAGTTCAGCACCGATTTGGTAATCGGGACCATCTAAAGCACCTCTATAGCCTAAAGTGCCGTCAAGTACCACTTCAGCATGGGCAAGCTGTGCCGCTAGATTAATAGTCAACACACTTGCACCAGCGAAAAACTTATGGAGCCGTTTTACTTTCATTTCTGAATATATAAGATAGCTTGATTATTGTTAGCCGGTAATTTTTGATTATAACGCGCTAAAATTTCAGCCAGCGCTTGAGTTTGCGATGGCTGCCAGCGGAACTGAAATTCCCAGACATCACCGCTTTGTTTTTGATCCATTTCAACGCCAATATCCTCTAATTCTTTAGAGAATTTTGCTGCCTCTTCTTGAGGATTGGGCACTTTTATATCATCCATCAAAAAAGGATAAGATTTTTCTCTTTCTCCTTCAGGAGGGCTTGTGTGAGTCCCTTTATTAGGAAACCAGCCTATTTGATAATAAATTATTGGTGTTAATAAAAAAAGAGCTAAGACACTCGTCGCTATAGCATAAGAAGGCTGCCGCCACCATTTCATGATGTGCTGCGGAGGCGGTTTTGGCGGCTCTGGTAAGCGTAGTGGGGGTAAATGTCGCCGGTTTTGCTGAATAAGTAAAGTGGCACGTAGCGCCTTCGCTCCTTTAGCAATTTCTGGATCCGCATCGGGTGCATCTTCCCCCCCTAAGATGGCAAACCAATCCTTATCGTTTTTACTCCAATCCTCATTCTCTTCACTGTACATAACACATTCTCCTTTTTAAAAAAACAGAACTTGATATTTGGGGTCAGAGCATCATTTACAATTTGTTATACAGTACCGTTCATTGTGAGGAAGACCTTTTGTTAAGCATCTACTGACATCTTGACGTATAGCTCCTTCTGTCTTGCCGATGATCTCTCCAATCTGGTTTAGCTTGAACCCCATTGCCCTTAACTGAATTATTAGCCAACACATGGACTCTAAGCCATGTTGATTCTGATATTCTGCGTAGTTATTATAACGATTCATCTTTCTACGACACTGTTTCAAAAGCCTTTGAGTTTTAGGTACAGTTTCAGAAATAATGCCAGCTAGGTCCTCTATTGTTATTCTTATAGGAGGCTGGAGATTAGATAATGTGACAAGCAATGGGCAAAGAGCATCGGGATAATCCTTTTTATACTTAGCCAATGCCTTTTCCATACAAAGCTGTAGACAAAGTATGTCCTCCATGGAGGAGGCTATTTCAATAAAGCGCTTATTTATTAAATAATTTTCTGATGAAGTTTGATCATTATCTCCATTGCCATCGTCTGACTCTGTATACGAAACCAATGTCTTTGAGTTCTGTATCTCATTAAGAGCCAGGCGTTTAGCCGTTGTGATAATATATGCCCTTTTTTGATGCTCATGCTCCAAAGAAGAAATCATATCTATGTGAGGCATTATCTTACTAAAAGTGTCCTGAGTTAGTTCTTCTGCAATTTGTGTTGGAAATGCGAAGTGATATGTCAGATAGTTAAGAATATGTGGACCATACTTACTGTATAGTTTCTCCAACTCCGTTGTTGGGTCTGTTTTCTTAAGAGAAAAAAACATACGATTTTACCTCACTAAAGCTATTTTTTGTAAGTCAAGGAATATAGCGATTTATCGTATGAAAAAGTTTTTCATCGCCAAGTAGTCTCGGGTTTTGTGCAGTTTCCGAACACTTATCGGAATGAACATACACCATTTCTTTTGCTTGATTAAAGACTTTCAACAAATCTACCTTTTCCGGTTTGTTCTTAGCTTGTTTTAAGGCATCCAAAAAAAATCTAGTAAATCTGCCCCCAAAATTTCCATCCTTTTCTTTTGTTGTCTCGCACATACCACGCAATTCTACCGCCTTTTGATTTTCCGTTGCCGCTGATAATAATATACCCTTGGTATGATCTAATTCTACACCTTCATGAATGGGACACAGTTTGTCTTCTTCTGAAGAGGTAGATTTAACGCGCTCATTGGAAGTTTCTCCCTTAGTCGAACCTTCTGAATAGCAAGCGTCAATCACAGTTAAAATCTGGTTGGTAGGTATGCCTTCAACAAGTTTTGCGAACTGATCATCCTGAAGATGAGCAGCTTTTTCAAATTCATCTTTTCTTTTAGATGTAACCAAAAATTCGTCGCAGTTATCGGTCTTTTCGTCCATGTCGCCACTATCACGTTTTTGAGTACCGTGTCCCGAAAAATAGATGATTACTAAATCATCGGCACCCACCATTTGCTCATCATTCAAACGTTTTAGGGCTTGTTCAAACTCATCCTTATGAACATCCTTCAACACACATACTCGACTTTTATCAACCTTAAATAGGTTTTGCATGGCGTCAGCAAAGTTCTGAGCGTCTTTATTCGTTTCTGTCAATCCTCTAGTATTCGCTCCCATCGCTAAGATCAAAACATTACCGTCAGCCAAAGGATTATCCCAACAAGAGGTTTTTGTTCCAAGCGCACGCTGCTTAATTCCGCGCCAAGCGGCTATAATCATAGATGAGGGGCTCTTTGCTGAGCCCTTTTCCGCAGCCTCTGCGGGAGCCCCCGTTTGATGGTCCTGATCGGGAGTGGTCGTTTTGACTTCTGAGCATCCTACCACGCTGATAATGATCAGTCCATAAAAAAATAATATTTTAGATTTCATAATGTTATTAGCTATAACGCGAGCAAATGTTTTTTTGATTGTCGCTAATTTGAGTTTTCACTGTCTTAGCGCACAGGCGTTTGAGCATCCCATAGTAATCGACATATAAAAAAAAATAATCAAGTTTTTTAATGCTTATTTTTCAGTTAGTTGTTAAGTACTATAAAAATTTTGTTGTCGCTTTTTAAGGCTCCCAACGTCCTATATAGCAACACCGGTTAATTTTAGATGCAAATCGGTGTCATATTCGGTGTTCAAGTTTTTTGATCTTGACATCAAAAGCACTCCAACAAGAATATGTTGGCTGTCGCATTTTACACTGGATATTCGTCATAACCTAAGACGGGCGGATTTTTCTCGTCGGCAACACATGGAGACAATTCCTATGACAACAAAACTACGAAAATCTGCTATTGTTAGTATAATAGCATTTGTCGTATCAATTCAAGATATTGGATATCTTATTGCGCAGGAGGAGGATGCGGATGACATTCAAGCCGCGGCTCAGTCGACGACAGCAAAGCAACCTTGTGAAGGTGTTTACTCCGCCGAGGAGCAAACGCTGGTAATTTCTTGCGTGGATTTGGGGCTGACTTCTGGCGAGTTACCAGAGGGCGAGCATAAAGGATACACTGTCAAATTTCGGCAAGTTGAATCCAACACTGAGGAATTTCAATTTATCCTCGAAAGTGCCACGGAAACCGTTGCAGAGGGTGAGTCAAGCGATTTGGCTGATGATGCTTGCCGTGCGGTGTATACGGTTGATGATGGCAAGTTGTATGTGCCTTGTGCAGGGATGCGGGATGAGGATGGGGTTTTAGAGCCTTATGGGTTGATATTTCAGGCCAATCCACAGGATTTGTCTCAGCCGTTTAAATTGGTGGAACTGTTTGATATTGAATCATTTTCCACTAAAATAAACAGCAGGAGCAAATATAGTCCACAAAACTATCAATATATCTTGACAATATAGAAGATATTCTATATATTAGCTCTCCTATGAAAGCAGGAGAAGTTTTAAAACTAACTGGCATCAGTCGAAGACACCTAT
>Ga0209780_1002797_pt1 | contig 12646 bp, 8 predicted proteins | sample WorMetexBAHAMAS2_FD_187384 | JGI IMG/M metagenome (GOLD analysis project Ga0209780, IMG submission 187384) | Marine gutless worms symbiont microbial communities from Max Planck institute for Marine Microbiology, Germany - Inanidrilus exumae... | ecosystem: Host-associated > Annelida > Digestive... | reverse complement strand
GCATAAAAAGTCATACTTGAATTTGAGTCTGTAGGTCAGCAATAGCCAGTTTGTTGTTTGTCGAATTATTTGTGGAAGTGGTCGGTGCGACCTCCAGTGAGGGTTGTCTAGTGTATTAAAGCAGGAAGATTTTGTGTCCTTTGAGTGGACCGTCGATTCGAGCAACACTTCGTATGCGGCGCGCAGAAGTTTGCGGTCAATGTCGCACCTCTGCGAAACAGCCGTCCACACATGTAAAATACAATAAATAAATGCTGCAATAAATGTTGCTCGCAGCATTTATTTGACTTATTTCACATGTGCGGACGGCTTTAGCGCGCGTGCAGTCACGTAAAAAATCTGTTTCACTTTCGCGGAATCTAGGTAATTTGCTGACGGCGTTGAGCTCACTGGAAATTCCGTCGCAACAGTCTTGCTGCGTGCTATAGGCGTCTCACCTCGTCCTCGGCTGAGTAAAACCATTAAATACAATTAAATGGGTTATTTAAATCGTCGCAATGGTGGGTGGGTATACGTGGTTGGTTATACATAAAAACAGATGGGTTTAGCTGAATGTGACACTGCGGTTCAGGCGTTGATTCGAGAATCATCAACGTGCGTGTAGGTTTGTCGCAAATAAAGCTAACATGCCATGTGCTGTCCGTGGTCCGTACTGGGCACCTTTATTCTCCCCGAGAAAGCGAGGAAGTATGTTTTTACCGGCGTTGCTTTGTCTGTCTGTCTTCTGTGTTTGTGTGTGTGTGTCTGTCTGTGACCACGATAACTAAAAAGATCGTGGACGGATTTGTACCAAAATGTACAGGAAGGTTCCTAGTGGAAAGGGAAGACCAAGTTTGTGTTTCGTTACGATCGATGAGGGATGTGGAAGTAACGGTCAGGGAGAATTATACCTGCCCCAAAATTTCTCTTTCGCGGGAGTTGTACTCTCTCAGAGTACTTTCCAGCTAGTTAATTATCTGGCCATTTCTGCTTAGCGTTCGGCCTACCGTCGTTACCGATCACTGTATTATTAGTGGTCCAGATGGAGCAAACGTTGCGATGTGTGTCTGTCCGGATAATAACTTTTGAAATAAATGTTCTTTGACCTAGATATTTGTCCTGCTGGTTTAGCTTGACACTATCTAGGTCAAGTTGGAAGGTCAAGGTCGTGGGTCAAAGACTGCTAAGTTGGTCGTTGTGGCCCCAAATGAGGACTTTCTAGATGTCTTTTGAGATACGAATAGTGTTTTTCGTGACATTACAATTTGTTCGTTGTGTCGTGATTAACGGCTAGTTATTTCTGAATAAGTACACACTTGCTATTAGCACTGGGACATAAATTACACCCACCCGCCCGTCCATGCAAAAATTTGTTTCTACCCCATTTCATCATCCCTGCAAGTCTATTGGTCTAACGAAAACGTGTATAAACTTAGCAGCAAATAATAGAAGTCAAACAAAAACACATTCCCCCCGGAAGGTTTTTCCAACTCCCGCGGGTGTCTTGCGACATTTGTTTCCGTCCGCATGGAAACCCCGCTACATTATTTTCGATTCCCGCGGCATTTCCGCGTATTCCGTAGACGAGGGAGGTTGAGATAATTATCTCACAAGTCCGTGGAGTGTTGTTGTTGAGATGACGTTTTGCGTTTTTGGACTGACGGTCAAGAATCGACCGTTGTGCTGTTATAGTGCAAACTGTTGTTGCGTTACTTCGTTATTTGTTAATTAAATGACAAAGTCAAAGTTTGTCGTTTATAATAGAAAAACATCACATTTCTAACGGTACGCAACGGCAACATATATCTAGTCGAAATGGGTATTTACAGTGGGATTAACATGTTGGACGTTGCCGCAGTGAGCTACTGTAAAAAGTCAATTTCGAAATTGTCGTATCTGAGCAAATCGGTGCGAAGTCTACGGCAACTCGTGACCACAGAAGTAAAGTAAAACGAAGACTATAATTATACATCTGAACGGCGCTTTATAATGATATTCACCTTTAAGGCACTCAGGTGTGCCACATGTTAACGAGGGATCATGCCTTTCTACCTGCCACCCATACGTTTAATCCTCAAGTGGAATGAGCCATAGCCGCTTTTACTTCCTGGTTTCAGAGCATTACCGCACTTTGGCCGGTACTCATTTCCCATCCCGCTAAGGGTAGGAGATTGAGTTAGCCTGAATTGCTGGTTACATAACAAGTCCGTATACCCATGAATAGTCACCCATCTCCGTACAAACCGGCTTAACGTCGAGTATCGAATAGCTATGTGCAATATTCGTTACGATGGGTAAGCTATGTACATTGTCCAACGAAAAGTCGCGCCTTAACAACGAAACATCAAGAGCGAGTTGCACGCATCAAACAACAGAACGTTTGCACGAATATATTACAAATTCTGTTGCACCGTTTTGCTTATATCAGCAACGCTTGTTGCTTTTTCGATACTGAAAAAGAACGTTATTATGCTGACGTACATCATTACAAACAGTTGTCGAAAAGCTATCGAAAAAGCTATGTAAACTTGACAAGCATGCGCTTTAAACGACCATAATCTTTGATGAGATTATCACAGTACAACAATGTCGGATAACAATGTTTCTGTACAAAAGTATTTTGCGTATTATTCACGCACATGGATAAAAGACCGCGGATACGCATCAAAGCAACGGAATACATGAGACAAACAAACTGCAGGACGGAGTTTAGCACCGCGAACTAACACGAACCGAACGCCATTGGTTGAAATTGCGTCACGTGACGTGTAATAAAATCCAATGTCACGTTGATCGTCGGATAACAATATATCCATGAACACATACAAGTGCATGCAGTACATGACGGGAATAACTAGAAACTTCAGCACCAAGCATCTGACACAAAAAAACCGCGAGAAGAGACCACCCACGAGACATTTTGTTCGTGATATCACCAGAAGCGGACGAGCGATAAACATGCCGGAACTGTACGTCATGCAAATAAGCGGCGATCACCGATGAATAGTTTATACGACGACGATTATGCGCCATATATTGTCAAATACGCTTCGTTTCAGCGCTAATTTATAATTAACAGCAACAGAAATGATAGTTTAGGCCTTCAGCCAGACTACAGGTCAGTGAATGGATAGTATTGTTACTATTATCAATAGGTCACTAAATTAAATTCGTGTCACGAATCCGAAGGCTCGGGGTATGTGTAGTGTAGTCTAACGTCCCCGCTCCAAAAAATGCCCAAAACACTCAAATTTGTATTTTGTTTATTATACACCTGAATTTTCTATCCAAAACATGATGTTGCAGTTTAACTCATATTTTTGCTTTCCTTTCCGCAAACGTTGCTAGTGTCGTCGCTAATTCTACTCGAAACTTAGCTGATAACTGTCGCTGGTCATAAACGATCAATCCGTTCGTCACAAACGTTAAATTCTTTATCCATCCATCCATCTAATGTAAAATATATAGCAAACGTACATGAACAGTTAAAACGCAAAAGTGAAATAAGCAATTAAACGTGAATGAAAACACGAATCACAATTGTTTTTATGATAGCACTGATCGTCGAAGGGAAAAGGCGTCGTAGAGTTTTCGCTACAGTTCGTGACGAGACGACAACAATGTCGTCGTTCGTTATCCCTGATAGTAACACGGACAGCAGAAGTCGCGCGACAGTTCGCTTTTCAGTTCGTCGTGGTCAACCTCGTCCGGCTGCGTTCTGGCAAGGTGGTAGAAACACCAGCACGGACCGAACAGCAGGGCGAACGACCACGACAGCACTGAACACACCGCATGCACGAACAATTATGATACTTAATGCAAAGTTGCATACAAAATGTCATTGACATCAACATAACTCATGCCGGAACTGTAGCAATGTATCTCACGACGTATAACATAACGTAGCCAATTCAACACGTATGTCGGTCATGCTTATTGTTGAACCGAAATGTACGCTGGCCGCATCGCATGCTGCCCCCTGGTGAGTCACGATGAGTATGCCGACGGGACAGACGGACAGATGGACAGACGGACCGTTACATTAAGCTTTCCGCTATATGCGGCCAACGCCACAACATTAGCCATAGCTACGTCGTTGTCGACAAATTCCTCCGACCGCTAACGGCTAGACATAACACTGACGACCAAGGAACATTCTATCTGTTAGGTGACAAACTGTCAGTCATTACGTCAATCACAGGCTCATATCCCAAGCGACGTGGGTTTCAGTAGTAGGTCTTATAGCTGTGTTTCTCTACGCATCTAGCAGCAACCTGTGTGCCTTATATTTTCCTTATTTTTTCGTTTCTGGGCCGTGCGCTAGATTAAGCTTGCCATCCCGTCAGCTTTTGAGCGCACGTAAATCTACCGTATCGTATCGTATCTTATTGCGCTTGCCGTGTACAGCGGAAAGCGTAATGTAAAGGTCTGGCGTCCGTCCGTCCGTCTTTCTGTCCCGTCAGCATACTCATCGTGACTCACCAGACGGCAGCAACGCATACTTGCATTATGCTGCATCAGAGTACACGATGACGCAAAACTCCAGGCCGGTAACCACTGTAAGTGAGAAATACCAGTGCTCTTTTGCCCGTAACTTTCATCCTGCGACTCAATAAAATTCCCATCAAGGATTTCACCACACTTTGACGTATCGCCACACTACCTTGTGAAATACTTGACATTTTTACTTATGTAGGCCATTACCCGGTTTCTGCTGCTGGACCGCCATGTACATTCGCAACATTATGATAAATAATAAATAAATAAACAAACATGTAAATGAGTAGGCGAAAGTAAAGTCGCAATTACCTATTCGTAGACGTCGTCGTGTTCCTTGCTTGCGTTTGTTCTTATAGTGGGAGACAGAAGATGACGATGGACAAACGGCCGCATCGTCGCGTAACTTCTGAGACACGTTGTTCTTCTTGTTGGCGTCAATGTCTCGGTCACATCGCAGGTCGTTGCGGTATTCAACTCTGTCAGTATCATACAGCAACAACCGCTGTCCACTGTACGTGTATTCGTGCGCCTGTCAGAAGAGTTGATTAAATTTTGGAAGGTTAGGGTTAGGTCTAGTAGTCGACACTCGACAGATGTGAAAAGTGAACGGGAAGTTAGAAAACCAGTTTCGGCGCAGTGGGCAGAAATTTTGGCCGATATAGCTGCTGCTCGCCGGTAACAACTCCATACCAATTTCTATGTGGCATGGTGGCGGTGCGCACACTATCGAGTGCCGCCTACTTATTAGGCCGCATCGAAATTTTAAACCGCTTACACGACTCGGAAGGTCAATAAATGTCACCTTTCAAATTTGGCGACGATCGGACAAACCATTGCAGAGATACGGCGATTTTTCGATTTTAAAAAATGGCTGTCGTCCGCCATCTTCGAATTTTCAAAATTGTGAAATTTTAAGTGCGGATAGGGTTCAAATGGTCCGTAAGCTTCACCGTGCCAAAGTTAATGCCGATCGGTCAAGCTATTGCTGATATATGGCGAGTATTGTATTTTTCAAACTGGCGGTCATCCGCCATCTTGAATTTATTATTATGTTTGAACAACCCAAGAAGAGTATTTACTGGTATTCTATCACTGTGCAAAATTGGCTGGATTCTGTGCTATAGTTTCGACATTATGCAAGTTTTTATTATTTTGCACGTTCGGCTTAAAATACCTATTCACGCCCCCCCCCACAAAAAAATCGGGGTTTTACGGAGATTTCAACCCAAATACGTGAGCAGTATCAACGCGATCCCTAAAACGCACTGATTTCTTGGGCCAACCCGAGTCAGCTTCCTAAAATGCATTTCGATTGGTTCGGCCGTTTTTGCAGAGCTCATGAACGTGACCAACAGACAGACACAAACCGACCACGCCACGCCGACTGTAGCAATAGGCCGCATTCGCTAGCTATCCATGTGTCTGTCTGCGTTGTCTTGCGTGTAGTAAGCGTATGCTAATGGCTGCTAAATATATGCAAAAATCTCTGACGACAACGACTCATGAGATCGGATTGTTGCCACTACACAAAGGCCTATAACACGGATCCAGTGTGAACGCAGCTTAAGTAACTGTATAACGATACAGATACGTTTATGATAAGGCAGAAGTGTTGTAAAGCGGCATTTTCACTGTGCCGTTTACGGTGCGTTAAGGCCGTGCCGTCGACGGTGGTCGACCACGATCCAACGCGTGCGAACGCGGGGGACGGTCTCAAAAATATTGCATTGAGCACGCCGTCGACGGGCGTAGCACGCATTCAAATGCTAGATTGTTGAGACCTTTCCCGCATTCGCACACGTTCGATCGCGGTCGACCGTCGTTGACGGCACGTTATGACCGTCGACGGTCATTACGGCCGTAACGTGCCGTCGAAGGCCGTAACGCAACGCACGGCCGTAACGCGCCGTAAAGGGCCGCAGTGAGAACACTACTTAGGTTTGTACTTACATTGGTACAGGCACGGTGTACTCGCGTAATTCATGTGTTCTCGACGTTAGCAACAGCTCTTTCGTGGCATCTGAAAACAACCAAAATTTTTTAAAGTTTACAATATTTCAGTTCAAATTTTATTCTTACGTCTGTTCCAGTCGATTCCGTATTCTAGGCTTACTGCATTTAGTCTATACGTAGCGAAAGCATTTGTTTTCTTTTCGCATGTCGATCAAATGTTAACTTTAGTCGAATTCGGCATTTGCGGCACTGCATGTGTACAGTGTAGACCTGCCTACATGTGGGTGTATCAGGTCGCCTAAACAACCGAAAATTGCGTGCATCAAAACGTCTCCCGCGCTACTGGCCGTGTTATTGATGGTCGCCCATACTAGCTCGCCGACAACAAGATCATTACTTCGGAGTAGGAGCCGTGCAAAGTATTGCGATCGGCTTGTCTGTATGTCTGTCTGTATGTCTGTCCGCTGATATATCTGAAAAAGCCGCATGTCCAAACTTCACAAAATTTTTCGTGTGTTACCTGTGGCAATGGCTCGGTCCTCTTCTGACGGCAGTGCAATGTATTTCCGGTTTGGTGAATGACGTCATGATTTCATATAATGGAGCAAATGGGCCAGGACGCCAGGTGGCAGCACCAGTCAGCACCGCACGTATCGGGGCGAAGTCTTCCAGTTGACGGATATTCTCGAAACATTCCCACGTCTAAAGCCCCAGTACAAAAGAGCTGCAACAGTTTGTAAGAAAACTAGATAAATGTCAGCATTCGATTCTTACCAAGATTTATCTCAGACGTAGTTTTAAATGATGTCATTAATTGTTTATTTGACATCGGATGTGAGTGAACGACTTACTAGACTTGCAGAGTGGCCGCGGGTCGCCAAGCTTCCAGTGGGTTTGACAGCATGACATCATAACTTTGTCAGCGTTGTTGAGACATTTAACGAGGTCACGCGATGCCCCGCTCGGCGGCATCTGCAAGCAAAATAATTCATTGGAATTGCCGTTCGGGTATATAAGCATACACAAATTAAATTGTACCCAAATGGACTAAAATTAAGAACATTTTACCAACTTCAGACTAAAGAGAGGCCACAAATTTACTCTGCAAAGCAAACAGGACTAAATACTTCCAGTTCCATTACACGGCCTCGCCTGGGATGCCTTCGAAAAGTTTTGAAAAATTATTTACTAAAAAATTGGGCCTTTTACTCAGATTCTATAGGCCTATAAATCAGTCAATCAAATCAATCAAATTTATTCAGCCATTGCAGTGGACTGTAAACGGAGAAAATAATCGTCTACAGACTACAGATTCCCACTTTCATGCGGTTACTTACTCGGAATCATCAAGTTACATTCAGTTTCATCTGTTATTCTTGTCTTTAGACTTTATTTACGGAGCAACATTATAAACACACTCGCCTTTTCTTGTGTCTTCTAGGCTCGTTTGAGTCGAAATAAGCTTTTAAACAAATGTTGTTAACTAAGCAAAATGTCACTTTTCCGAATATGTTATTTTACAACAACAATTACTGAGTCCGATACTGTGCAATTGGCTAACAGCATGGGTAAATGGTTCTCTGTAAAAGGCTTTTATATAAATATGATAGTAGCGAGATGGTTACCATTTTATGCTGTAGGCCTACTGCGTAATCGGCTTTTCCAAAGCCCGCCCCCTCTGTGTATTGCGCGAGCACTGCCCGTGAACGGCACTAAAAAGCACGTGTAGCCTAGCTATTCAGCGTACTGTACGGCGCAGCGATGAATGAACAGTGCTTAACGTTAGTCATTCACTGGTCAATGGGTATTCACGTGGATTCATCTTCGTCTTCACTAGCGATAAACACGTGTAAATCCTGGTTGTAAGTCGCGCAGTTTAGAGAACAATTACGCATCCAATTTATGGGATGGCCCGAACAATATGGCGACTCAAAAAGCTCAGCTACCTACCGCAGAGGGACCGCGCAACGCGCTATGTTACTAAATTCGTGCTATGTTTCACGAGCTATGGGAGTTATAAAGGTTTCAAACAGCAAAAGTAACCTTCAAGGTCATTCGAGGGCATTGGCAGTGGTGCCATTCGATAGGCCACATACGATTTCCTATTAGTCTTCCAATATAACTATGTCTCTATCTTTCACTGTTTCCGCTGTACTATCACTTATTCCCCAAATACTTCTCTGTATCAATCAATACACGAAATTTGAAGTGCCTAGCTTCACCAGTTACAAAGATATGATTGGTGTAAAATTCAAAAAAGTCACGTGACTCTGACCAGGCTTCTTTTAGGGGTGGTTTTTCACGTAGGCTGGGATTTGATACAGTCTACATGCATGCAAAATTCAACGATTTTAGCTTCAGCCGTTCCAGATAATATCACTGGGGGCGTCAAAATTTAAAGTGGATCATGCGACCCTGACCACGCCCCTGTTAAGGGTGATTTGTTATCCTGATGCTTGGACTTGACATAGCCTACATGCGCATAGTGACTCTATTGAATTTATATGCGCTATACAAAAAACTCTTATGTATGTATGTATGTATGTATGTACATGCGTGCAAAATTTGACCAATGTAGCTTCAGCCGTACCGGAGATATGGTTGATGCCCACAAAATCCATCGGCTAGCAGTTGATACGATCAACCTATCTACCAAATTTGACGTCTATATCTACCCGCTACGAAGATACGAAAGGCGATACAAAACAGCGAAAATGGGGTGGTTTGTGATAGTTAGGGGTCACTCCAGGTCATCGGAAAAAGTGCCATTTGATTGAGCGCATACGAATTTTGATTAGTGTTCCACAATAACTATGTCCGTATATCTTGCACCGTTTCTGAGACGTAGCGAGATGTTGGTCGAAAATCTGCAATTTGAACCTACCCCACTTCTATTTGGCGCCCCCGTAGGTGGTGACCCCGTTGGAATTACGCCGAGATTTTTGGCACCGGAAACTATAATCCCTGGGCTATCGTATGGCGTTGTTTGCGTGATCCTACGTTTAGCCGTTTTGGTACAGTGCTGGCTTGTAAGTGACAGATGGACGGACGGGCAGACACACGACGACAGCATATACCGCGCTAGCGTGCAGGCGATGCGACCTAAAACCGAACGAACAGCAATAAATAAATATTTTCTCTTTCATTCCTCGACGGCTGTCAGGCGACCATCGCAGTGCGACACACGGGCCAACACCGGCCGACATAACGGTCTGTGAGGCTGTGACGCACCATATCGGCCCGTTGTGCCTCGGCCTTTACAGAGCATCAAGCGACGCCAGCCGTGCGGTCAGTGGCGGAGTCACTGCGCAAAAGAAGCTTCGGCTAATAAACGGAAATGTTTTATCGCAGTCACAAAGGACAGCTGCGTGTTGAACGGGACGTCTATTATTTACGATGATTCATGCCTGCTCTAGCGGTCTCCATCAGTATTGTTTCGCTCAATTCGCTGAATGCCTCGCCCAGATAATCAATCCAGAGTGTATAGCCTATGCTGGTGGAATCGCACCGAATGTGATAGTACGTGACATGCAAAGTCATAAGACCAAGTGCGTACTCACTGCCAGACGTTTCTTCCGCCACTTTCACAAACAATACATGTACTCATCAAAGCACGGCATTAAAATTGCTGCTGGACAGCTGCTATTTTTAGTAACAGAAAGCCAGAAAGATGGTGCTACCAGAATGGTGAAATATAATTAAGCCATTTTGACAAACATCATAATTGGGACGAAAAGACCGACGGAAAGAACGAACAGACGGACTTCGTGAGGTTGAACAAGAAGCTCAGCTATCGCAGAGGGACCGCGCGACGCGCTATGTCATCGACATATTGTAAACTGCTGCATAACTGTACAAAAATCACAGTTAAAAACTTGCAGCAAGGAAAGAAGTCTTTTGTTTTCGAACAGATGGTGGAAATTACAAGCCACGTGGGCTTTCCGATTCACGTGTAAGTGCATCTTAGACAATACACGCTGTATTTCCCGAGGTATGTAATACAGAAAAGTTTCAAACAGCAAAAGTGACCTTCAAAGTTTTGTTTTGTTTTGTTTTCTGTCAATATTCGCAGTTATTATTTTGTTTTGATATCATAGACGGCCAGCCAAGGTGGGTATATGCCTTCTCTGGCAGCCTGCCATTCATTGTATTTATTGTAACAGATAATCATCGTCGATGTCGTTTACTTGGCAAATAAATTCTTTATCTCTCAAGGTGACTAAAGGTCACCGGTAATAATCATTTTGATAGGCCACATGCGACTTCCTATTAGTCTTCCATTGCAACTATGTCTATCTTGTACCGTTTCCGAGATATTATCACTTATTTCTTAAAATTTACAAAAGTAAAAGTAAAAGTAAAAACTCTTCGTCAGCGAGAAATGGAGTTTCCGCTACAATGCTGACACATGCAGACAGTATGTCTGTATCGTATGAGTAACATAAATTATTATCTCGGGCCATTAACTTATACGCTACATCTAAACATGTTTGAGGAAATTTTTACGAATGTGTCAGCTTTTTGTCTCGGTTGGCTGACTATAGTCCAGCTATGCTCGTAGACTTAGAAATAAACTATCTGGCAATAAGTAGCAGGCAGCAGAGTAATGGAGATGATAGATTGTGCTGTCGGGCTCACAGAGCTATAATTAGAATCTGTGGCTTCAGCCTATATGACGTCATGTCGTCTCCAGTCTAATTATAGCTCCATGGTTGGGCTCGAATACAGGCCGAAAGAGGCTACTGTCACAAGTGACGAGCCGTGCACGATATCCTCCAACGCCGTACCGCAATCGAGAGTGAGACGCGTGTGTCAGCAATTAGTAACGACATCACAATGTAGCCTGTCATTACGTCCACCATGTGTCGCAATCAACTTAGCCGACAGCACAGTCAACGTATAATTATAATGTACGAAAATGTTACACTTTTACTCGCTCGACACTATGCTAGCGCGGTGTTTCCTGTCATCGCGTGTCTGTCCGTACGTTCGTCACAAGCCGGTATTGTATCAAAACCGATAAACGTAGAATCTCCTAAACAACACTGCACAATATCACGATGACTCTAGTTTTATGGTGCGAAAGATTTCTACGAAATTTCAATGGGAGCATCCCCAATGTGGGCACCAAATGCAGGCGGGGTAGGTAAAAATTGCGTTTTTCGATCATTTGAGAAGTCTCAGGCACAGACGCCTTACCGCCGAAAGTTTGTCCTCCCCCACCACCCGCCACGATGGTCAACTGATGTCAATACACGGTGTCAACTGGACAGTAACTGTGATCAACAAACTTCAGTTACCACCACAGTTGTTGATAACACTGCGTATAACTCCGCCAGCGCACCGTCGCGGGCGCGGTGCGCTGGCGGAGTTATACGCAGTGTCATCAACAACTGTGGTGGTAACTGAAGTTTGTTGATCACAGTTACGGTCCAGTTGACATCAATAAGGTTGGTTGTATGGAAGTCGGTTCACGACACGCTAGGTATCGATGCGTGTACAAAACTAGGTAGCGGAATAAAACGTAGCAGTTGCTGAAAGTATTTCTATAGGCTGACACGCGATCTGTTTGCGTTATTCGTACAACAGTAGACCAACATTTCAACTGATACAGAGCGTCGCGCGGGCTCTCGGCAAAGGGCGGTGCCACAAATTTTAAAGTGGGGGTAAAATCTGCCAACGAAGCGAGTGGAAAAAATTTTGTACCCCCACTTTTTCTTTACTGGGGTGTATAACTGAGAACAAAAATGAAAAGTCTGACTGTTTTAGCGAGTTTGACAAAATGTTAAGACTGTATTATAAGATAACAAACACACGACACGACATGATAAGAAACATTTGTCATGTTCTCAAAAGCTGACGGGTGGTCTGCTTCTGCTTAGTCTACCGCACGTAAGCCACGCCATTTTACAGGTTGATTAAACGTAAACATACCGTACATACAGTACGTAAGGAAACGTAACGCGCCGTCATGCATGTAACAACTATTGTGAATTGACACCGCAAATATAAACACTGATTCGTACTCACACAAGCAGACTGCCTGAAGAGCTTGATTTTTACTCGAAGACGTACAACATTACAATACAGTTGTTGTATGCATTACTGCTCATTCAACATGTTACACTATACCATAAACATTATATTTATGGAATTTTTGAATTGTTAACTTATGCAAAGTGAAGCAAGTTTAAACATCGTGATAGGCCTATAC
>Ga0209780_1002796_pt1 | contig 12646 bp, 8 predicted proteins | sample WorMetexBAHAMAS2_FD_187384 | JGI IMG/M metagenome (GOLD analysis project Ga0209780, IMG submission 187384) | Marine gutless worms symbiont microbial communities from Max Planck institute for Marine Microbiology, Germany - Inanidrilus exumae... | ecosystem: Host-associated > Annelida > Digestive... | reverse complement strand
GTGAATTAGGCTGCTGCTTGCGAATCAAGCAATTCTTATAACCCCAGAGTCTGGACGAGGCACAGTTTTGAGTGGTTGATTTTTGCCGTCGGTTGGCGTGTGGCTGTCAGGTGTTCTTTATTCTGCGCAAGAAGAACAGTCAGGTGACCTTTCTGCACGTGTATCACCACTCGACTATGATCATTAACTGGTGGATGGCTGCCAAGTACATCCCCATTGGACAGAGTGAGTAATCAACTACCGTTGTTGTTAGGCTGCATCGCAGCAATTGCTAGATGCAGCTTGTTGCTACAGATGGAGTAGCGTGGTATGTCTGTGTGTGTGTCTGTCTGTCTGTTGGTCAGGCTCGTCTGCAATAATGGCGGAACTGATGGAGATGCTGTTTTGGAGGTTAATTTATGTGGTTCCAAGGAACTGTGTGTTAGTTGGGGGTCAACATCAGATGAACCATTCGTAGCCACATCCCGCAAGGGGTGACAAGTCTTTGATTTGGGCACATGGGTGAGCTGTGCAAAACGGGTGATCCGATCAAGTTGCCATCTTGGGGAGTGACCCACGTGGGTCCAAGAAACAGTGTGTTAGATGGGGTCAAGATCAGACGAATCTGTTCGCATGGGAGAGGCAGGACAGGTCGTCGATGCGGCTTTTTATCAGAATTCTTTGACCACTTGTTATTAATGTTAGAAGTAGTTATCAGTGATACTGGTTGGACACAGATATTTAACAGGTCACCCTTGTTAGCATTCAAGACTGCAGTGCTGGGCTATAGTCAACAAAATGGTTACAGACTGTCTCTCTCTTACTTGATGCAGGTTGTTTTGTTGGAGTGACATCAACCAGACAGTGTACAGAGGAGGAGGAGATAGCTTTTGAAAATGGCCGGATTTCCAACTTTCAAGGGCTCGTGACCTTGACCTTGTATCGGGTTATACTGCATACCTCGTGCATCACTCATCGACCTCTACCTACGTGCCATATTTCATTGAAATGGAAGAAACTTTTTGTGGTCAAACGGACATAGGGATAGATGGATGCATGGACCGGCTTTATTAGGTTGACTCTGTGAGCTGGCAACTGACCCCGGATTCTTAAACTAGGGCACAATATCTAAATTTGATCAGGTCAGATCTTTGATGTTTGTCCTAGTTTTTGTGTCACGTGACTTGGCAGAAGCATCAGTTGTGAAGAGTCGATCGTCAATCCCCTACAGGGCTAATTTATTGATATTACTGTTGTCATCTTGAATAGTGAACCTGCCGTAGGGCTATCTTCTACACAGATACATTACACAGTAGACAGTGGGCAGATAAGAAGTAGTCTAAGCACTGGCAGATAGCCATTGCTGGTCACCAAGCCAAAATGTTTTTACATGGACCAGACCAAAAAAGAACTCTGGGCACTTTGTGACATCACCGAGGGATCTTCGTGAACCTGCTGACCGGCCATTTGGCACTCAACAGGCACCTGATCAAAATGATCCACAATGCTCAGGGTAGTTTTTTGCCACTATGTCAGTACGAATTATGGGGCTTACATCTTGCAGCTCGAATAGCTATATAAGTTATTATCATCAAGCCTTTTACAGTTTGCAGCAGCCTTGTTGAGGTTTCAGTAACTTTGGTTACATTATGGATCCAGACGTGGTTTAATTCATTATACCCTCAGAGCTTGGCATTTGGTATGAGGCTACTGATCGTGAGCATGGGGTGAATTTGGTATTACTGTTGTTATGCCGAGTAGCATGTTATGCCATTATGCTGAATGATGTGACAGCATTTTTTGTCGGCATGGTTAACTCCTTCATCCACACGTTGATGTACGTCTACTATGGGCTGGCAGCTATTGGACCATCAATGCAGAAGTACCTGTGGTGGAAACGCTACATGACGAAACTTCAACTTGTAAGTCATTGGCAGACTTTCCGAGTTTTTCATTTATTAGACAGTAAATCCCAAACTAGGGATGTGAAAGAGCCAGCTAAAATCCGCTTCCATCGGATTCAGATTTTGTATATCAGATCCGTTAGATTCGGATGCAGATTTGTCACACGATCACGCAGAAGTACACAACGAATAGTTATCTAGTTATATCTGTTTATACTAAACACCAAATCGAACGAACAGTTTCGATCCGACATGTGAGTAAATAGCTATTCAGTGTGTATTTGTTTACTTGTTCCCGGCTAACGGCAGACTGCATTGAATGATGAATGTAGACATTCCAAAAGGAAAGCTAAATTTGAATTCAAGTTAAATGAGTCTGTAAATCCTATGGATTCAGATTTGCCAAAAATTGTTGGAATCCAACAACATTCAAATTAGGATTCAAATTCCGCCACAAGCCTAAACCAAACCAGATAACAGCTGATGGTGGTAATTAATGATATATCATTATTGCCCAAGCTGACTCATTATTTTATCGTGGTCCTGATCAATGCTGATATTTTGCATGACCTCGTCTGTGGGAGTCCGTCACTGTACCTTACCCTTTTGTCTGCACACTGGCTCCTGAAGGAAGGAACATCACTCCGTTTACTTTTTTTCTCTTATGCCACAAACCATGCTAATATAATTGCCTCTGCCACAGGTTGGTAGAGGAAATGTTTTGACTCATGTTGTTTGTTAGTTCGTTAGGAGGATAACTCAAACAGTTGTGGGTTGATTTTCATGAAATTCGGGCCATGCATAGATCATGGTACAGTGAAGAGTTTATTAAATTTTTCGAAGGTTAGAATTAGAGTTAATTAGTTAGCACACATTCTGCTCACTAGTAACAAGAATGTTGTGGAGATATACGCTCTCTTGAGTGCTCTATAGTTACTTGTGTAATTAGTTAATTACCTGCATGATGCTATGCTAGCACAGTACATGTTATGACCCGGTGTCTGTCTGTCTGTCACGAGTCGGAGTTTATTGAAACAGCTGAATGGTGAAGCTGTTTTTTTTGGCGCAGAGGCTACCCTAGTCTTATCCTACAGTTTGCTAAAACGGAATTTGGGTATCTTTAAAAATAAGGGTACTTCCCCTTGGAACATTGCCCCAAACTCTGTTTTTTTCGCCATGGTATGTCAACCATCACAAGTGTTGTCACTTTAGTTCGATTGCTGCACGTTTATCACACTTAGCGTCCACCTTTGTTTGCAACATGTTTGGCTGTGACGCAGTGCATCGCATGGGTTGTCAGCGACAATTGAGTTTTGTTGCTGTGATTCCAGTCCGCTGTTCCGAAGGTCGCTATTCCAACAGTCTGGTCCCTAACCCTAAACCTAAGCCTAAACCCTAACCCCCTGTCAACCCTAACCCATTGGCACCATCGGAGTAGTGGACCTTTCGAATAGCAGGTCGATATCGTTACTGTACATATACTGTGGTGGCACAACGGGTAGAGCATTGGACTTGCGATCAACAGGCCATGGTTTCTAATCCTACTCGGAGCAAAGCTGCATAACAACCTTGGGCAGGTTGTTCACACCTATGTGCCTCTGTCACCAAGCAGTATAACTTGGCCAAGGGGGTGATGCTTTGCAGCTGGGAAGGTAACCGCAGGCCTGGTAGAAAGTAATGGCAGCCTACCGCCGTGTGGATGACTTACAGTCACCTGAGGGCTGACTACCTGTAGTCTGGGATCAGCTCCAGGCCCAACGCTCGGTAACGAGTATTGGAAGCCTTTACCTTTTTGCCGTTACTGTAATGTTACTGTGCTTTGTGACTGGCAGGCACAGTTTGTGGCAATTGTGAGTCACACTGGATACAACATGTTCATTGCCACCTGTGATTATCCATGGCTGTACAATGCCATCACGTTCTACTACACCTGGTCTATGCTGTTCCTCTTCCTCCATTTCTACTACACGACCTACGTTGCCGCAAAACGCCGCAGACCACCCCAGAAAGTGGCCGACAAAGAAATCTCACCGACAGGGCTCTCCTCCGAAACGAAGTCTCCATACATCAACGGCTACGTTGGAGATGGCCATAGTGGATACGCGCTCCGCTCTCGAAAGAATGGCAGCATTAATGGGAATGCTGCAGTGGAAGATTCTTCACTGTAAACCACACCAATAATGGTGGTTGTTCTACTGCCAATAATGCCCATTCAGTCCTGTCTGGCTTTTCAGATCAATGCTGTTATCATTTAGTAAGCTTTCCGGTTGAAAACGTTGGGTGTTGCATTAGTTAGTTAGTTTTAGTTTGCAGTTCTAACCATTATTCAGTCAGCTGTTTTGTTATGTGGATGAAGCAATAGTGCCTCACTTTGTCTGCATTTTTAGTGTTTGTATTTTTCTGTTAAATGGTTTTCCCATTTAATCCTGATTATATGGCCAAATGTCTGCGTATTCAGACTCAGTGTCAAAGTTGCTTGAATGCAAATGTTCTGAAAAGTATTACTTAGCGTTTTTGCTGGAGATAGCGGTCATATGTAGATTTGGTCCATTTAACTGAATTTGATGAATGAAGTGGAATGTTATTGTAGTTGTAAGTTTATGAGGATTTTTTTCGAAGAAATGAAGAGATCAGGAAAGCGTTGTTTTGTGATCATTTAGGGATGCAAACTTCAGAAATTTTGTTGTCACGACCAGCAAATAAATTGTAATGCAATGTTACAAGAACTGTAGCAAATTTGCCGTGGGACAGATGTCTAGGAGATTGAGGTTTTCAGCAGTGTTTCCGAGTGACTGGTGTATGAGAAAAAGTGATAAGTCTACTTACATAATGGTCATAGAAATAAGTTTCAGTGGGTATTTGCCAGGCTCTCCACTTCAGTAGTTGTCATTAATGTTTGTTAGTAATTAACTGATATTATTTATTAAATTCTAATATCGATCAAGCCCTTTCACACAATCAAGTTGAATATACTGCCTTATAGCTGATCATATGGCTGTATTGATGACAATATTTTTTGTGAATGCTCGTGTATTATTTTCATTTGCGTGTTTTCAAATTGTTTCTGTGTCTGTTACGTGACTGTGTCATTGCTGCAGCTGGTTGTAACCAATCCAGCTCGTTTCTGCAACCCGTTGCCATGACGACTGTACTTGTATTCAGTGGATGCAGTCTGTTGCAGAGACGGTTAAATACTGTAAAACATTATATTTTTGCTGCATCTCAATTTCACGATTATCTTAAGTAGAACATTCACCGCATTTTAATATCATGTATTTTTCCAGTTAATTCTATGCGAATAAAGTTGTGGTTATGGGCAAATTTCAGAAATTTGTGTGTATTTAATTTTGTGATTCTATTCAAATCATAGAAGTACAGGAATTTTGTTTTTATGATTTGTTGGACACCCTGCATATAATGGCCGACTGTTTTTGAACATCACCTCTATATGTCAGTATTGCAACCTTTGCCATTCGGATAAAGACGAGTTGTTATATGGCAGCGGTTGCCGTGGCAGTTGTCTCAACAATTGCAGCTTTGGCTTCACCATTTGCTCGTATCACTACACACTGCCTTGAAGCTGATCTGACGTGAATGTCGTAATTTAACTTGCAGGCTTCACTTAATTTCGTTTATCATGGAGCGTAGTTGACGCTTGCTGCTTGCTTTGTGCTGCATACTTGTCGCCAAGGTACACCATATTCTTGTCACTGCGTAGTCAGCTGACAACAATATTCCGGGTTTTTTGTTACTTCACCAAGCTTTGTTATTCTTACCTCCATACCAAAGGACTTTTTACTGCATAGTGTGGTTAAGTTTAAAAAACAGCAAGACTAATGGGATGGATGCATTAGAGTGTTTATCATCGTGGTTTTCTGGACGTAAATGCCTGCCTGGTTTCTGTTCATATGCATTTACTGCTTTGTTATTATTTTGCACCTAGTAGCGGTGCAAAGTATTGGGATCAGCATGTCTGCTCGTGTATCTGGAAAACCACATGTCAAGATTTCACAATATTTTCTGTATACGTGTCGATGGATCGGTGCTCCTCTGATGAAAGTGCAATATATTATGTACTTCCAGTTTTGTGGATTACTGGCCGACTTGTCACCCCTCGCAGTGGCAGATGCGCTCGTCCACTGCAGCTGCTGTATAGGCATTATGCATTGACCGTCACACTTGTGGCAGACGAGTGCATTCTTTGCAGTGAGGGGTGACAAGTCGGCCAGTAGGCACACAAACGCGTCGTTTCAGGATGTTGTATACCTTGGCAGCAAATTGTGCCATCCACCGTTGCCTTGTTGTTGCTATAAACATTGACGACATTTAGTGGCGTTTCTTTGGTATCAGTCCGCACAGTAATATTGTAATTATTTCATTATGTTTTTCATTGTGTATGTTTAGTATTTTGTAATTAATGTCCTCTTGAACGATCATTATGATAAAGCATTAACGGTTGAAAATTTGTGCTTTTTAGCAGCTGCACTTCTCTACTTTTAACTACCAACCAACCAACCATCTCTACATTTAACTGATTACTGTGTGTTCATATTTCTTACTTTGACTCGCCACTAATCACATCCTCTACAGATTGTAGTATTTAATAATTATAAACTATTACGTTACATTATTTTGTATGTATTGTTGAAAGTTGTCACTCATTAACAAACGTCCTACAGATCTCTTTTCAACATGTCCGCCAGCGCCAGTTCTGAAAAGTTAAGGGGCTATCATAATTTCAAAATCGTAAAATGTCTTGTAGGGTCGTACATTTGTAATTTTTTTTCGTTTGTTTGAACGTAAATATAAGCTAAGCTGGTCACTGAACTCCTCAAAATTTTCTGTCCATTGTCGGCAGTTCCCTTTACTTTGGAATTTTTGTCTGGAATTACCTAACAGTATCTTGACTTGCCTTTGTATTGCCAGTTACATATGCATAAATATGTTATACGATGTATTTCTTCTTGTTAACTTTTTAAACAAGCTGTTATTTGTTCGATTTAGTGGGTTTACATGACACAATTTCATATTGTTGAACTGTTTATGCTTTACAGCTGTGTTTTGCAGTGTTATATGATTTAAATTGTTTTTGTCTGTATTTTCCGTTAGTTTATAATCATGTAATTATGTACAAGTAGTGTTTGCGTTGTGTTATTGCGTTAGATTTTGTATCGAGTATTGTATTGTATTTTTTTAGCAAAGTAATAACTCGGTGTGAATTAACAAAACTGGAATGAGAGTGAAATTGATGTATTTATGCTTTTGTGTTTTGTTTTTATTGTCCAGAAAATAATGGTAACTTTTTGTATTTTTGTTGAAGAGGTCATTTGCAAATCATGATCACACGTATTTTACTTTATTCCCTCATTGTGACACCTGCTGCGTCATACCAAAGTTTTCAAACTGCACCATTTCTTAAAAAGTATTAATGTATGCATAGTGATTTTCTATTTGTAATTGACACTATGATGTTATATAACATGAATTTTATTAAAACACCATTACAGCTGTACCAGCCAACCTACTTATATTTGACGCTTACAGTGTTCTTGATTAGCACACAGGTCAGTGATATGAGGTGGATTTTTTGCCAGAAATCATAATTTTGAAGCACAATCGAATTATAGGTGCAACTGAAGTAAAATTATTGTGAATTTTTACCTATATTGTACTGCTGCAGTTTCAGCACGTTTCGTGATTACAGAGCGTAAAGCTAACTGGTATTCAGTTCACTGGTTTTGTTTGTGTGTGTTTTTGTATTTGACTGGCTTTAATTGTCAAGTCCCAACGTTGTGTCTAGTTTGGCTACAGACAGAGTGACCACTTTTATGGAAAACATGGGAATTTAACAGGTGACCAAACGTCCGGCTAGTGTCGGGGAAAAGATCTTGGAAAGTCTAGCGGAAACTGTTTGTTGCTAACTTTACTGGCAAGAATGTTGTGGGTCGCCTCGTGTTGCCTGTTTTAAGGATTTGGCTGCATATAAAATCATCATGAACATTTTTGTAGAATATGCAGAGATGCGTATGGTGTGCTGGTAGCATTGACAAACATATATTCATGACACGGGTAATGCAGCATGTGCGGAAGTGACGGAAAGAGTTGCAGTAATTTCACAGTCACTGAAGAGTGATCACCCTGTGCAGAAAAACCACAGTGTCCATGCAGTTCAGTTTGATTTTCATTTGTCTGCAAATTAAGTTTTCTTACTGCATTTCTTGTCTGGAGGATAAAAATGTACTAAGTTCTATTTAAAAAGTCAACTTGTATGATCAATTGTAATTTGCAAATAAGAAATCTAACACAAATTACACTTTGTCAGTCAAATAATTTACCTAATTATGACTTTTTTGCTTAATTTACATCTACTATTATTATGTTTTTTCTTTTGAATTATCATACTCCAAGAATTAATCCGTATTAAATTCTAATATTAACAATATGGTCGTACCTCAAAGATGCGATATGACCTGAATTGTATTGAAAGCGCCGTTAAGCCTGTATTGGATAGCAACAACATATGGGATCCGGGGCTGTATTGGGCCTTGATTCATTTGTTGTTTCCAGCTCTATATAACATCTTTTACTTACTTACTTACTTACTTCCTTAACAATAGGCCAGTTTCATTGCCAGACGATAGATTGTAAGAGGCAACCATACATGGCTTTAGTTTCTCATGTGTTTATTTTGTGTTATAGTATTTTTTATTATGGATGCATGCTTGTTTTTGTTGTGTTAGATTAAGTTTTTCTGTACTAAGCCAAGAGATTGGCTGGGAAGAACCGTAGAACGTCTCCTAAATGACTTGTTTTGTCAGGTGGGACATAAGACCTTAATCAGTCAATTAATCAATCTTGCTGTCCCTGCGGCTCATTGGTGTATTACGCTGCTTCCCTGCATGTGCATGTGCTGGCGTGTATGCTTGCTTGTATTGCTGTCTGTGTTAATGTTTTGATCAAGTGCACTTTCTACTGTTGTGCGTCACCATTTGCCATTATTTCACTGTCGTTTCTGCTGCTTGTCCTCTGTGGTAACTTCGGAGTATGCCGTGATGGTGTGCCATGATGAATATTCCCATTTTCCCATTTTCATAGGCTTGTTGAATTTTCCGCAATGTTGGTGTGTAGTTTTAATCGGCTTTCATTTCTCCCCCATCTTCAATTTTTTGGCAGCTTTGTTAGAACTGTTGCTGCATTGGTCCGTTGTGTACTGCAGACACAAGCTCCTCGCTGTAGCATGGGCAGAGGTGTTGTTTAGGACGTAAACGTGTAACTGTAATAGGGTAATTAATAATCATGAGATCAACATATGATATGGCAGTTAATGGTTGTGTTGCTTAAGACTTTGACACAGTGCCAGAGGGTGACACAAAACGTTGTACAATTGGCCACTGTTGAGTCAAAAGATGACAAATATTTCATACGATAGTATAGTGACGTGTGTCAGGTGTGGTTGGATCTTTAATGATAACTAGGGCTGTAAATTTTTTGCGGCCAAGAATCGGAAAATTCGTGGCAAAAAAACGACAAATTCACGGAGAATTTGCGGTCGCAATTATAGCAATAAATATTGGCCAAATCTATCTTTTAGATGCAGAACTAAAACACCACCTTTACTTCCAGTAACAAACTTGTAAAAAAGCATGAACTAGAGGTAAATCAAAATTTTCAGTGAGTGCTAGCATCAATATAGTCAGAACATTTCAATCAGTATTACTGGTACCCGGTATACTCAATTGCATGTTGTAGGTTGTATACATTCTCTTTATTTCTAGGCTGTATTTTAAAGTCCATGCTCCATGCTGTTGTTTAGATGTTATTGCATATAAGAGTCAAATTTGCAGCATTTTGTGGCAATATGCAAGAATTCGCTGTGCTACGTTAAATTTGCAAATTTTGTTAATCCAGCGATGGCCGCAAATAACTTACAGCCCTAGTGACTACGTTACAATACACTGCTAACTCTCGCAGTGAAAGGCCTGTGAAATCGGTCAAAATGGTGAAATTTTAAAAGTATTTTTGCACAGTTTTGGATTCACACCATCGAGTGGTCTAGTACTTTCTGCACTCTTCTGTAGTATGGCATTACTTGAAGTATATATTATGTCTGTAATGTAATGGTATTACTGACAAATTGATAAGTTATAACCAGTTTGTAAACGGTGGTTTACCTCAAGTTTTGGTAAATATTTATTTGTTACCGGTATATGAATAATTTCTAAAAGTGTGAATTAATATATAACTTATCATGGAGTGATGAAACAATTGATGAAAGTTGGATGGCAGTCTTTAGCTCTTAGTCAGGTGTCTTCGCTCACTGTTTAATGTTCGTAACATGACATTGGTTGTTTACTTTAAATATAGCAACTAACTAACAACGTCATGTTCTATATGTAATTTTCGTTCATATTTAGTAATAAAGTAATATGAGTTTGTATGTGTGATTTGTCGTACGTGATTTTGACAGAATGTACGTCGTACTCTTGTTCTCGACATAAGGCTGACACTTAGTCTACCTGTGTACAGAAATTGACGACTAGTTTAAGCCATTCAAGAGATATGTCTGGGGCACCTTTTCAGAGACGGTTTGTCAGCTGTACGCTAGGACTTCGTATGACTAACATATATGCCAAATTTGAAGTCTCTAACTCCACCGGTTACAGAAGTATGAAAGGCGACGCAAAATGTAGAAAATGTGGTGGTTTGTGGTAGTCATGGCACATACCCAGCCAAAATATACCAAATTTTATTTTAAGTTTTAAAAGTCAACTTATCTGTTTAATTATAATTTGTAAGTAAGAAATCTTATGCAAATTACACTTTTTCAATCTAATACTTTACCTTATTACAACTTATTTATTCGGTTTAAATCTACTACTATTATTATATTTTTATTATATTTTTAGCGAACGTGAACGTTCCGTCTGTCTGTCGTCTGTCTGTGACGTTGGTGCACCCTACTCAGCCGGTTGAAATTTTCGGCAATTTTTCTTCGCCATCTGGTACCTTGGCCATCCGTTGACATTCACTGAAAATTTTACGGAGATCGTCCCAGGGGAACCCTCCGTCGGGGGATTTTAACGCAAGAGGAGTAGCGAAATATAACGATTTCTGGCATATGGAATGCTATAACTCCGAAACGGTGCAAGGTAGAAGGTAAGTTAGTATTAATCACTAATAGTAAGTCGTATATGAGCTTTCGATTGGTACAAGAATCGGTGACCTTGAATGACCTTGAACGGCGAAATGGCTCTTATTTTGCATTATTTTAATGAATTTGGTAGTTTCCGGGGCGAATTGCGTAAAAGTGGTTGACAAAGCCATAACTATGGACAATTTGCAAATACTATGTCTAGTAGTAAACGTCTGCAGAGGGACCGCGCGACGCGCACGGTATAAATTCCTAGCACATTCATAAATTCAAGACTTAATGCGCTGTACTTGCTATCGTCTTGATATAGGAAGCCGTATGAGCTTTTTATTGGTACCAAAATCGGTGACCTTGAATGACCTTGAACGGCGAAATGGCCACATGGCCTTCATTTTGCGTTATCCTACCGAATTTGGCAGTCATGTCAAGTTTTGTCTTGGTCTTGGCGCTTTCTGGTCTTGGTCTTGGTCTTTGTCTTGACCTGTATGGTCTTGTTAGCCTACAATAATTGGGTTACAGTCAAAACGTTAACAACCAAAACGGTGACAGCCAGAGCGGTGACAACCGTTAAGTCATTTCGGTGACAATTTTTTAGAATAAAACCGATACGGAGATGCAGTGGGTTTATTACTGGCCAGCCTACACATAGTAATAAAGTAATATGAGTTTATATGTGTGATTTGTCCTACGTGATTTTGACAGAATGTGTGTCGTACTCTTGTTCTCGACATAAGGCTGACACTTAGTCTACCTGTGTACAGAATTTGACGACTAGTTTTTTGAGACTAGTAACGGTCGCGGGCGTCTGTTGTCGTCTGTCGTCTATTCTATAACTGCAAAGTGAAAATTCTGTACCAGATTCATAAATTCAAGACTTATGCGCAGTACTTGCCTAGCTATCGTCTAATTTGTTAAACAAAGTAGGTTCTCTTTTTTGGTATTTTGAAATAAGCCTTCCTGTGCGATATCGTCGTAAAAAGTTCACGTTCGCTGTCTCATCTGCTGACGAGCTCTTGTTATTTTTTTTCTCTCAGTTATCTTACTCCAAGAATTAATCCATATGAAATTCTAATACTTGAATATAGTTCTACCTTGCAGGCACAATATGACCTGAATTGTGTTGAAAGTGCAGTTAAACCGCAGCCAACCTTGTGCTAGTTATGGGTCACTCCCCACCTGTATTTGGTGCTCCCGTTAGGGTGTCTGTATGGGAATTTAACCTATTATCATCAAATAATCGGGTATCTTTTACTGTTTTGATAGAACGCCAGCTTGTGACAGACAGAAAGACATCCGGCCATAGCATACACCGTGCTAGCATAGCGTCGCGCGGTAAAAGTCTTACAACGGTAACAAAATTTGCATCAGAATATGTGGTCCTTTACGGTACGTTTTTGGTGAAAATTAATTAATTATAATATATGCATTGTTAAGATAAAATCTGACAATACATGGTGCAGTGATGACAGATAAGTTACGTATTGCAAGCAGTGCCGCATTAAGAGGGGTGCTAGGGGTGCTGCAGCACCCGGGCCCCCAGTTTTAGGGGCCCGCAATTGGTGGGAGTGGTTAGCTGGTTATAGGTCTGCAAGGGGCCCGCATTTGGCACAGC
>Ga0209780_1002795_pt1 | contig 12646 bp, 7 predicted proteins | sample WorMetexBAHAMAS2_FD_187384 | JGI IMG/M metagenome (GOLD analysis project Ga0209780, IMG submission 187384) | Marine gutless worms symbiont microbial communities from Max Planck institute for Marine Microbiology, Germany - Inanidrilus exumae... | ecosystem: Host-associated > Annelida > Digestive... | reverse complement strand
AGTAAAGTAAAGTATACGTCGATTTGTATAGCGCATCGTCGTAACTACCTCTAATGCGCTCAGACATGGATCACACAGATTTACCTGCAAATTACACCACGCCTGCCTTTACTCCCCAGCCGCAGAGCATCACCGCCCTTTGGCTGGTACTCATTTTACCGTCCCACGGAGGGCAGAAGGCTGAGTCGACCTGGGTGTCTGGTTACATACCGAAATAAAGTGCATGGGTGCAACTCACGAAAGGGAGGTACATGGCCCCACACTTTTTTCGGCTTGGGACATAATAACGAAGTGTCCCCCCACGTTTGAGCCCTCTGTGTGGTGAAATTGCATAAACAAACGACATAGTAATCAGGTAAATATTCATAATTTAGTCTGTTTCGGAGATAATCGTAGATATCTTTACCATAAAAAACTGCAGAGTCTCTGGGCTATCCTGGGCTATCGTGCAGCGTTGTCTCTTGATCCTATATACGTGTAGCCGTTTTGGTACAACTCCGGCTTGTGACAGACAAACAGACGGACAGACGAACACACGATGACAGCAAACATAGCGTCGCTCGGGCAAGTCACACCTGAAGGCTTGCAGTAGACAGTAGCAATTGGAGACAATTGGTACGGTAGTCTTGGGGATTTAATTTCATTAAATATTCTATGGTCACGTGACATTTCTACTTCCGCTTCAGGAGCTGTCCCCAATTGCTACTGTAGACAATGACATTGAAGGCGATTAAAGGTCATCGGAATTGCCTCTAGTGAATAGGATATATAACACTTGCTATTAGTGGTCTGTAGTAACAACGACTCCATCTTGCACCGTTTCCGAGATATTACCACATTTACAGTGTACGTGACTGGCTGTGACATTGGGATGTCCTTCGTTTTTGAAAAGATAGTTGAAATTACACGTGCGCTTTCCGATTCACGCTCTTACATTTATGACAGGCCGTTGACTGAAATAAATGTGATAGCTAGCTTCTGTGCGTTGAATTTGCGTATAAAATTTTACCGTTTTGAAGCCGCGGCTTTTACAAATAAGAGAAACTGAAGCCAGTTTTTGTTTTTATGTTTTTATAATTTTGTTACCGATGCGTGTTTTTGTTGTAATACATTTGGTTTTTCAGTACTAAGCCAAGGATTGACTGGGAAGAACGTCTCCGAAATCACCTATTTTGTGTTGGGTTGGACGTACAACCTTCATTCAGTCAGACAGTGAGTAGTTTTAGATACGCCGCTAGAGGTCTCTGTTATGGAAATAAAGACTATTGGCAGATATATTTATTTATCACGGGCCCGATTTGGGCCGTCGGCTTGCCCGTCTGCCCGCCCGTCCGTATGCCCGGTCCGCTTGCATGTACCCGCGCGCCTCGTAAGCGACGCCCCGTGGCCATCGCGACAATCCTATTATGGTAATCCTAGTTTCGGGTTTTAAACTCGGTACCATGGTATATGGTAAAAATACAGGGTTAGGGTTAGGTTTAGGATTAGGGTTAACTATTACTGCTAACAAATCAAACTAAACTGACAATAACCGTAACACTAACCCTAACCGACACAGTAACCGTAATGTATTTTTTTGCCATGGTAAAGTACCATGGTACCGAATTTAAAACCCGAAAGTACAGGATTACCGCTATTATTATATTTATCATACCAATAGACGCTCTAACACCGACTGCCGCAGACGGACGGCGGCATAACTCGACGATAAACAGACCAATGCACGGACATGCGAGTCGGCAGCGGTACTTGGGTAACTTTCACCACACGATCTGCAGGACAACCAACACCACCACATACGGCGGATTTGTTCGCGTAGCTACGTCAAAATCATCACAAACGACAACACGCTGCGCCAAGCCCCATACGGAGCGAGCCAGGTATGCACGTCGTTCCCACGACCATGCAGTGTCCTGCAGCGAATAGTTCAAGTGGCCTACGGTCAGCAGTCACATAAAGGAAAGAAAAGGAAGAGTATTTATATACCGCCATTTATACTACGCATAGTCTCGAAGCGCTCAGACATGGATCACACAGTTTTACCTGCAAATTACACTATGCCTGCCTTTCCTTCGTAAGCGTTCACCAGATGGCGCCACCCCTTGCTGAGGTAGCAGACATCCAATTGCAGCTTATGACTCATTTATCGACCCCGAAGGGATGAAAGGCTGAGTTGGCCTGGCTGGTTGACCGATAGCGGACGGTTTACCAACATAAATGGTCACCCGTCAGCTGCAGTTCGAGCGCAGGACAGGAAAAGTTCGCCGACCAAAGACGACGTTCTACCGCTGTGCCACACAACCAACGATAAGGCCATAACATAAGGCCCCAGAAACACCGGTAAACTAACACTTCCAGCAGGACATTTCCTCCTCTCCCGGGCATTAACTCCCCACGGGCTGGGGGCAAAAAACGCCTTTTTGGGACAAACTTTGAACTTTGACCGAATATATCTCTGCAACAGAACATGATAGCAACAATTGGAAAAAACTTGTCAATCTACAGCGACTCCCCTACATGCCCCCGATATTTGGTGAACCTTGGTCCACAAACGGCTGAGAACGGTTGACGAGTTTTTGCCCACCCCCTAAATTTTCGAATTGGGAGACACTGCCAGCCTTACCGCATGGACGTTATATAACAGACAGCAGGCAAACTTTGGCACCTGTTATATGCAGCGGCGCGAGCTTACAGTCTATAGAACAACAGACTGCCGGGCGGGCTCAAGATGAGCTTTGCCATGCATCTAGTTCTTTTGTATTTTGTATACTGTTTCTGCCTTGATGGCGAGTAAAGATTATTATTATTTTGGACACCGTGGAGATCATCCGCCGACTATGTACTGTGACGCATCCAAACTGACTACTTGTTGATTGCGTGGCTCAGTGGTAGAACGTCGGTCTTCGGCCGGCGTACTTTCTCTGTCCTTTTATTACTACCACTTTTACAGTGTACACGATTGTGCCTGTAACCTACAACGTCATTCAGTTTCGAAACGACAGTTGAAATTACAAGCAGCATGCGATTTTCCGATTCATGTATAAACATATCCTAGATAATATTTCCCGAGGTATGAGAGTTGGAAAGGTTTTAGACAGCAAAAGTAATCTCTAAGGACAATCTAGTGGTATCAGTGCCATTCGATAGGCTAACGTAGGATTTCCTGTTATTCTTCCACTGCAACTATGTATCTATTTTGCACCGTTTCGAGCTAACATCAGTTATTTATCAAAATTTAAATAGGTCACGCGACCTTGAACACATTTCCTTAAGGATAATCCATCATGCTTGTAGACTATTCGTACTCTTCAGTATCAGTCAGCACAACAAACTCAAAGTGCCCAGCTTCAACAACTCCAAAGATGCGAATGGGCCTAAAATTTAATAAATTAGCCCCGTACGGGACTGACGGTCGACTCTTCGCAAGTGACGTTTCTGCCACGTGACACAAATACTAGGACAAATATGAAAAATCCGGCCTGATCAAATTTAGATATTGCGCTCTATTTTAAGAATCCGTGGTCAGTTGTTAGCTACCATTGTAAATGGCGGAGGAGATAGCTTTTGAAAAGGGCCGTATTTCCAAATTTGAGCTCGTGACCTTGACCTTGACCTTGGATCGGGTCACACTGCATACCGTCGTGCATCACTTATCGACCTCTATACCCACATGACGAATTTCATTAAAATCAAAGAAACTTTCTGTGGACGGACGGACGTATGCACGTACGTATGGACGGACGGACATTTGAGACCGGCTTTATTAGATCGACTTTGTCGAAGAGTCAACCTATGATAATTGGTCACGCGACCTAACCACGTTCCGTATGCCAGGAGTTGCTACTATCAAGCTATCTACCAAATTAGAAGTCTCTATCTCCATCTATTACGGAGATATGAAAAGGCGAAGCAAAAAATGTAGAAAATAGCATAGTTTGGGATATATGGGTAATTCAAGGTCACCGGAAATAGCAACGTTCGACAGAGCGCATACAAGTTCCTATTAGCCTTCAATGGTAACTATGTCCCTATCTTACACCGTTTATGAGATATAGCGAGACATTGGTCAAAAATCGCTGATTTTAACCAACCCAGCCTGTATCTTGACCTTACTGGAATTTCTCCGTGATCTTTGGCATCAGAAAACTAGAGTACATATATGCTATCGTAATGCGTTGTTTGCGTGATCCTACGTTTAGCAGTTTTGATATAACACCCGCCTTGTCATGGACGGAGAGAAATACACACAGACTAACAGACACAGGGCCACAGCATATACCGCGCTAGCATAGCGTCGCGCGGTAAAAATCGGTTAGCCACTGGCAAAGTTACGCGCAATCGGCATCTTTTTTTGACCCACGCCGGCCAACGACTCCGTTTTTTTCGCGGCAGACGTACTGGCTGTGAGTGATTGATATGCAAAGTACGCGAGATGACGGCGCCGTAAACTGTCGTTCGGGGATTCGGTTTCATCAAAGTCGAATCAACTAGGTTTCTGATAATAATGACACGGCGGCGGCGTCGTCGTCCGTCCAGTCGCTCGTCGCAGTGTCCACGGATTACGACGAGGACGCCGGAGACGGTGCTGTAAGCGAACGTCTCCGAGAGAAGTCCTGTAAACACAACCCACTCACCGTCCGCCCGTCCGTCCGCCCGGACGTCGGCAACGTCGACACGCGCTGCTGCACCGAAATCGGGACCTTTTGGTACGGCGGAAAAAAATCGCCGCCAGAATTGACCGCAATACTTAGTGAGTGAGTAGATTCTTAACGGCCCCATCAGCACAGAATAGGCTATTCGACGCCAGTACCCGCAATACTTAACGTGCTCTGAGCAGGTTCGTTGCGCAGCAGCCTAGGAACGGGCTCCACTGCCAAAGAGTATAGGGAATAGGGAAACATTTAAAATTCTCTTTTAAAACTGTACGTCCCGTTTAGTTCTGGGGGCATTTTTCAACAATGCCTCGACCAGCCTAGAGGCTAATGTCAGCACTATGAGCACAGCGCAGTGTGACGTATGACTTTCTGCGCTATATAAATATTCTCACTTACTTACTTACTTACTTACTATATTTGTTTGCGGGGAGGGGAAAATTTTCCGCAATTCCTCTTCCCTAGCCAATTTCGAGATAGTGCAATGCTGCAAAGTGCAAAAAAAGCCATCTTTACAAATAATCAAAGTTTACAACCTACTAGGCACTTAACAAAAAGCCGATGAAACATCAACTATTTACGAAAGACATATTATGACAATCACAAAGAAACGTAAAAACTCGTGTTCGTGTGTTTAAACTAGTCACTACTTATTTCTGAAGTAAAAAAAATAACTGAGGAAGCGATCATAAAGAAGAGACAAAACAAGACTGTCTTAGGGGCAGACAGACAATCGCAAATGTAACGTCGACTTGATGGACGCAAGAAATTAAAAGCAACCCCTCAAAACACCGCTGTACAGGCGAGCTGTAAATGTGAGATGAAATTTTCATGCTACACATTTTTATAACTTCCACGAAATTTTAAAAATTTCAAAGGCAATTTTCAAGCTTGAAATATTAAAACTACATTATATTTTATTCAGTTTGAAATAACCACAACTTACGCAAATCGAATCATCATCATCATTTTATTTTGCTCGGAAAACAGATACAAATATGCAGTAGAAAATTACATATAGCAGGCACGACAAGGCTGAAATACAGCACTAGCCTAACAGCCGCCCAAAGGGAAACATTACAACAACAAAGAGAAAAGTACAAACACAAAATACGAATATAAGACTAAACACACAGAAAAGAAGCAAACAATGCTGTGAACACATAGGCTGTGAACATATATAACGTACCTCACTATCTATCATCGTTCACTTTGAAGTCAGAATTATAAACAAGTAACGAAGCTAGTAGCAAGTGCTGGTGTTTGCTAGAATTCTAAGTCATACTGGGAAACGGACAGTTCCCCCAGGATAATTCCCCTCGGACATTCCCCCTACCATGCTCGGTTAGGGTTAGAGTTAAGAATGGGGTAAGTAGGGTTTGGGATAGTGGGGTTAGTATTAGGGTTAGGATTAGAGTTAGGGTTATGTTTATGGTTTGGGTTAGGGGGAAATGTCCGACACTCTTCATATTTAACGTTTACAATCATGGTCACTATGCACTACTCCTACTAGAAGTAGACTAAGAGACGGTTTTTCCACCGCATATTAATCTCCCATTAACGTTAGACCGACGTCACACCTGCGATTTTATCTCGCGATTTTGTCGCACAACTTTATCAGGTGACAAAGTTGCAGTATGCAACTGTACATGTCGCACACTGCAACTTTGTAGCATGAACAAGAACTGACCAAGCTGATTGGTCATTTCATGTTTATGCGACGAAGTCGCAGTGTGCGACATGCATATATAGGTGCATGCTGCAACTTTGTCGCGCGATAAAATCGCAGGTGTAACATCAGTCTTAATTAATTAATGATAGTTAATCTCCCATTAACTTCAATGACAGATTAATATGCGGTGGAAAGGCGGGCCCCATAAACAACAAACTGCCGCACGTTGCCTATCAAAGCACACGTCCCACCATTGTCATGGACAGGAAGCAGTGCCACTTAGGCCACTCTAAAATACTCAGATTGATTGATTGACTCTGAGCGGCTTAATGGCGTTGTAAAATATGTATTGACTGATTGCACTAAAATTCATAACAAAATAAATCAGCACCGTACGGGACTGACGGTCGACTCTTCACAACTGACGTTCCTGTCAAGTTCAAAGTCATGTGACACAATAAATAAAAAATATGAAAAATACGACCGGATCAAATTTAGATATTGTGCTCTAGTTTAAGAATCAGTGGTCAGTTGCCACCTCCCATTGCAAATGGCGGAGGAGATAGCTTTTGAAAATGGAAAGATTTCCAACTTTAAAGGACTCGTGACCTTGACCTTGTCATTGGATCTGGTAACACTGCATACCTTCGTGCATCACTTATCGACTTCTACCTACACGAATTTCACTGAAATCGAAGAAACTTTTGTGGACGGACGGACGGACGTACGTACGTACGTACGTAGGGACGGACATTTGAGACCCACTGAGAAAAGTCGACCGAAAAATCATTGAAATTCCACGAAATTTTACAGGCGCAGCGTCGTTTCGCGGTTGCACGCGAAACGCCAAGACGTCCCACGACGGGGACGACCATCGGGCACCATGCGGCGGACGGTCGTGTATCATCGCGGATTGCATGTCGGCGCGCCACGCCGACCGAACATACGCCTTCGCCGTCCCCGGGAAACGCGTGTAATCAGCAATCTGCATCGGTTACGCGACCGGCGACTTATACGCCGAGAAAAGCTCGCCCGCCCGTCCGCCGCGGCGATACGTCCGTCCGCTCCACAGTTATACGACGGTCGGACGGACGGACGGACGGCCGCTAATCCTGTTTTAGTGCCGCGCGGGAATTATACAGCTCCAACCTTCGCAATAATGAACAGCGTCGGCAAAATTCGTCGGCGGACAAATCGGCGCTCGCATCTGGCGGCAAAAACTATGCAGTTTAGGACCGGTAGTTGGCACGGCGCCCCCTGACGGGCAGGGGTCGGGCGCGGGAAAGTCCCGCACGCGGTACGCGGATACCGGGAATCCCGCCGAATTCGCGGGAATCCCGAGGGATGGAGCGTAATATTGTCCTGCACGTGGGGTTCCCTTCCCGTAGCAACGGAAACAAACGTCGCGCGAGGAGCCCGCGAAGACAAGATAAATCTCGCAAAATTACCGCGCAAATTTTGCTGTATTTGAGTTTTATGGTGCAGATCGAGAAACAAAAAATGAATCCACCGGATTTTCATTGCGGCCGATACGTAACGTGCGCGTTACGTATACGTAACGCGCACGTTACGGCCGTCGACGGCGATCGAACGTGTGCGAACGTGGGGGACGGTCTCAAAAGTCTATAGCGTTGAAGGCGTGCTATGGACGTGTCGACGGCGAGCACACGCTACATTTTTGAAACCGCCCCCGCGATCGCACAAGTTCGATCGCGGCCGACGGATTTCATTCGAGACCCGACCATCAGTGCAGACTGTTTCAGACGTTTGCTGAAAACGTATTTGTTCGCTCGATACTAGTGCATTCAGCGCGTTTGAGGTTCTTGACGATAACCGCGCTCTATAAATTTACTTACTCACTTATACGTCGGACCGTTACGTCTGTCGGCTAAAAATAGATCCTTACGATTCAGAGAGCGGCTGTTTAGGCCTACAGACAAACGGACTTGCGTGCACGCAGAACGGCTTCAATCGGCGTCGCCGGAGGCAATTATTTCCCGATAGTAAAATATCACCGGAAAAAGGCTACCGAAAAGCAATCGGGCCGGTATCGATCTGGGGAAAACACGACATCGGTCGACCAACTACACTGCTGGGCCTGTTATAAAAGACTAATCGAGTCAGCACGCGCAGTCACCCGCGGCGCCATTCGCCAGAGGGCGCGCGCTGCGGCAACTGTAAACACATCGCTCGCAAATCCGCTGAAATACGGCCGTCTGCGCGTCGACGAGAATAAAACATTTTTTTCCAGCGCAGTGGGAAAATATTTTCCATTCGCAACGAACAGCGGGGATGTATGTGTACGCGCGAGTATTATTGTGCACAACGCTGGCAGAAAAACCCAATGCGTTTGTCTGTCCTTTGTTCCTTATGCATGGCAACAGTTTTGCGCGGATCTAAAGTAAGCAAAGTAAACAGTGCATAGCGTTAGCATCAACTCAGCTTTTCACCGTTACGGGAAACTCGCATGCCATAATGGGATCACACGGTGTTACCTGCCACCCTACAGAGGTGAGAATCCCGCCTTTACCCCCAGCCGAAGCCATGTACTCGATTTAGCGACCCCGGAGGGATGCAAAGCTGAGATGACCTATGCTACGTGAAAGCAGACCGGCCGGGAATTGAACCCGCGACCTGTAAATCGCAAGTTCAACGCCCTACCGCTGAGCCACCACGCAACACCTGCTATACCCGTCATAGGTGTGAATCCCGCCTTTACCCACGAAATTTGGCATGTGACGTCCTTATACCCTACAGATGGTCACGGAGGTTAGCGAGCGCCGCTCGAGCCGCGGTCTCGCGCTCAGCGCGCCGGAATTGGCAGACGCAAGGTATCGAGCGTGGGAATCGAGCGCTGTAGGCGAAAGGTGTGACCGAACGCCGTAGGGTCGAAGGTTGAGCGCTAGTATCATATATAATCTTAAACCTTCCCTCTTATCCTCAATCATCATTACTCAGATGTCGTCCACTGTAGAGGAGCGATGCCGATATTAAAGGCCACGTGTCGGCGACTTTTATCGACGTACCCGACATCAAACGAGCTGCAGCAATATAAACGATGACTTACAGTCCAGTCATCGATCGCTCAACTGCACTGGCCTACCCAGCATTTCAACCTACAGGAAGCTATATTTTGGGCGGCACTTCTTTCTCCATCCTCCCATTTCCTCCCCTCCTCCCTCCCCTCTCTCATCTTTTCATTCTCTTTTTCTCTTCTGTTCCCTTCCCTTCTTGTTCTATAGTAAATTCAGCTGGGAACACGAAGCGAGTCCGGACAGAGCCCAGTCGAACGAGAAGATGGTCTTCGACGCCCCAGCGTCGACGAGGATGCCTTCGCCACCTCGACGGCCTGATGTGACCTTGACCCTGACCTCCAGAAACTAATCAGGTCATCAGTAGTGGCTGGTGAATATTTCATGTAAGTTTCATCGAGACTGCTCGATATCATGAGATATCGCGGATTCGCGGTAACAAGATATGCCATGACGAACCAACGAAAGCGGCCCGAAAACAGTGCATTCGCCGATTGGGCGAGGGCGAACAACACTTTAAAAAGTATCTGGTATAAAGACGGTGTTAATAATACCGCTGAGGAGTTTGTCATCAAGTCATATTCCAAACGTTCTTTCGTTATCTGCATTCGACGGTTCATGTGTTGCACACAAATACAGTAAATCATCACCGTGATATTTTTTGTACCATTTGTCATCTACATAAATATTGCTAAGTTTTGTTAAATGCCAAGTACAATTGAGCAAGTCTGATGGTATGAGTAAAAGTTATGCCGTTATTTTAATTTTCTGAATTTCGCAAGGTCGTGCAGCAACACAGTTAAGGTGAGGTGGAAGGCCCGTCCCGGCAACAGTTTAAGTTACATCGAGAGTTTCCTTGGGAATCTGCCAGTGAAAGAAGTTCGAAAATCGGTCTACATTTGCCGAAGTTACGATCAAAAGTTAAGTGTATTGTTTTTTAGACACACTGTAGAGTCGGTATACATCTGTTAGTACATGACAGTGTCGAGCCATGTTGCCTCATAAAACGTGTCTAATTATTTTTGTCAATCATTTAGTACGGAATCTGTCCCAGTGTCCCGTTTTTGTACGCCACTGGAGGTCCGCAACACGGCGACGTGTTGTCGCCGCATGGCCAGTCAGCAACACATCGATTGGCTATCAGAGAGACATTCGGTCGTTACATAAGTCTTCCTTATGGCACATCGTCGTTCACTGACGCCGGCGTCGCCGTTGAAATCCTACGTCGGCCGAGTCGCTATATCGAAGAACCGCCTCAAGCAAACCGGTGAATTTTCCACCCGCCATTCGCCGCCGCTTAATCTGTCGCGTTATTTCTTATTAGTGGAAATAATAACACACAGTGATCGCGCAGAAGACGTGCAACGATTCCCTCTATACCTTGTTATTCGACTCGAAGCTAGGCTTCAGCCGAATATTGGATTCACTTTACGGAGCGTTTCGGCGGTGTTGACGCGTTCGGCTGTAACTTCGCCGAAAGTGAACCGATCTGGATGAAATCTGGAGCACTCTGAGTACATTGTTGGGGGCTGGCCCTGGCAGATTTTGGAAGCGATCCGCGCAGTAGCGACAGTTGGAGAGCCAGGTGAATTTTTTGTCACGTAAGCAACGCACGATTTTACCGATTTCCCGTCGGCCAAATTTCACGAAATTAGAACAAACACAACACGTCCATCGGTGTTGCGATGAAAACTCTCGGAACAGTATTTTTGAAAATTCTACTGGGGTCATTTTTCCAAGAAAACGCAAAAATTTCTTTAAAAAACTGTTAACGTCTTGTGACTTCAAGCCGCCATAACTCCGCAATGATTACAAATCGCCGGAAATTCACTTCCAAAATAACCCTCTACGATTTTTCTAGTTGCCATTTTTGCCGTTGGAATCAATTCAAAGTAATCCGCCTGGCCTGTACACTCTGTACAAGAAATCCCTAATTTTCTGCGACGTCCGACGCGGGTTGACAACACGGCAGATAACGATGACATCACTCAGTCGCAGGCAGCCAATCACCATCAACTATTGAGTCACATAACACTAGGCCTCGTCGAATGCAGGAAATAAATAGGTAGTACACAGATAGCCGAGCTCTTCGAGCCGAATACTGTATTGTAGGCATTCCACACAATACAGTCATCTAGTTTGTCAACATTTTTTCGCACATTTAAAAACTCAACTTATCGGGAGGGCAACGTGGATATTCTTAATTAATTCACAGCTTTAAACCGATGCCGCTGCAGTACATACACACGCGCCACATTGGACAAGTTTCCACTACCGCTAACAGACCCGCGTGACGCGGTGCCTCACGCCCATCGTGCTGTACACAGATTTCGACGGTCAGTATGATAAACTGGTGACCGACGACCATCCACCTAAGCTGACAGCACCTGAGACGATCGACGTGACAACTCGTATGGTTGGTGCCCACCAAAATTCGTACGGTTCATGTGACCTATAACCACGCCCCTTTTGACGATGGTTTGCCATCCGTGGGCCAGCACTTGCTACCGTTAACCGACATTCCAAATTTGAATTCTCTATCTCCACCCAGTACCTACTATGAAGATATGACATGCGATACAAAATGTCGAAAATGGGGTAGTTTGGGGTAGTTATGATCAATCAAGGTCACTGGATAGCACATAGCATTCGATAGAGCACATAAGAGTTCCTATTAGCGTTCCATAGTAACTATTTCCCTATCTTGCATCGTTTCTGACATATAGCGAGATATTGGTCGAAAATCGCTGATTTTAACGTACCAGCTCTATTTGGCTCTTCCGTTGCGGGGGGGATGACCCGTTTGAATTTCGCCGAGATCTTTGGCAACATAAAACTAGAGTCCATGGGCTATCGTACGGCGTTGTTTGCGTGATCCCACAGTTGTTCCGTACGTTCATACCCATTATAAAATACGTTAAAATACGTTACAATTCCCTCAACATTTAGCTACGTGATGTCATCGAGCGTCTACAGGGCGTGCTATTTAGTGTACCAGTGGTCCTCCTTAGTTTGCCCTGTACTACAGTACTATTAGTTACACTTGCACAAAACTGTACTTTTCGCAGCTGCTTATTCTGACCCGCCTACACATAATGTAGCGGGGGGGCAGATTAGTAACGACGGCTGACGTCTGTCGTCGTTTGTCATCTGTCGGCGTCTGTCGTCTGTAACGCTGCCGGCGGGCGGACCGGCCGGCCGCCGGGCGCGTGGGTGGTCGGGCGACCCACACTCCACGGCGGGCCAGTAAGGTTACGTTCCGTTAGGGCGACACCAAAAGTATATACATC
>Ga0209780_1002794_pt1 | contig 12649 bp, 6 predicted proteins | sample WorMetexBAHAMAS2_FD_187384 | JGI IMG/M metagenome (GOLD analysis project Ga0209780, IMG submission 187384) | Marine gutless worms symbiont microbial communities from Max Planck institute for Marine Microbiology, Germany - Inanidrilus exumae... | ecosystem: Host-associated > Annelida > Digestive... | reverse complement strand
ACAGAAAGGAGTTTATATTTGATACGTTCATTTATTCTGAGCCAGTGAAGAGATCTAAGAACAGGAGTGATGTGACAAGATTTTGGGGTTCTGGTGACAGCACAAGCAAGAGAATTCTGGCGATGGTGCAAGCTCTATCTCGCCAATAGCTTCGATCCTTTTATGTCCAGTGGATATGTATGTTGCATATCTACACAACACTTGGCAAGTTCCTCGTGATCAACGGTGTTACCAGTGAGAGATTTGCCGTCCATCACTATTTACTAATGCGACAGAATGTTGATTAATTTGTTGTGAGCGTCGCATGGTTCGTAAGCAACAGTTGAGCTACTTGTTATAGTTCAGTTGTTGTAACATTGATTCATTCTATGCTTTACCGTAAATGATTTGAAATGTTAAAAACCTGTGAAATGCAGGTTGGAGATTCGGCAGTTGAACGAATGACTCTGCTACTGGTGTTGGAGATAATGATCTACTAACTGTCTACATAAGCATTTAGATAAAGCATGCGGTCTTGCTGTGGATGATGGTGGACTACTGATGCATTGACGATGGATTCCCGCAAAAGACCTCGTGAACTGATTGGTGAAGTTCCAAAGCTGAATTCTGTTTTCAAAGGACAGGTGATTGTGTAACCATAGCATAATTTATTTTTTTAGCTTATTGAAGAACACAGATAGAGAATATGCCATTGGCATTTTCAGTTGAAAGTTTCTGTGCATACTGCCAGCGATATGGCTTTTAGCACTTATGGCAGTGGGTTTGCGTTAGAAGTTTATGGTTATGGTTTAGCCGTGTACTTCTCTATAATGATTAGATATATGGCTAGCCTTTTCAATCTATGTGGACTGAATTCAATAGTGGTTTTAGGTATTTTCAATCAATAGACTAGGGATGTTAATATCGGATTTTTCCCAAATCCGGATATCAAATTTAAAAATCTGGTATAAATCCGGTTATCGGTTTTGACTATGTCGCTCAAGGCCAGATCACAGCGACTCTGTATTTCCGTACTTTGGACTAGTGGTGCGGTCACTGCAGCTATACCGTCTTAGTGGACAGCAGTGGCGGCGGCGTTTGATGATTGCGTCTGCTGCGTCGCGTCGTGAGGAGTGAGGGGGAGGAAACTGGGCAGACTGACTGACAGTGCATGGTAGGCGTACATGAGGCACCCTGCACGCTATCAGTGTCTGGCCGACGGCGCCTTAGATATTGTCTTACATTAGTAATCAGAATTATTATTAGTAAGCCTGTTTGGTGTTTATCACAACTGTCAACTACATTTCTCAACATGTGAATTTTATTCTGAGATACGAAATAGACACCTTACTACTTCTCCTGATGCATGCCACTGAACTCTGATGGATGCAGGCAATCCTTTGTAGGCCACCTTGTTGCCACTGTTCCCAGTGGAGCCGGGAAGGACTACTTGCAAGGCTAATTATGACAGGAAGCTATTTCAACAATCTTGCCAATGCATTTATATGCAGAATTATGCAATTATTATTATTATTATCATTATTATTACAAAATTTGTACAGTGCACAAATTCAAGCATGCTCGAGTCGGAGGCGCAGCAATCTATACATGATGGTGTGAGTACATCTAAATATAGCTGGTAAAACGTAGGTTTTGGCGAGTGGACAGATTATGAAAAAGCCTAGGTTTCAGCATTAGTTTCAGATACCATGACAACATTACTTATCACGTCACCTCGGTGTATAGCTAAGCATTTCACTTCAACCTGCTGAGAGTTTTGGTGTAAACTGCATATAGCACTGAAAATAATGGAAACTCCCACAGATTATACTGTCAGTAATATTATGATGGTTGTTGACAGTGTATGCATGACTTTCTTATGTGATGTGTTGTAGGTAGCGGCAATTCAGCCATACGGAATATTTATTAAAATTCCAGGATGTAGCAAAAATGGTAAATCTTGCAAAATTGATAAGAATTGTATTTCTTGTTACCCACGCCGGAATAGCCGCCGGCATAGGTAGGCATTCAGTCTCGTCTGTCTGTTTGTCTGTCTGTCTGTACTCTAACTGTAAAATGGCTTGAGCTATCTATCAACACCAAACTTTGTACACGTATACTCTATTGCATTCTCTCGGCATGCATTGACCCAGAGGTCAAAAGGTCAAGGTCAGACGGTTACGAAAACCACGTTTGCACGGTTGCTAGTGACCATGGCCAGTAGCTGTGCTGCGTATTTTTGTGCTACCTGTCACGGTTACTGGCATTGGTCTGCATATTGATACAACTGCTTGCTAGTTGTCTAATATTAACATTGTTTAAATGTAGCAAGTGATCCGATGATTGGCATTGTTGATTAATTAGTCAGTAGATGCTGTTTCATGACCCCGGTGACCAACCAACTGTGCCACTAGATTAATGATAACTTATCACACTGTTGCTTCCTTCTTCTGAGTTTCCATCATCTAATACACCAGCAATACTGGAAAGCTATGAATGTCTTTCAATTAAAATGAATGGCTTGGCAAAATCTAAAATATCTTGTTAATAGTAGCGTTGATTCAATCTCCAATGGACATGCTCCAGCATGTGATAAGGATTTGCCATAAAACACGGACTGAGAGACGCTTGCTTAAAAACATAATCACTTAATAGATACCAATATTTGGCTGTACCGGGCTGATCGAAATATTCATGTAAGAAACCCAGTGTCGTTATGATCATGATATATTCAGTATAGTTTCTGACATCCCTCTGTTGGACAATGATTGAGTTTACTTCATCGCAGAAACTTGACAGACCGAGGAACCAGTGTGTTGAGAGTGAAGTTGAGCTTGATGTGCTCCGTGGTGAGGCTGCTCTGGGATGTCACGCTAAGATGATGGAGAAGACTCACACACGGCCTCTGTTTGACTTTTGATTGCTGAAACTGAAGGAAGAAAACAAGCAGTAAGCCTGAAACGTGGCAGTTGTGTGTTATGTGCTGAGTGATGTTACTAGAGACTGAACATGAACTTCAGTTGGTGTTGACTTGTTGTGAACATGATGGATAGTTTGGACATTGAATTGGAACCTTGCAGATGACTGTTAGACAACATTGACAGCATGCCACTTTTGTCATATACTAGTCAGTGCTCTAGTGTGTAAACTATCAGTGGTCATCCCAAGAACATGTGCAGTTAATTGGCAGTGAGAATGCAGCTGCTATCTCCTTGTTTGCTTCTCTTCCATAGTCTGCCTTCACAGAACAGCTAGCTACTAAGTTCTGCTAACATTAAAAAACTGTAGACTGTAGGTATGATATGAATGCCAAAAATATATCCAGAACACGAATAATGATCCTTGTATTACGAAATGTTGTTTTTATGAAGCATGCTGTGGAGTTAATCTTGTTTGAAATTGCCAAAAAATACCATTTTGTCATTGAAACTTTACAGTCCAAAGTTGTTTATGTAAAAATGGTTGGAGTAATTTTGAGTTTAGTTTTTTCATTAAAACTTGCAAGATTTATAAGATATTTTAGTGCATTTATGAAATACTTTACTTTGTATAAAGCATTGTTTTTGCAGGTTTGGTCCATCGTTCACAAATATCAAACACAATGGTCGATCATCCAGATGAAATAGTAACAGTGGGAGAGCAGATCTTCTGTAAAGTTATTTCTGCTGAGGTATTTTTCACTCACTCTGTACCGGTCTTGTAGTACTCGACTCTGGAGACTCGACTCTGGACTTGAGTCCAGTTTTGCCGGACATGGACTTGCTTATCCCGGACTCAGACGGGATCGTCCTAAAATTGAGTCCTTAAGCATGTATTTAGCCGTTTTTATGCGACCAAATAGGTCCAGGCTGTCAGATAAAACATTTCCGTCACTGGTATTTCTGAAATGCAGCAGTATGTAAACTTTAATGATGCAACATGGTCATGCACTGGATAGCACATTAAGAGTTGAACTTGTTGTTACGTCAAGATGTCTTAATCTCGGACTCTAAACTGAACTCGGACTTGACAGCAGTGGACTGTGACTTGGACGCAGACTGGACAGGTGCTGGACTTGTTACAAGTGTGGTCTCTACAGTTCAGTCTGTTGATGCAGTAGCTAACAAACAGCATACAAGTCCAACGTATTATTTTTTATATATCCGGGTGTTTCAAGAACTGAACTCTAAGGACAGTGAAATTAAAACATTTTAGAAATGGGAATTAAAGCGCAGTAAGGCAACGATAGAGCCATTAATAATTTGTGAAAAATGCAACTTGGAATTTGGCAGCTATTGTAGGCTACCTGGTTAAAGTTGAAGACAGGACATTTGTATAACACTTTTCGTGAGAACTCACTTCTAAAGTGCTCAGAATGGCACGTGTTAACGAGAGACCACAGTTTTACCTGCCACGCACACACGTTTATCCACCATTGGAATGAAATGAGCCATCCTGCCTTTACTGTCCAGCCGCAGTGCATCACTGCACTTCTTTGGCCGGTACTCATTTCCCGTCCCACAGAGGATAGGAGGCTGAGTTGGCCTGGGCGGCTGGCTGGTTACATACCGAGATGGTTACCCATCCCAGTACCAACCGACCGATAGTGTGGCAGCCGGGGATCGAACTCATGACCATTGAGTCACAAGTCCAATACGCTAACCACTGGACCACAGAGCCACCACTAGACTATGCTTGTCTCTGACTGCAGTTACAATAGCATAATAGTCTTAACTTGCATGAGTCAGCTGACACCACAAGTTGTTAGCGCAGTCAGTAAATGGAATGTGTTCAAATATGATGAATGCTGTACAATATCCAGCCGATTTTTCTATATACAAACACTTCTGCCAGCAGTCTTTAAAACAATAAGCAAATGTTGTTGAATGGAGGTGTTTAAGTGTACAGTTTATCATTACACTACAAAAAACAGTAAATCAAGGTATGGTAGGTTTTTGAATCAAGGCAGCTTTGCTAATTAACAGCACAGCAAAATGTTGATGCTTAATAATTATTAGGTTAATTTTTAAACAGAAATATTCCACCGTTTAACAGTATTAATGCTGAATAGTACAGTTTTTACTTGGGGAAAAACAGTTGTCCATAGATCATTTGTGTTATCAGTACATAGTAGACCCACAATCTGAAATATGGAAAAAATTCAGATGGCTAAACAGAAATTTTGGCTGATATCCGGATTAGCCGAATTAACGCGTGAAACCAAAATTACGGCTGAAATGCGACTGGTAGCAAACATTTTCGGCTGAAATACTGCTGAGCCACATCTTTAAGTACAAACAGTAATAAAACATGCTACTTAATTTATGACTACAAAGACTTTTTTATGAAGCTGAGCAGTGTAATACTGTGTAATGCATAAAGTCAATGTTAGTATACCAAACAAAGTACCGTAGTCAGTCAATGCAGTTCAAGTTGTTCAGAAGCATTTCAGCAAGGTCACACTCACAGAGAAAAACTTTGACTTTTATTTGGATATCCAAGTTTTTTCCGGTGGATTTACGGCGGCTAAAATTTGGCGGCGGATTCGGCTAGCCGAATTTTTTTTGGCTGATATTCGGCGGACAAAAATTCGGCGGCTAATTCGGATATTCGGCGGCGGCTTAGGGTCTAGTACATAGAGATGTACCTGATAGTATAACTCTAGACACACATTTCTGTGTCAGAAATTTCCAGCTCTCAATTATTACAGCAGCCAATAAGAAATCACTTGTTTGGCGTATTCGTTTTTCAACTTCCAAGGAATTAACCTTTTAGAAAGAGAAAGATTGTCAGGGCAACATGCTGGATGGCGTGGTCAAGGCAAGACAAAACGTTGCCTAGTATGGCAAGTTTGTGTTACACTGGCCCAGTTGCCATGGAAACGCATTTGCTGATACTTGCAACTCTCTGGACAAGCAGTGTTGATAGGTTTGTATGTCATTGTGTAGGCAGATGGCAGTAAGATAGCACTGTCGATGAAAGTCGTGAATCAGACCACGGGCAACGACCTTGATCCAGCTAATGTTCAAACGACGTCTGTTATCATCTTGTTACATTTCTGTTTTCGTTTCATCATTTCAACTATATGTCATTAGTTCTGTAATTCACACTCGGCACTCGAACGTGAGTTATTTTGCCCCATTGATTTTCCTTCTCTGTTCATTCCGTACATTCTCTGCATTCTGTCATTCAGGGGAAACCAAAACTTCTCATACGTTGTCTAATGCCATCCAACCATGTCTTGTGTGACTTTACTAGAGCATAGTTGTGCAATGTTCAATCCAGTCAGAGTATCCTTCAGACTCACTCATAACATTCCCAACAATTCTTTGAGTTCTGAATGGTTTCTTCCTTTCTTTCAGAGTAGATTCATATCACAGGGGTCCACTCGTATTCACATGCTATCATCGTCATCCTCAATAGTCATTGTCGTCAGTTGATACCACTTTGGCATGTTTGTCATTGTTCCAGTCTGTGCTGATAGACACGTGTCGGTTACTCTTGTAACATTTTTTATCGTTATTAGTCTTCTTATTTTGTGCTTTCTGTAGTTTTGAGTGACACTTATTTTTCAAACATTTCTCCTTTGTCCTGTGCTTTTTTATAAGTTTATTGCATGGGGGTTTTGACAGATCCTTTTAAATGTCACAGTGAGAGCCCAGTATTTGTGCCTTTTATTTGTGTAAACTCACTAAACTGATCTTCTATCGACTTGAGCCATTTCAGAAGCATACAACTTATAACTTGAGTCTTTGAGAAGAATTTGCGGTTTTGTGATCTGTCATGCACGCATGAAGATTTCGTTTGTGAATCCAAGTTTAACCTTTCTACTGAACAGTACAAATTAAAGACACTTTTTAGCATGCTCTGACACGGCTGCACCACTGTGTGAATGCAGCTATTAGTGCATTTGTGGTTATGTAAATAGAATGGATGAAAAACGAAGAAAAAAGTCTTTCACACATGGTGTTGTGCCTATTCAACTGGATGCGGTTTATGATACAACGTGTAAAAAATGTGGAGGGAAAGGTATGTTTACTTACTAACACAAACACCTTTTGCTGATTCTGACTTACTGCGAGCAATCAGGCATATGAGTTGTGTAAGCCAGTGATGAATATATAGACACAGTGCGGTGTTGTGTGATGAATTCAGATGTCATAAATGACATTATGTTTTTTTTACTTTCTCAACACACAGTTGTTGTCGCTGTGACTGTTACACGACTAGGTTCTGTTGAAACATATTACAAGTGTAACCTAGTTATATGATGTACATGTGTATTGTGTCAGCTAGTTGTGTGACGAGGTGTATGTCTATTGTATACACTAGATGTATGACTGTGTCTCGTTGACGTGTCAATTAGTTGTATGACTAGGTCACCTGGCACAGGACTGTTTTCATCGTCCTGGAGACAAGGCATACGAGCTGATTGGAGATGATCTTGTTGCGGCAAGTTCTGCTGCTGACGTCTCAGACAGTGACGTTGTCCACAAGAAGAAGGTTGTTCATAGAGTGTGTGTGTACATGTGTTGGGCTTTGCTGAGACTGTCCGTAATACTTTGTGACATTATTGGTGATGAATGTAAGCATATTAAAAGTCTCATTTTCCTCCTCTCCAATAGACAGCATCTGACCTATGATGATTGATTGTATGTTAGGAGGGAAAATAATCAGAACTGTTCTGTGCTGTAGTGTAGCGGCGTGGCGTAGTGGTAACAGCGTTGGTCGTATCAACGAAGTTACTCTACGTCGAGCCCGGTTAGTATTGGGATGGGTGACGTGTTCGGGTTCAACTCCCGGAGGCGGCACTTTATTTCGGTATATAACCAGTCACGCAGGTTGACTCATCCTTTTGAGGTCGATAAATTGAGTAGTAAGCTGTAATTGGATGTTTGCTTCCTCACACGAGTGGTGACGTCTGGTGAATGATTACGGGGGTGAAGGCCTGGTGTGGTTGATTGGAGCAGTGGTGTGTTTGCTAGCTGCATAACGCGGGTCCAATTGTACGTTAACGCGTGCAATTGGATGGCCGCAGTTTGCGCTGCAGCACCATTGGCTCTTGCCAATCAACTGCCACTTCTGAGATTGTAAAGCGCGCTGGTCCGGACATTGCGTAAGCTGCGCTATATAAGAATCCGACCTTTACCTTTACCTTTGTATTGTGTACGGCAGTTGTGTGCAACGGTGCACATACATGTGAACAGTAGTTACATTTGCACGTTGGTTTAGGTTTATATTTCGTTTTTGGGGTTTTGTTTAGGTTTAGCATTTTGTTTTTGTTCGCTTGGGTTATTTTATTCCAGTGTTATATGTTTTTGTTGTGTTGAATTTAGTTTCTTCAGTACCAAGCCAACTGATTGCCTGGAAGAACGTCTCCAAAGTGACCTATTCTGTGTCTGGATGTAAGACCTTAGCTGAATCAACTCGATCAAAAGTCTGGTACTTAATTGCAGAAATCATGAAGGTTGTTTTTATCTGAGGCCCATGCCAAACCTGCAGTAACTTGGGAAAACAAAAACTGAAAGTAATTCTGAAGCTACCAAGTAGTGAGTTATTATTCTGTTATAGATATGAAACGTGACACTGTAGTTATCTGATGTTTTTGTTTGCAGAAGAAACATCATAAAAACAAGAAACACAAACTGGACAAAGACGGTCACAGACATAAAGTAAGCTGCTAGGAGGTTGATGTACGTGTTTAACATTAGACAGTGATGAATGATGCCCAGGCAGCATTGAAATATGTTCACTTAAAGCTGAAATGTCGCACGTGGATCACTCCCAGCATTACGGAAGGACAAATTTATGTGTTATTATCATGGACAGCAGGCTTCATATTTATATTATTAGCACTTCTTGCTTTCACCAAGATGTAGAAAGTCATATGATCTCATAAAGAACATTAATCGTTAATAATATTGCAATAATATTAATTTTTATATCTTGTCGATTTAGTGCTTGGTGTCTGGATTGTTGAAAACATCCTGTTTATATAATTCTAATCCAGAAAAAGTTAAAAGATATTTATAGTTTTTTAGCCACCCTGTACTAAGAGTATGCAACGGTTGGTTGCGTGGCACAGTGGTAGAACCGGCAAACTTTCCCTGTCCTGCGCTCGACCTGTAGCTGATGGGTGACCACTTATGTGGGTAAACCATCCGCTATAGGTCAGTCAGCCAGGCCAACTCAGCCTTTCATCCCTTTGGGGTCGATAGATGAACAGTAAGCTGCAATTGGATGTCTTCGACATCAGTTAGGGGTGGCGCCATCTGGTGAACGCTTACAAACGAAAAGCAGGCATTGTGTATTAGCAGGTAAAACTGTGTGATCCATGCCTGAGCGTTTTGAGATATACATAGTATATAAAATGGTGCTATATAAATACGCTTCCTTTCCTTTTTCTTTTTCTAGATGGTGTGGAAGTCATCTTTCTGTGAAACCGCTGTTCATTGAAATTCTTTTCAGCTGAAATTCGACTTGAGATATTTGGACAGATTTTAACACTTTCTTCTTATTTTTGTGACTAGAAGAAGCGTAGAAAAGAAGAACATTCTGCTGAAAAGCAACAACAGAAGGGTGAGTCTTCATGTGACCGTTTCTGTTTAAAGAATATCACACACATAAACGAATTGATAATGTGATTTGAGCTACTCACACTAAATGGTCTTAACTGTGTATAATTTTGACTGGCATAGAGTTGAATTAACAGTTGATTCAGAAATGAATCAAATTCTAACAAAACATTTGCGAGTTTGACGCATCCTACAAGATATTGCAGTTGCCATCTTTGCTATTTTTAATGTTTGCTGTGATACTTGCCTTTCAGGAAATGCCACTATTTATTGTATTTTGTGTTCTGCCATTGTTTTGACTTGTAAAGTATTGTAAAGGTAATCTAATCCAGTATGAATAGTAATGTGAAATAAGCAATTGATGGCCTGCAGTATGCACCTTGCACTTTGATTTTGAATTCCCCTACAGTTTTCTGAACTATTTGATCTATAACGATTAATTCTGTAATCTAAGAAGCAATTTCACTGCCATGATGTTCCGGGCGGTCTTTTGAAATGAACAAGAAGCTCAGCTATCACGGAGGGACTATGCAATGCACTATGCCAGTTGAAATCTTGTCAACTTCTGCACAGCTTATGAAAAATCACATTTGAAAAGGCTTGGAGTAGGTGAATGACCTTCATGGTCACTCAAGGTCATTGGAATTTGCTTTCATTTGATAGGCCATAAATTACTTCCTGTTAGTGGTCTGTAGTAACATTGACTCCATTTTGCACCATTTCCGAGTTACGTATACTACTACTACCACATTTAATAATCATACTATTATTATTGTTTGATGTTTTTCCAAATAATAATAACAATATTAATAATGGGACAATTTTAATGCATCGTAATATAGCAAGCCATTACAGTGTACTTGATTGCAGGTTTATATTACATGCATGCCATGTGTGCTTTCCGATTCATGTATGAGCATACTGTATATGTACAACATTACCCAAGTTATGGGGGTTAGAAAGGCTTTAAATGGCAATGATGCCATTCGATAGACCCATATGATTTCATGTTAGTCTTCCATTGCAGCTATGTCTCTGTCTTATGTCATTTCTGAGATATTATCACTAATTTCTCAAAATTTAAGGAGGTCACATGACGTTGCACACATCCCCTTTGGGGGTAATCTATCATGCATGCACTTGTACTCCTCGGTTTCAGTCAGTACACGAAGAGTGAAGTGCCTGGTTTCACCATTTACAAAGATGATTGGGATTCCAAAATTTAAAAATGGATCACACGACACAGTCCACACCTATTAGGGGATAGTTTGTCATCCCAAGGCCAACACTTGACATAGTATCTGTACACAAAATTTGACAACTCTAGCTTCAGCTGTTCCAGTCCAGTCCAGAGGTACAATTGAGGCTCAGAAAAATTTGAATGGGTCACGTGACCTGACCGCATCCCTTTAAGGGATGGTTTTTAATCCTTGGGTTAGAACTTGCTACGATTAACCTATCTACAACATATGAGTCTATCTCCACATAGTATGAAGATAAAAGGTAAAAGCTTCCCATGCTCGTTACCGAGAGTTGGGCCGGGAGCTGATCCCAGTGTACTGGCAGTCATCCACCCGGCGATAGGCTGCCATTTCTTTCTGCCAGGCCTGCAGTCACCTTCCCAACCTTGGGCAAGTTGTTCACACCTATGTGCCTCTGTCACCAAGCAGTATAACTTGGTACCGGCCAAGGGGTTGTGATGCTCTGCGGCTGGGAAGATAACCGCAGGCCTTGTGCAAAGTAATGGCAGCCTACCGCCGTGTGGATGACTTATAGTCACCTGCGGGCTGACTGCTTGTACACCGGGATCAGCTCCGAGCCCAACGCTCGGTAACGAGTATGGGAAGCCTTTACCTTTTATGGGGTATTATTATGTCCAATTTGAGATAACTACTATAGTAAGCATGTACTGTCAAAGCAAGGAAGCTAGCATACTATGGTCACACCATGAGGAAACAAGGGATAAAGAGATAATGGAAGGAACAGTGCCAGTTGCACGCAGGCAAGGATGACCATGCACAAGCTGAATGGAGAACATCAATACGTGGACAAGACCCCGTGGAAGAGTCAATCATAATGACAGAGGACAGAGATAAATGGAAAAAGTACGTCCAACCCTCGGTCGAGGACGGCTAAAGAAGAGAACAGAACGTCTGAGATAACTACTGTTGTGGGCATGCATGACAGGCAATATTGCCGTGGGGATTACCACTGCAGTGAAAGTGCGGCATGAGTAAAGGTAAAGGTCGGATTCTTATATAGCGCAGCTTACACGGTGATCGGACCAGCGCGCTATACAATCTCGGAAGTGGCAGTTGATTGGCAAGAGCCAATGGTGCTGCAGCACAAACTGCGGTCATCCAATTGCACGCGTTAACGTACAATTGGACCCGCGTTATGCAGCTAGCAAACACACCACCGCTGCAATCAACCACACCAGGCCTTCACCTCGTAAGCATTCACCAGACGTCGCTGCTCGTGCGAGGAAACAAACATCCGATTACAGCTTGCTACTCAATTTATCGACCTCGAAAGGATGAAAGGCTGAATGGGCCTAGTTGGCTGACCTGTAGCGGACGGTTTACCCACATAAGTGGTCATTCATCAGCTACAGGTCGAGCACAGGACAGGGAAAGTTCACCGGCCAAAGACTGACATTCTTACCACTGAGCCACGCAACCATCTGTGTAGTCAGGTTTGCACTGTCTGAGTGTTCTCTGTTGCTGATGTATGTTTGTCAACGGCAGATCACAGCAGGCACCAAAGCCACAGTGACTTGTCGGATGCAGCGAGGAAACATTGACGGATGTTGACAGCAGCAACTGACGCGTGAGTCTTCCGAGTTGCTGTCGTCGCGCACCAGCCACGTTTGAACACTGGAGCAGGCATCAACTCTTGACTCTGGACCACTTCTTGACGACGTTGACACTCGACATTGTTCACTGAATGCCCAAGAGCTGAACCGTCTTGTGTGACTTCTGAGAGTCTGTCACAGCTATTGTCATGAGTCAAGAGTATAGTGTAACCAGCATAGGCGCAGGCTTGTGGAAATCACTGTCCCTTCCTTACCTCCCTCCTATTTCCTCATCTCTCCCCTTCCCTTTAAACTCCCCTTC
>Ga0209780_1002793_pt1 | contig 12649 bp, 9 predicted proteins | sample WorMetexBAHAMAS2_FD_187384 | JGI IMG/M metagenome (GOLD analysis project Ga0209780, IMG submission 187384) | Marine gutless worms symbiont microbial communities from Max Planck institute for Marine Microbiology, Germany - Inanidrilus exumae... | ecosystem: Host-associated > Annelida > Digestive... | reverse complement strand
TTTACACTTACTAACGTTAAACATCATCTGCCACTCATCTGACCATGTAATGAGTTTTTGCAGGTCCTGCTGGAGTTTAACTCGGTCCATCTCATCTGTTATTTTACCGAAAATTTTTGTATCATCTGCAAATTTCAGAATCCAATTTTGAATATTGCAGTCGAGGTCGTTAATGTAAATTAGAAATAGTAGTGGTCCCAGCACAGAACCTTGGGGGACACCACTTAACACGTGTACCAAATTTGAGGTTATGGGTAAAATGTAGCCCACGTACGTATGGGCGTTAAGCTTCCAGCATAACAGAAATTAATGTAGCTGTACTGGTATGGCTAGGTAAAACGCGGGATGCAGGTGTGTCAATGAGTGATTTGCGAGTTAAAGACACAAAGACTATCGGACCGCGAGTTATTAATAGGTTTTTTGATGAAAACTAACAGTCAGATCGAAAATTTAAAATTTCCAAGATTTTCAAGTATTTGCCGTATGAAAAAGAATAAAATCTACGAACTATGTGACCTATTCAGTTTAGCAAATCATATTATGTTGTCCAAATTCTCATTCATGAACAATAAAATCTTTGCTTGCTTGCTTGCTAAAAGTGCAGATGGCAACCCAAATGCTAATTGCTGTTGCTTCTCCTAACTAATGCTAACTGTAAACCTAATGATCCACGTAACCACACTTTCAACTATGCAGTTGTATTTCACATTGTGCCTGCTGCTACACCTGCATCCTGTATGCCCACGTTTTACTAAATGCCGAGGAAGGATGCATTTATCAGGATTTATTGACCGAGAGTGGCATTTGCAGTATACTGCTCCACATAGTGATGAGTTTCACACACCAGTATACTTATAAGTTCGCCATTCAGAGTGAACGAAAAGAAATCAAGTGGCTTCCGCTCGTCTTGCAAATCGGGCCAATTTCATAAAGTCCAGTGAACGGATGAGTGGCCAGTTGAATTGCTTCACATTTCCTACGAAACTGTGTGGGTTGCTGTTTTCATGGGCCAGATGTCCCTTTGGTCACCTAACTAGTAGCGTCAAAGCGGTGAAGGAAACACAAAGCACTGATGCAAATCTGTGGCCTGGCCTTATCTTTATCCATGACAGAATTTTGATTGAAGGGTTCGTTGCTCCTTTTACACCAGTTCTCTAATCAAGTGTACCAGTAATCTTCTTACATTATTTATTGTGTTTTATGCAGGAAGTTAAGGAGTTTCTTGGAGACTATAAAGCTAAGAACATCATCGTCAGCAAGAAGTTTAAGCATGGTATAATAATCTAATTATTATTGTTTGACTAGATTTTCTTAAATCACTCTCCAGAATTTAGTTGTGTCATAGCATTGTTTGTATTGTGCCAATACCCACCATTCCAGAGGATTTGCCATCATATGAAACACATTGGCTTATGATCTTTATCTAAAGCTTTCTGCTGGTCAACAGTCACAGTGCTGTTTTTACCTCTGCATCTGTTACTGCTACTTGCCATTAATATCGTTAATAATTGATGACTTTGTACAGTAATTGATGTGATTTTGTATACAAGGGTATTTTTGTTCTATCTACTAGCTTTGTGTATCTGTATGCATGTGTTCAACAGCTGTGGTTACTTTGAAAGAGGAGATGGCATCAGAAGCAGCCATTGCAGCTTTGAATGGGAAAATGTTTAATGACAATAAAGTTGAAGTGAAATTCAACCCATGCAATAAATTACTGTGTGTGGGAGATCTACCAGCTGACATGGAAGATGCTGATTTCCGAAGTCTTTTAGAGTCATATGGCCCAATTGAACGCTGTTTTCTGATGCGGAATAGTACTGGTGAGTATAGAATTTCCAGTTAATCTGACACGTTTACTTATATTGATAATACACACCTATTTGTTATTTTGTGACAAGATTGATTGAGTGTACTGATGTCAGGTATCAATCGATCGATCAATCAATCAATCAATCAATTTTTAGATTGGCCTAAGTAGCAGTGCCACTGTTAGGACCACTATGGGTGTTACAGTTAACTGGTGTTACAGGTACCTGGCATAAATGGAGCAACTCCACTTCCCCAAAGGAGTGCTTTGATGGATTAAGAATGGATGAGGCTGGAGGATGATTTTTGGATTTCCCTGATCGGCATTAGTGTTTTGTGTTCCTTCAATGCTTTGGCACCGATGGTTGTGTGACAGGAAGGGCACCTGACCTGTAAAAATCCTGTGCCATTTATTCCCAGAAGTTCTGTTCCAGAACAGGTGGACAAAGAAGACCTAGGGGGAACTGGCTGACTCAAGTTCACCCGAAAAGTAACTATTAAAATGGAAATGTGTTGCTAAAAAGCACTGAGCCTGTAAAAGTACAGCTTTTGCAATCTCTGAAGGTTTCCTTGGATACATTTGACTACTAGTTCACCCCGATAATCTTGGAAAATGGCCAATGAAACAGCTGTATAGAGTTGGAATGATACAGTCAGAATTGAATCGTGCTGATCCAGTAGCATTGGTTATTTCCAGATCAGCAGTTCAGAATCAGAACTAATACTCATGTCAATGATAACATCAGCCAATGAGATGCTGAGAAAGTGATGTGGTGCAGCGAATGTGATTGCAATAAAAATGGAAATATGCATTAACTGAACACTACAAATGGAATATATTGCACTAAAACTTATGTATGCCTGTCAGGAGCAAATATGCATGTAGTAGGCCATGATGACTGACAGCTAAGTGAATGAGTTGGCTGAGTTGTTCTACATGACTGAGCTATGTCAGAAAACTTAAAAGATGGTTTAGTGTCACAAATCAACCATTGAAGTACACCGAAGTTGACTGATGACTCAGTTTCTCACAGCTTTAGTTCTTCCCACCTTCAACTGGAGTTGCTATCAAAGTTTATGCATTATTCAATTATGCTGTACAAAGGATTTGAGTGTTAGAGTACCGGTATTGATTATGCTAGACTTGTATCTAAGTCACATGTTGGCTTTTTAGCCTTTGATGACGCTACTTGGCCAACATGGTCTGCCAGTTGTAGATGTGCTTGGTACACTCACCTATATGACCAAGGCCTAATCATGTCTTAACACATAAATGCATACATCCAGTAGGGCCTCTAGTGTACCATTTCTAGTATCAGAAAAATTAGCGAACGTGCGATGAATGACATCATACAGTCAATCCGGATTTGAAACAGCAAAAAAGTGTACCAGTCACACTACCAAAGCCTGAACTCGTCATGTATAGGCGTCTGGCGTAGTATTTCACTAAAGTTTTGTACGCCAGTTTCTGTGCGTACATTTTGCGTACGCAAATTCTTACGTGCGTAACACTATTCACATAACTTTTTTACGTACGAAAAATTGTAAATTTGTGCATAAATATAGATACTACGGTCTGAGCTGTCATACGACAGAAAATTTTCGTATAGATAGTGAGTTGATGGAGATTGGAGAAGTTACCTCGATGTTTGGTTTTAGAATCACAGCAGACATTTGTTTATGGCGATGCTTGTAAAATGTAAATAGAAAAATTACGTCATCATTTACGTCAAAAGGATTAAGTGTAACATAACGTACGACTGTATTTCAACAGAACTTTCTTTATAGAAAATGCACTTTTAAGTAAGAGAAATTGAGCGAAATAATCACCACAAGCGATCAGATGGTCAAATTCGCATATTTTTATCATTTTGAAAATAAACTGACAAACCAAAAACGCTACTTAACAAGCACGCCTATTGAAGTAGACGTTCTGTAAATAGTATACGATCATCATGGGCTGCACGTACATAAGACAATTTTTACGAACTGATAGTGAATAGCACGTACGAAAAGTCGCAGAACTTTGTGTACGTATGCACATAATAGTGTATAGCATGCCTGATCTTCACATGTACAGGCAGCGACGTCCGTTCGTATTCTAGTAAAATGGCATGATGCATATTCGTGTGTATGTCGTTTGTGTACAGTCTGTGATAACTGTTCATGTTTAAGCTGTACGTATATTTATTGTGGTAAGTGTTCATCTTAAAATATGCAATAATAACAGGAAATTGCATGTCTGATCCGCCCTCAGATTAGTTCCGATTTTGACCTCTCTGGGTTGGCTATGGTTCAGACTCCAGATCAGTTCATAGCCTAGTTACATGTGTAAGACTAAGTGGAATTAATAATTGTATGTTACAGTTATGCAAGTCATTTTAAGTTGCACAGAAGTCTGATTTTTGTAATACTTTCATCGTACTGTAGTTTTTGTAATGAACGAATACGTCCGTCTTTCGGGGACTGGTGGATATGTCCACACATGCCGATCATACGTCCACACGCCACTCGATTTCACGAACGGCACATCTCTAGTGTGACGTTTACATCGGCACATCTCTATGGTAATGTTTACATCCCGGTGGGTGTGGCCTGCACGCTGGCCAATTTGTCTGATTTTGGGCTTCTGGGGAGCAAAGTTCACAAAAATGGGAGATTGTTTTCTGTGAAACCGATGAACCGCAGTTCAAAATTCGACGCCGCTAGCTTTATTCTCGGCGGAGGAATCTGTAACCGTACAAACAAACAAACAAACACAAGCAAACAGTAACCGATATATCTACACCTTTCCTATCGGCATGTGTGGATAATAAATAAGTACCTGAGTATATTGGCAACAGTGAATATGTTGGCTGTTTCTGTTACAGGAGCCAAGAAGCAACATGGATTCGTTGATTTTTCAAAGACCTTGGATGAAGTTAAGGAAATATGTGATGAGTTGAATAGAAAGACATTGCAGTCGGGAACAGTTATTACGTGTAATGTGGTGTCAGCCAGCGTCGTTGACTATGAACAGTTGCTTGCATCCTGCCTGTGTGTGAAAAATCTGCCAGCAGATTTTGCAGATGACAGTTTACTGCTGAAGGAATTCAGTGTCATCGCAAAGCCATTGTTTTGTCGTGTAAGTCATTGAGAATTTCAGTATTGTTGCCTGTATAGTACCGTAAATGTTTAAGCAGTTGTGGTTGTAGTTGACTTAGTGACTGTTAGACTTATTTTGCTATTATTCTGAGTTCCATATTCATGTGAAAAATGTCAAACAAGGTGTCGCCCTAACGGGACGTAATCATACTGGCCCGGCGTGCAGTGTTGGCTGCTGGATTCACACGCGCCCAGCCGATGGCACACCGACCGTCCACGCGCCCGGCTGGCCCGATTGCCGGCAGCGTTCCCACGCACCCGGCGGCCGGCTGGCCCGGATGCCAGCAGCGTCACAGACGATGCCTACAGATGACGCCAGCCAGCAAAGCAATGCTGGCCCATAAGGTGGGCCAGTAATAATCTGTGTTCAGTGTTACAGACACTATTTGTTATTGATCCTGGCACCACAGAGGCAGCATAAATGCACCAACCTTCTTCCCTCAGGAGTCCGGTTGTGGGTGAAAAAAGGCCGAGGCCAGAGTCAGTTCTTCAAGTTTCCTTGCACTGGATCACCCAGGATCACTAGGAAAATGGCCCTTTAAATGGAAGATGGTATGTAGGTAGGTATTTGCTAACTTTTTACATAATGGCAGTTAAATTTAATATAACACCAGTAAGTGCAGTGACATCATACTTGTGTGTGCAGATATTTTTTTGCTGCATTTTGTTTCTTATACTTGTAAGATGTCTCAGCATGTGTCTCACCAAGCCAGAGATCAGTTAATCTGTTTACATTGTAGGTGGCGCGAAAGGATAATAAACCAGTTGGCTTTGCTATTGTTGAATTTGCCGATGGTGTTACTGCTGAACGTACTTGCAATGAGTTGGAGAATTTGACGATTGGAGGTCAGAAAGTCGAACTGGAGTTATGCATACCCGGGCATACTGTACCAGAGGCTTTCAGTCGACAAATGTCACTTCTTGTAAGACTTGTTGCACACTTTGTTGTTTGTTGTCTAAATCACATTGATACTGTTATTTTATTTACAATTATGGGTATTGTGATAGAGTACAAAGGCCATTGTGTTTCTGGTTATTTTTTTATAATCCAGTATGTTTTCTTCTGCATATGATAACAAATATTTTTGAATCTCGAATGAATGATGGTGCTGGGAATGAGTAGGTGCTTCATCATGCCAGTTTCACGTATTTCTCATTGAACTGAATGGTTTGGTTTTTTTTTGGTGCTAACATGTCAGTAAAAATGCATAAATAGATATTATGAATGATACCAAATTGTTGTGTTAACAGAAAATTGCTGAGACGCAACGTCAAAGAACGAAGAGAAAACTATCGTCAAAGTTGTGTAATGTTCACTGTAAAGTGCCATCTGTGGATCCAAAGTTATATGCACTTCTGAAGGAGAACTCGCCATTAGGTACAGTTTCTCATTTGTCTTAATTTGTAGTATTACAGAGATGGTGTTTTGGTACCGAGTTATTATAGATGACATCATTGAGAAGAACTTTTGTGTCTTCTTCCTAATCTACATGCACTAGTTGTGATCAGCAAGGGTATGTAGGCAGTCCAACAAAATTCCCCAGTTCTTAACTGGGAGTGCCAGCTAACACAGGTTATCTGGCAGTATAATAGCCATAGAATGGCAGTAATAGTAGTTATTGCAGTAGTAGACTAATGTCAGATATTAATATCATGTTTTAATTATTCTAGTCCCGTCACAACTGGACATAGGAATAGTTGAACCATAAGAGGCATACTGGTTGAGGTGATTTGTGTTGATCGTCTGAGCACAGAACGGTTGTGTGGTTATGTGGCAGTGCTGAGCAACTACAGGAAGTTACTGCACAGACTTGAGCAGGCTCAAATCTATGAGCAGCAGCAGAGCATGTCAGACGAACCAGGTAAACACTTTAAAATACCAGTAGGTAATTCTGCTTTGTTGCTATCCCCTACAAAAAGTCAATTGCCGAGAATTTCAACATGTAGTAAAGTTGGCTTAGTAATGAAACACATGGATGCAGGAAGTTACAGCAGCAACAATAGTGTCCACTACCGAGTAGTTATATTGCTAACTGTACACCTGTGTATGTGATGCAGTCATTGCAGTAGCTATTAGTGTATCTCCTTTCAGTTATCACCCACACATGCCGATAGGCAAGGTGTGGATATATCGGTTACTGTTTTTTGTTGTTCGTTTGTTTTTTGTGTATTTGTATGGTTACTGATTTCTCCACTGAGGATAAAGCTAGTGGTGTCAAATTTTGCGTGGTGGTTCATCAGCATTCTGGGCAGGGAATCTCTCATTTTGGGGAACTTTGCTTCCCCAGAAGCCCATAATTGGACGAATCAACCACGTTGATGTAAATAATAGCATAGACATGCGCCGACATAAACTTCACGCTAGAGATGCGCCGTTTGTAGAATATCTCGCAATGTGTGGACATAAGATCGGCATGTGTGGATATACGGCCATCCCCGAAGATGGATGTACTTGTTGTTTTACTGCATTGTCCTCCAGAGATACACCCGGTTGGGCCAGATCCTCCAGATGCAAACACTTGAGGATAACTTGAGGAAGTGTAATGACTCTGATGTCATGACTGACTTAGGCATAAGCTAAATAAGCTACAGACTGTCAGAATATTTTTATTTATTACAGAATGATTTAGCATAATTAATGTGATTGTTATCTCATTGGCATTGTTGCGGTGTCCATGTATTTCACATTCTATTATTTGTAGCAGTTGCCAGAGGCACTGGGCAGCCATACATCTTGGAACCTCTAAACCTAAGGCTGGCCATGTTGGAGTTAGTGACTTACTGCATGTGATAGTGTAGTAAGTTGTGCTATACGTGTGGTCACCTATGAATGATTACTTTAAGCTGAACCATTGGAGACGATAAAACTGTAGTAAGGTATAGTTATGAGCATATGTCCTTTTTCTTGCATTTGCTGTGGCTGGCATTGCATTCCATTGATGTGGCTATAGTTATGAAGGTTGCCGGCTTAGAGCTCTGTAGCACAGCTTAATGTGTGTTAGTGATTGTTTCTGGCTATGCATTTACTTACTGTTATTATACCCTTTGTGCTGATGTAATATAAACTGACATTTTGGTGGATTGATCAGATGCAAGTCTAACAGCAACAGTTCACATGTTTGAAGGAATTTTTAACACTTTAGCAACATAGCTTATTTATCAACTGTTGGTATTTGTGCTTTTGTTTATGGAATGTGTTGTTTCCATACCTTTGATCTTTAATCTCTTAAACTTTTACAGCCAGTGACTTTGTAATGTTGTCTTGTTAAAGCCGTTGCAGCTAATGGTTGTGTAAATGTTTGTAGGTCTGCTTGGTGAAGTTCCTGTTAACAAACCAAGTTTATATTCTCAGCTAAACGTTCAGTGTGCTATATTGAGCGTCTACCTTGCAGCTGTTGCTCAGCAGGCTAGTGGCGTTTCATCGTACGTGATAAAAGCTCCGACCAACGTTTCAGTATCCCGGCTCAAAAAAATGACTTATATGGCCCGCTCTTGTGTGCTTTAGCGACGATAACATTGATATGTGATTGTTTTAACAGAGAGTTGTTTATTCATCAAAACACCCGAGATCACGGACCTCATTAACACGATTCAAACGGGTACCATATTGAGTATAAGTAGCTTTTCATACAGACTTAATCAGGCCAACACGCAGATGAAAGCATTTGTCAATAGACAATCTCAGTTGCCACTTTTCAGCCCAAATACACAAGTCATTGATGCCTTTTTGTAAACAGTCAACATCAGCATTATTTACAATTTCAAAATAAATCTTAATAATATTATCAGCATACAATTTCACATTAACTGTACCATCAAACACATCAGTGACATCATTTATAAACAGTAAGAACAGCAACGGTCCTAAGACACTACCCTGCGGAATGCCACTGATGACTGGTGCAAATCATGAGTACACATTATCAATAATAACACGTTGAAATCTATTAGATAAAAATGCGATGATAACTTTCAGCAGTCTGCCAGTTAAACCGTAGGCTGCCAATTTATAGATTAATTTAGAATGACTAACAGAATCGAAAGCCTTAGAGAAGTCAAAATAAATAACATCAGATAGTCGCCGATTACTTATCGCTATAGACCAATCATTTATGGACTCTAACAACTGAGTACAGGTGGAGATTTTAGCCTGAAATCCATGTTGATGGCAGGATATAAGATAATTATTACGTAAATAGACCAGGACTGATTCCTTTACAATCCTTTCAAATAACTTACAAAAGCACGATGTAAGCGATATCGGGCGGTAACTACTACAGGTGCAGGCATGATGTTAGCAAGTCGCCAGTCATCCGGTTTTTCACCAGAATTAAACGCAAAGCTAAATAGAACGCACAGTGGTTTAATCAATGTATTGCCTAGCTTCTTAAGAAATTCAGAAGAAAACCCATTAGGGTCGAGAGATGATTTATTGTGTTAAGTAAATGTTGCCAATAGCTAATAAACTGGTCCATAAAAACATGCCGCTATTATAAAACTAAAATTCCTGTATTTCTTGGTGGATTTTTTATACTTTTTGTACCAAGGGTGATGCCCTGCAGGCATTTATATTACAAAATCATAGGGCTGTTGAGCGATTAACTTTTTAAAATTGCATTAATCGTGCAATTAATTATTTCCATCGTGCAGTAATTGCAGTTTTAACGCACATTTCCTTTGCATTATGTTACAGGTGTAGGGGGTAATGAATGGCTAGAGATGCGTGGACCCCTCTGTGGATGCATTTGCATTCGCAGGCTTTTTGCACGTCTCCTGACGGACGCAGACGCAACCTTACATGTAGCTGCAGATGCGTCTGGCCGGACATGGACGCGTCGTTCTAATGTCATTAGTTGCGTGATGCACGTAATGCGCGTGCTTGATGAATCGCGATTGGTGCCTTAACACGGTAATGCATTAGTTAAAGCGTCAATTCAGCAGCCATACAAAATTGGGTAAAATTTTCAGTTTTTATGATCCCGTAACATACACCGCACACACCTACCAGTTCCCTTCCTCTCCCTGGGCAAGCGCACTGAATATGGTCTCAGCACTGGGGTCCAGAGTAGGCTGGACCCCTGTCCGCAAAGAACGAACGGTCCCGCTCCCACTGCTTCATCCATGAGGTGAAATTTGACGCGGACTTCTCCATGCCAAATTTCAACCAGATCAATGCAACATATCACCCCTGTGGGTATAAAAACCTCAAAATCACCACAGAGTAACCGAAATACCGGCATATGGGCTCCATGCATCCTTCAAGTAATAATGAATTGAACTTTGGGCAAAACTAACAGTCATTGTATTTATCCACTTGGAGTTAACTTTGGTCTAATGCTGTTAATGCAAAAAAGTGTTAAAAGCGTTAGTAATTTTTAAGATGAAATTTCAGAACTCCTGGTTGGTAGTTTTAGCGATGCTAAAATCAAGTGGTGAAGCGCAAAACTGCAAGCATCAATGGTCTTTGATTTGCATCAACTAATGGGTCGTCTTGGCACAAGATGGAGGTCTCTACTCCCAGCCAGTTTTGCTCCTGCTGCTTATATGTTATTTTTGTTAATAGAGGCTTGTTATTATTCTATTATATATAGTGTACATGTGGATGCACAACATTTTATTACAGCACATGAACGAATTTCTGCTTGTTGGACGTATTTGACCTTGCAATGTTTTGAAATTCTGTAGATGATACCAAGCATATCTACACCAATGTTGATTCAGCTGTTGCCAGTAAGTTGATATAAGTAATTTTTCTTTTCTATGTTACAGAATTCAGTCTGTATTTAGTAATCTTAGTTAACAATTAGAAATTCAGAAGGTTCAAAATGCCACCTTTTGAATGCCAGTGTAAGCACAATGGTGTCATGTCAGATGTCATCTGTGATAACATTTGAGGATGCTAACTCCAAATTATATCCATGTCACTGCTAAATGATTCTTCCTCTATCAAGGCGTGCCCTGCCCCAAAAGTTTAATTATGCAATGCTATGCTAGCACGGTATATGCCGTCGTAGTGTGTCTGTCCATTCGTCTGTCTGTCCCAAGACGGCACTGTACCAAAATGGCTAAATGTAGGATCACGCAAACAATGCCATTCGATAGCCCAGGGACTATAGTTTTCTGGTGCTGAAAATCGCGGCGAAATTCCAACGGGGTGGGGCGCCAAATAGAGCAGGGGTAGGTTCAAATTCGCGATTTTTGACCAACATCTCACTATATCTCAGAAACTGTACAAGATAAGGACATAGTAACTGTGGAACACTAATAGCAACTTGTATGCATTCTATTGAATGGTGCTAAATTGAAATTAGGTAAATTATTTAAATTTACTTTTTAAATTAATTAATTTACCTAATTTCAATTTACTTATTTAATTTAAATCTACTGTTATTGTTATATTTTTTTTTTCAATTATTTTACTCTAAGAATTAATACATTTTAATATTTATAATATAGTTTTATCTTAAAGGCACGATATGACCTAAATTGTTGAAAGCACCGTTAAATGCTAGTAAACAAACCTATTTCCAGTGACCCCAAACCAACCCATTTTCACTATTTTGTACAGCCTTTTGTATCTTTGTAATGTGTAGAGATAGAGACTTTAAATTTGCTAGATAGGTTGATCATGGCAAGTGCTTGCCCATGGATGGCAAACTCTTCCTCAAAGGGGCATTGTCAGGTCACGTTAACCATATCTTTGCTGAAGCTATAGTGGTCAAATTTTTCATGCATGTAGGCTATGTTATGTCCCAGCATAAGGGTGACAAATACCCTTAAAAGGGGCGTGATCAGGGTCAAGTGACACACTTTAAATTTTAACACCCCCAATGATATTTCTGGAATGGCTGAAACTACAATCGTCAATGCGTGCAGGTACACTGTATCAAATCGTAGCCAACGGTGACAAATGACCGCTAACAGGGGCATCGTCAGAGTCACGTGACCCATTTTTTAAATTTTGCCCCAATCATATCTTCGTAATTGGTGAAGCGAGGCACTTCATATTTCGTGTACTGATTCATGCAGAAGAGTATCAGTGCATGCATGATATATTACTCACAAAAGGGATGTGTTCAGAGTCATGTGACCTCTTTAAAGTTTGGGAAATAAGTGAAAATGTCTCAGAAACGTTGCAAGATAGCAGACATAGTTGCAATGGAAGACTAATAGGAAATCGTATGTGGCCTATCGAATGGTACCATTGCCAATGCTCTTGAATGACCATGAAGTTTACTTTTGCTGTTTGAAAGCTTTATAACTCCCATAGCTCGTGAAACATAGCATGAATTTACTAACGTGGCACGTCGCATGGTCCCACCGTGGTAGCTGAGCTTGTTGTATGATAATCTGTTCACAACTGTTAAAAATCTGTCTACTCACAGAAAGATACAGAAACTTGACTGATTACATTGCAAGTCATGACTTACGAACCAGCTGGCAAGCATTGCAACAATCTCAAGGCATTGTTTCAAACAATAGCAGTTAGTTCCTTTGGTCTCTTCGTTTGCACAGACATGTCAGTTTCATAATATTTTGACTGAACAAATAGTTCTGACAGCAATGGTGAAGAAATCACAGGCAGCGCAGTAGCGCTGCACTGTTGTAAGGCCCATTCAAAATCAATAGGAAAAATGGAAAATTCGACCCCCTGTAAAATTGTAACCCCTGAAAATTTCATTTTGAAACTTGGCAT
>Ga0209780_1002792_pt1 | contig 12651 bp, 9 predicted proteins | sample WorMetexBAHAMAS2_FD_187384 | JGI IMG/M metagenome (GOLD analysis project Ga0209780, IMG submission 187384) | Marine gutless worms symbiont microbial communities from Max Planck institute for Marine Microbiology, Germany - Inanidrilus exumae... | ecosystem: Host-associated > Annelida > Digestive... | reverse complement strand
GGTTGTGGAGATATTGAGGTTGATTAGTTGTGAGAACCTTGTATGTGACAGAAAGGAGTTTATATTTGATACGTTCATTTATTCTGAGCCAGTGAAGAGATCTAAGAACAGGAGTGATGTGACAAGGTTTTGGGGTTCTGGTGACAGCACGAGCAAGAGAATTCTGGACGTTATATATTAATATCTCGAAAACGGTGCTCGATAGAGTCGTTGTTACTACAGACCACTAATAGGAAGTTATATGTGGTTTATACAGGGTTGGCAAAAGTAGTTTTTTTAAGTTTTAGATTTTTAGTTCCTTTACAAACCTAAAATCTGAAAAAGTCCAAAATTTATGTTTTAGGTTTTTAAATTTTCAATATAATATATGCACGAAAGTTTAATTAACATTTTAAATGCACAAAATATAAAGTATAAATAACTATAGTAAATACGCAAGGTATGTATAGTTTATCTTTAGGCCTATTTGATTAAGTCAGCATCAGTAGGCCTACAATGAAATCTCAAAACTAAGAAAATTAGTACAGAAATGTAAAAAAGAAAGAAAAATTAAAAATGATGTAAAATGATGCAAAAGTTAAAATAAATAAGAGGCCGACTAATATTTAGCACTTGAGAAAATAGCACTATACAGAATACACACATTAGCACAAACATTACAAATTCAGTGAAGTAGGCTATAGAATACATTTTGCACTTTAGATTTTACATCTATGGATGACTTGACACCTAGTTTATAAGACAATTCTATAATATACGAAACACGTTCTGTCAGATTTATAGTCAATAAAAACCTCACACTAAAACCAGCTCCAGGATTCGTTAGAAATCGCCATCGGTAAACGGAGTACAGATAATCAAAGGGTAATTCGCAGAAAATACTGAAGAACAGCCACTGAATCTTAGCGATTGTAGTAAAATAAATAACTTGAGACAAATCATTTCAAAATCTACTTGACCGATTTTCACCAAATGTTTAAGTACGGTAGGCCTGTGTACTATGTAGGCCTATTTGATCGCAGATTAAGGATCTGACTTTTTTCCGATCGCTCAAGAAACGTTGCCGTGGTTACCAATTTAGCGTGAAATTTGGCGAAATCGGCCTATTCGCCTAAAGTTAATGTTATTCGTCGCCCTGGCTTTTCAGAAACGATTGCAATATCGCTATTCTCATATTAAAAAGTTCATCCATGACGCAGTGTACTATAATCAAGCAAGACGGTATTGTTTCCAAATGAATTACGATTAATCGTACAGACAAATAGGTCCTACAAGCAAAGCATTACATGACTATAGCAGCACACTGTAAAGTACAGCATAGACAACTAGGCTAATGCATAGCCGCTTGAGATGCAATCAGCGTTAAATTAAACTATGGACCATTTCAGAAGTAATTCTGTTGTATAGCTAGAATGAAATCTATCACGGATATCACAAATTAAAATCATCACTGTTGTGAAATGTTAAACGTTGCACTACAGATTAATAATAGGCCTAAACTGCAGTGAAGAGTAGACACCCACGTCAAAAACAATGGGCTTACAAAGCTACAAGTATCACAAGTCTATATTCAAGTGATGCAAAATAAACACAGTACTAAAATGTGTTCGCAGAAAGCACAGAAGGAAATGAAGACGACTACATGCAATTGCAAGTAATGGCAAACCGAACTGCCGTCATCGAATCAGTCAGCGTCCTTCGACGATGGAAGTCCCTTGAAGAACTTATGGTGCTTTTCATGGACGACCCCAGACTTATACAATGCGAGCAGATCAGCCTTCTTGGCACATGGAACTTATATGGAAGTCGTGTGTGTGTAGCAAGTTGCTAGTCCTGGAAGGCTATTGGCAGGTCTTCCTCGTCCAGATAATGTTAATTGATGGCTGAAAAGCCATTCCGACACCGGTATTTGTATTGGATCTTGTGATTGTTCTTCTCAAAGCGCAAAACTTTGATTTTGAGCCAATTCACGGTTTTTCTATTTTCATTTCTTGCATTCAGAAAACTAGGTCACAGCCGCTGCAGCAGCCGAGAGTGCACCGAGCCGACTTAATGCCTTCTTGCTGTCAGTCATTAGTCTAATCACTGCAGCCGTAAGCGCATCAATCGAAAGTGCCGATAATACCTGGTGCAAATTTCACCTATCAAAATAAGGGATAAAACGTGCGATTTTCAACTCGCGGATTTTTTCCATGATATATTTTTATATATACAACATGATGCAATCAAAAACTCAATTTTGACAAAATTTCGATCTGGTGCGTTCTTGCTCTGAGGGGACGATATAAATCTGGTGACTGGTGAACTTCAGTCCAGTAACTACGGAGTACAAGAGGATTGTCGGCGTGCACCCCCTCATTTTTAAAGACATAAATCATTTGAGACAAATTATCTCAGGATCTATACTTGACCTATTTTCACCCAATTTTCACCGCATGGTAGTATTTGATAGTGGATTACGGTCTGGTCTTCTTTTTCCGCTCGTTCAAGAGACGTTGCCATGCTAAGCAATTCTAGCGTCGAAATTGACGAAATCGGCCTATTCACCTTTTTCGTCGCCCTGGCATTCGGAAACGGATTGTAGTATCGCACATCTGATTTAAAGGGTTCATCTACGATGATCTGGCTACATCGTGGTGAACTTCGGTCCAATAACTCACGAGTTTAAGAGGGTGAAAGGTGTACACCCTCGTCGATCCGCAGTTTGGCTACGTTCGCTTTACTGCTAAACCTTACGGGATCAATACAGAGTTTTCTGGGGCAATCACCTACTCAGTTTCGTTTCACCTATATACTAAAGGGCGTCACTGCTATGCCATGGGGGCTACACGCTAGGCTCTGCCACGCATTTCTAGTTAATTGTGTTTTACGTTCTATTTTTAGGTCGGCTTCACAGAGTCGACCTAATAAAGTGGGTCTCAAATGTCCATCCTTCCGTATACGTACGTACGTACGTCCGCCCACAAAAAGTTTCTTCGATTTCAATGAAATTTGGCATGTAGGTAGAGGTCGATAAGTGACGCACGACAGTATGCAGTATGACCCGATTCAAGGTCAAGGTTAAGGTCAAGGTCACGAGCCCTCGAAAGTTGGAAATCCTTCCAGTTTCAAAAGCTATCTCCCCCGCCATTTACAATGGGAGCTGGCAACTGACCACTGATTCTTAAATTAGGGCACACTATCTAAAATTGACCAGGGCCGGATTTTTTATATTTGTCCTAGTGCGCCCCCGGAAGCTGCCGAGTTCGACGAAATAACGCAAAATAAGGGCCATTTCGCCGTTCAAGGTCATTCAAGGTCACCGATTTTGGTACAATCGGAAGCTCATGTACGACTTTCTATTAGTGATTAATACTAACTTAACTTCTATCTTGCACCGTTTCCGATAGCCCCCGAAAGCTCCAAGATCGCTACACACCGTGTTTCAGAAAAAAAAACACCCACTCATATTATTGGCTATAAGTTGAGGAATAGTTGTCTGATTTTAATAATTTTTGACACAAAAATTCCTCACATAATTTGACGTCGCAAGACAGCTTAGTTGTCCACCTCACCTAACTAATGTGTCTACACTACCTTGTAAAACTTATAGCACGAGTTTAGTCGCCGTACATCACATACTTTACCATATAGGCTTACAGGTTGTGGACTTTTGGCATAAAATTTTCACTAACTGTTGAAACAACAGTTTTCAACAGCCAACAACTGTTTCCGTCGTGTTTACTGATATGCATTATATATTCTATGCCAGTGATGCTTATAACATTTGCCGTGACTGTTTTCAGTGTTCTTTGACTCTTTCAGTCACATGCAGCCGTTGTGAAGCGTTATAACGCATTTTGTGTAAAACTTACAGCAAACACTGACACCGAACAAAATAACGGCAGCAAATCAACATTTCCTGTATATGTTATAGTGAACATTTTCACGTTTAATGTATTGTGGTACGTAACTTTTTTTCACAAAACAACGCGTGTTGTACGGCGACAAAACTCGTGCGATATGTTTTACAAGGTAGTGTACACACATTAGTGACGTGAGGTGGACAACTAAGCTGTCATGCGATGTCAAATTACGTGAGAAATTTCGGTGCCAAAAATTATTAAAATCAGACAACTATTCCTCAACTTATAGCCAATAATATGAGTGAGTGTTTTTTATCTGAAACACTGTGTATTTGGCTACCTCTCTTGCATTTAAACCCCCCAACGGAGGGGTTCCCCTGTCACGATCTGTGTAAAATTTTCCGTGGATGTCAACGGATGGTCAAGGTACCAAATCATGGCGAAGAAACATCGCCGAAATTTTCAACCGGCTGAGTAGGGCGCATGAATGTTACAGATAGACGACAGACAGACAGACGACAGACGGACGGCAGATAACATATAGGCCTAGCTAACGTGAACGTTAAGTTCACGTTCGCCAAAAACCTTAACTCAATCAATCAACTGCAAGGATAGGTTTATAACAGGTTAATAAGGTTGTCCTAAGTTGCAAATAATGGTGATAAATTCATGAGACCAAGGACTAAGAAAAGGAGCTCACCATGAATAAAAACATTTTTGTAAATATCATTACTATTATTCATAACTTTTATATTACGACCTGTGTCAGAAAAGTTGTTTCTGAAATCGATTTTGAAACTCAACACAAACAGAATCTTAAAACCGCCACAACGTTGTTTGTTTGTGGGTCCTTATTATAGGAATCGGTGGATAAATTCCAGCACATCCGGTTCCGAAATTCGATCAGCCTCTTAGAAGGTAGTTCGATTGCCAGGCACAACATTACCATCGGTAAGTAAAGGAGAGGCTGTTCAGGTGGGAAGCATAATGTAGTATGCCACTTATTCTTCAAACATCCAGTCAGTCACCTCTTCGGAGGAACGCGAACAGCAGGTGTCGCCAAAATCGCCGTCTCATCAGTGGTTACAGCAGCTCAGCAGCAGCGCAAGCAGAGAAGGCCGACAGCAGGCATCTGCAGCCCAGCCAGCAGCAGCAGCAGTAGCAGCTGATTATAATGTAGTCGAATGGTCGGCAACTTGTGTAAGCCTGCGAAGACTGCTGCTTCCCTGAGCGTTCGATAAGCCCGTCTATGTGTAGTCTGTCGAGATAAAATTGCCAGCTGTGGAGAAAATTCGCCGAATGCTGCTGGTAGGTACACATGTGCTGCCGGATTGTTCGTAGTTGGTCTCAAACGTGCACTGGCGCTGATGCGTTTGCGTTGCCGCGTTCACGCCGCCCATCTCGCTGTATGATCTATTCAAATTATGACAGTCGGCGGGCGTACACTGTTCGTCCAAGCCTACCGTATCTCATTTGACCTAATCGAGCAATTTAACCGCTGCAGACGATTTATAGAGCCGCCGCGGCAGCAGAATTCGCGTTTTTGGACAAGTAAATCACAAGGCTAGGCCTAAATTCATGGAGACGAAGCTGAGTATACTAAAATGATAGCTTTATGAAGGATATGTCTCGTGTCTCAGGCGTCGACTGATGACTCACGCTGTAGCCTGTTAACGAATTTTTGCAATCGCGTAGTATTACATTAGCTTAATGCGCTCGTGATCTATACTGGATGAGGACGCAGATATTTCTATCGGTCATCTCTGATTCCGCTGCTGCTCAGCTGCGCCATAACCAGTGACGATATAGCGATTTTGAGGACGCCCGCTCTCCACGAAACTGCTCCGTTTTTTGCCCAGTTCACGAACGGGGCAAGTTGGATTGCCTTCTTCGTGCACTGGACAGTGTCACAGACGGGTATAATACATAGGCCTATCAGTGGCGAATCCAGAATTCCAATGTTTTGCGCGGATGGTCTTTCTGTTGGGTCCAGAGGCAGAGCCTCTGGTGGGAGTCTTCGCCCCGCGAAAGGTCTTAGTATATAGTTACTCTACCCGTCCAACAGTTTCGCCTGAAATTTGCACATATTTGCTTATTCAGATAAACAGGAATGACCGCTAGATCTGCGTGTGCCCTGGCCTCCTCACTGTCTCTTCCCTTGAGAACGTTGTGAGAGGAGTTGTCTTCTTTGCCGCTGTTCAACCGACGTTGGGATGCGTACCGGTGTGGCGGATTTAAGTCTTCGCCCTGAAAGTCTCCGGGGTTGGATTCGTAACGAAATAAGTTCTCCGGGGGCGAATTCCACGCGCCACGATAATTGCCGGGCGGCGGAAATAATGTCGCCGCACCTGAAATAAAGTCTCCGAGGGGGAGAGTTTCAGAACGGTTATTGTGAAACCTTATTCCGAAATTTATGTGGCCTGTGGTCTATGTATTATAATTAGGCTACACCTTGCAGAAAATGTCCGTGAAACCCCGTACAAGTTAATAGTGCACAGAACGAAATATCTTGCAGTACAAAACAGCACACAATATCACAGTTACCTATTCACCGACTACGCCTACGTAGCAGTATGACGTATAAATACGGCGAACATGCAAAAAGAACGCAAATAATTACACGAAATGGTACATTAAGTGTTACATCTGTTTAGCAGTAAATGAGTTGTGGATAAAACAAGAAGCTCAGCTACCGCAGGACCGCGCGACGCGCTAGTAAGTAAAATTTTGTGCTATGTTTCATGAGCTGTTGGGAGTTACAAAGGTTTCAAACAGCAAAAAGTGACCTTCAAGGTCATTCGAGGGCATTGGCAATGGTGCCATTCGATAGGCCACGTGCAATTTCCTGTTAGTCTTCCTTTGCAACTTTGTCTCTGTCTTGCACCGTTTCCGAGATACTATCACTCATTTCCGAAATTTTAAAGCGGACACGTGACTTTGGACACATCTCTTTTGGGAGTAGTATATTATGCCTGCACGAGTACTCCTCTGTATCTACCAGCAAACGAAATTTGAAGTGCCTGAATTCACCGATTCCAAAGACATGAATGGGGCAAAATTTTAAAAAACGGGCCACGTGACCCTGACCACACACCTGCACTAAGGGGTAATCTGTCATCCCAAGGCTAGCACTTGATATATTCTACCTAGGTACAGAATTTTGCGACTTTCGCTTCAGCCATTCCGGAGATATGATTGCGGGCGTCAAAATGTCACCCTGATCACGCCAGTTTAGGGGTGGTTTGTCATGCATTAGCTAGGATATGACATAATCTACCTTTGTATAAAATTTGACGACTCTCGCTTTAGCCGTTCCAGAGACATCATTAGGGGCCCCAAGATTTCAAATGGGTCACGTGACCCTGACCACGCCCATTTAAGGGTGATTTGACATCTATATGCCTACCTGCTTTCAAAATTTGACCGCTCTAGCTTCAGCCGTTCCAGAGATATGGTTGATGCCCACTAAATTTAAATAGTTCACGTGACCTGATCAGTGATCAAGCTCCATTCAGGGACAGTTTGTCATCCATGGGCTAGCACTCGCTACGATCAACCCATCTATCAAATTTGAAGTCTCTATCGCTACATACCACGAAGATACGAAAGGCGATATAAAAAGACCGAAATTGGAGTGGTTTGGGATATTTATGGGTCAGTTTAGCCGTTTTGGTACAGTGCTGGCGTGTGACAGACGGACGGACAGACCAAGCCCGGACCGACGTACAAGAACATATCGGCCTACGCTAGGGTTGGGGAAAACGATGCACCAAAGGCACCGAGAACTGGATGCCAAATGCATGAGGGGAGGTTTTAAGACAGGTTCCCCTCTCCAGCCGACTGTGCATGGACTGTGCACGGGGAACGTGGTGAGCTGTGGCATCCCAGCGGGCCCTGTGGCTGAGCTCCGGCAGAGAACGAATTTGGCGTAAGTCTTTGCTGCCAGGAGACCGCCGCTAGCAAGTTCCCACATAGTTTCTATAGCAGTCCTGTAAAGTTCTATACGTTATTGGCATAGTTCTATGCAATTGCATTTTATGCATATCGTTATTCCAACTGAATGTTTATTGCTTAATTATCAGGCAGCTGCGTCTGTGTACCTGATGCTATAATTGCAAGTATATACGTGGCAAAATTGCTTTCATTAGTGACGCATGTCGTTATTTACATGTAGGCCTACTTGCGATGGCTACCGTGTTAACCGTTTCAGTACCGAGACAGACAAATGAACATATATACAATAAACATGTAACTACTGGAAAATCATTCATATGTTGCGTCTACCTTTGATATAGAATGTTTGCATGCAATTATAGAGTAAATAATTCGAGACTTCAGTCTTCAGGACACTCATGTAAAATATGACCTATGCAGTTTTTACCGCGCGACGCTATGCTAGCGTGATGTATGCTGTCGTCGTGTGTCCCTCTGTCTGTTTGCCCGTCTGTCACAAGCCGGTATTGTACCAAATGGCTAAACGTGGGATTACGAAAACATTGCCACGCGATAGCTCAGGGATTCTAGTTTTTTGTTGCCAAAGATCTCGGCAAAATTCCAATGAGGTCACCCCAACGGGGGCGCCAAATGCAGGTGGGATGTGTTAAAATCGGCGATTTTCGACCAATATCTCGCTGTATATCTGAAACAGTGTAAGATAGGTACATAAATAAATAAATAATCACTATCGAAGGCTAATAGGAACTCCTATGCCCTCTGTCGAATTTCCAGTGACCTTGAGTGACCCTAACTAACCCAAACCATTCCATTTTACACCTTGCAAAGCATTGCGATCAGCGTGTCTGTGTATATGTATGTATGTTTGTCTGTCTCTCTTTGTCTGTCTGTCCGCTGTCATGCCGTAAAAACCACGTGTCCAAATTTCGCGAAGTTTAATTCTCTATACATTCACTTGTGGCCGTCGCTCGGTCCTCCTCTGATTACAGTGCAATACTTTGTATAGTTCCGGTTTGGTGAATGACTCAAGTATTCACATAAAGGTGCATATACAGTGGCTGGGCGGCATTGGTCATCGACGAGCGACCCGTCACCCCCTACTTGAGTAATATCGACTGGCCCATAGATGGTAGCAAACGATTTGACTGGGTGTCGCGGCGGTCCGCGTTATTACGGGGCGGTGGCGAAGTCTGTCGTCGCTGACTGCCTTGTTATCTTTATAACAGCTTCCGTTGGCGGCGGAAGCATCTGAAAAATGAACGGGCCAGACGAAATTCGGTAGTGAGACAGCATCGGAGGCGGCACTTTATTTCGGTATGTAACCAGCCAACATGGTCGACTCAGCCTTTCATCCTTTCGAGGTCGATAAACTGAGTAGTAAGCTGAAATCGGATGTGTGTTTGCTTGCACGGGCGGCGCCATCTGGTGAAAGCTTACGGGGTGAAGGCCTGTGTGGTTGATTGGAGCGGTGGTGTGTTTGCTAGCTGCATGCTGCGGGTCCAATTGTACGTTAACGCGTGCAATGGATGGCCCAAATTTGCGCTGCAGCACCATTGGCTCTTGCCAATCAACTGCCACTTCCTACGATTGTACTGCGCGGCTGGTCGCGGCATTGCCGCTGTAAGTAGCGCTATAGAAGAATCCGACCTTTATAACTCCCTCACTCTTTCACACCCGGCTTAAAACCATCTTTCACAAATCCCTACCACCGTAGACTTTTCATCCCTTAGGTTTGTCTCCACTTACTGTTATCCGCACCGTACGCCTATCTTCTCAGCTAAGTCGGTTTTTGTGACCGGTTCTCTTTTCGCTCCCTCGTCTTTCTGTTTTTGGTTCCGTATCCGGCAGATTAATACCCCTTTCACACCTACGCACGGATGCTGCTGATCGGAGCGGATATAGTATGGACGAAATTTCGCGTAGAAAGTACGGATGCAGTACATAATTTTGTTTAGCCAAATTTGGCGGAGACAGCACGGAGAGAGTGCGGAGCCAGTACGAATGCAGCAGCGGGTGGACAATTGGCCCAAATTTCCCACGGATAGCAGCTATTCATGCAACTGTTTCAGCAATGGCTACAGGTGGCTGCAGCTACGCTCCACTTAGAAGAACTTGAAAAATAAAAAAGAGAATAAGAAGACAGAAGGAGAAGGGAGACAAGACGAAGAACCAGGCGACAGAGAATGCAGTGGGTCAGACAGTGGTTGCTCAGAAGACCAATGTATGGCCAGTATGAGAAGCTCATGCATGAATTGACGACAGAAGATCAAACAATCTTCAAGAATTTCCTGAAGGTGGACCCAGATATCTTCATGGAACTGCTGCATCGAGTGGGTCCGCGAATTGAGAAGCAAGACACCAGTGATGGGCAAAATCAAATCATGATTTGATTTGAGTAAAAAGACTTGATTTGGAAACCTTTGATTTGATTTGGATTTGATATGAATTTCTGTGATTTGATTTGTGATTTGACCAAATCACAAATTTTGGTCACTGGCAAAATGAGTAGGCCTAACTTCTTATGATGATATTGCATGATACACTGTAGACTCAAATCATAATCATTAGTTTATTAGAGTGCCGCTGTACGTATTTGTAGTGTGAATAGACTGTTTTCACTGAACGTTTTGAATTGAACGGCTTTTATTATTCGTTGGTAAATAATTTTTTTTAATCGGGATTTTTTCTTGGATTAACATTATGATTTGATTTGATATGTGATTTGCCGATCACTGCAAGACATCTTCTTCAGGAAAGCTTTGCCACCAGGACTGAAGCTTGCCTTAACCCTAAGATACCTGGCTACTGGCGACAGTTGCAAGTCGCTTGCGTACTCCTTCAGAGTTGCTTTCAACACCATAAGCATATTCATCCCTGAAGTATGCCAAGCCATCATCGACGAGTACTCTTCTGAGGTCCTGGTTTGTCCCACCACACCTGATGGCTGGAAAGAAGTAGCCCTCGGCTTCCAGAATCAATGGAACTTCCCACATGTCATTGGAGCCATTGATGGGAAGCACACTGGCATATGGAAATTATATTTTATAATCCTAGAGTCAGACCGAACTACACTTCTTCCCCTATTTTTGGCATTGAACAGGTTTCATCAGCTAAGCTGCTTGGTGTTTACATTCAAGAAAAATTCAGTTGTGATATGAATTTGAAACATATTATCACTGTTTCTAGTCAGAGACTCCATATACTTGAGGCTTTGAGGCATCAAGGTCTTAGCCTAGAATTGTTACATTGTGTGTTTCATGCTACAGTTGTCAATAAAATTATGTATGCTATCTCAGCATGGTATGGTTTCCTAAATAAAAGTCATGTTTTGCAAATAAATAGTCTTTTCAAGCGTGCTTTCAAGTAAGATATGTCAAAACTGTTATCAAGCTTGAATAGTTACTGCAAGATTATGATGACAAATTGATCACTAAAGCAACTCACGGAAACCATGCCATTCATCATCTGCTTCCCAGTCCCAAGTCTACCTGTTATAGTTAACGAACACTCGGTCATGGCTTGTCTGTTAAACCGGTTAAATCTGAACTGCACAAAAATACATTCAGCAATAGACTGATATTTGATGCTTGTTATTGATTTTTGCTTTACTTCGTTTGTATTGTGTTTCACTTTGTTTGTTTGTTTTTATTAGTCTGTGTGTTTTTATTTTTGTACCGGTACTTCTGCTAATCTTTTATGTGCTTGTATTTTATTTCACGCGTTTGACGTGATTATTCTATACATAGTAATAAATAAATAAATAAATAACCAATGAACAGTGGTTCCTTCTACTACAACTACAAAGGATTCTTCTCCATTGTGCTCTTGGCTGTCGTTGATGCCGATTACAAGTTCCTCTACTGCGACATAGGAGCCAGTGGTGCCGGTTCAGATGCTGGAATTTTCAATGACACGGAACAGAAGGAGTATCTGCAGCATGCTTTGAAATTTTCGCCTTCGTCGACCGCGTTGATCCTTTCGGACGCATTCAAGCATTGTGAAAGTTGTTTGATCTGGAGGAACAGCAAAGACGAAATGATGCAAGGAAATCCAGCGATCCGTACTCTCGATCCGTACTCTCTCCGTACTGTATCCGTACTCTCTACGCAGACTCGGCGGAGATCCGCATCCTAATTTGGTCGGCGGAGAGAGTACGGACGCCGCGAACAGAGTACGGATGCCGGTGGAGGCAGTACGGAGAGAGTACGGAGTCTACGGACTACGGAGCCTGCGTGGGCTGACTATATCCGCAGCATCCGCAGCATACGTGAAACATGAAATCACTTTCAAAATTGGGCTGCTGATCGCGGCGGATATATCATCCGCCGCGATCCGCGTAGCTGTGAAAGGGGTATAAGTTGGCTGTCCGTCAGATTCTCAGCACATGCTAAAGATTATCTATTGTATCGTATCGTATCGTACTAAAGCTAAAGCGTTTGTTCGGACCAGACTCCCAGTGGCGGCGGGAAGAGGGGGCAGGGAGCATGCGCCCGGGCGGCACTGTGCAGAGGGCGGCATTTTGAGGGGGAAAAGATTGAAACAGACTTGTATTTCATTTAAACGCAGTAAGTATTCTAAAGGTGTCAAAATGCTGACGGAATAACGATTGCACACGCAGTCATAGTGCTAATTCGTTACGTATAGCAAACCGGTATATAGGTTTGGAGTTGGACACGTATTAATTCTGTTGTGTATGCTGTGTTTGCACGAAATTTGTTACGTTGATTGGCAGGAAAATCACTAAAATTGTTGCCACCAGGTGTCACATTTTAAAGCTAAAATGCACCAGAGCTCCCCAGACCTCTTAGCTGGATTTAAGGTGTCCTACTTCTAAGGGAAGTAAGAGAGGAGG
>Ga0209780_1002791_pt1 | contig 12654 bp, 8 predicted proteins | sample WorMetexBAHAMAS2_FD_187384 | JGI IMG/M metagenome (GOLD analysis project Ga0209780, IMG submission 187384) | Marine gutless worms symbiont microbial communities from Max Planck institute for Marine Microbiology, Germany - Inanidrilus exumae... | ecosystem: Host-associated > Annelida > Digestive... | reverse complement strand
TTGTACCAATCGAAAGCTTATATACGACTTCTTATCAAAACGATAGCTAGGCCAGTACTGCGCATTAAGTCTTAAATTTATCAATTTGCTAGGAATTTATACCGTGGGCGTCGCGCGGTCTCTCTGGACATAGTAATCGTAAATGGTCCATAGATGGCTCTGTCAACGACTTTTACACAACATGCCTCTAAAATTACCAAATTTCTTAAAAATCACGCAAAATAAGGGTCATTTCGCCGTTCAAGGTCATTCAAGGTCACCGATTTTGGTACCAATTTAAACACGCCCCTTTTAGGGGTGGTGTGTCACCGTGGGCTAGGATTTGATACAGTCTACTTGCATGCAAAATTTGACGATTCTAGCATAGCCGTTCCAGAGATATCATTGGGGCGTCAAAATTTGAAGTGGGTCACGTGACCCTGACCAAGTCCCTTTTAAGGGTGATTTGTCATCCTTATGCTGGGACTTGACATAGCATACGTTCGGGAAATATAGTTCGTGCCCCTTAAAATGTAAATGGTTCACGTTACCTGACCACACACTTGGGCAGCTAGCAGTTGCTACGATCGATCTATGCACCAAATTTGAAGTCTCTATCTCAACCCACTACGAAGATACAAAAGGCGATACAAATTAGCGAAAACTGAGTGGTTTGGGGTAGTTAGGGTCAGGTCACTGGAAACAGCGCCATTCGATAGAGCACACACGAGTTCCTATTAGTGTTCCATAGTAATTATGTCCCTATTTGGCACCGTTCCAGAGATATAGCGATATGTTGGTCGAAAATCGCCAATTTGAACCTATCTCACCTTCGTCGAGATTTTTGGTGTCAGAAAACTGGAGTCCCTGGGCTATGGGATAGCGTTGTTTGCGTGATCCTGCGTATGAAGACGGACAGACAGACGGACGGACGGCGTTAAGCATTGACTGCAGTCGGTCCTGTAGATACCCAGAAGCACCCATAAGGATGGAGTTACACTGGTCCAACTTGGTGATCACTAGTGCTCGGACCAGTGTGAGCAAGGCGTGCTGAGGAAGAGCCCGTCGCACGCTGCTGATCTGATGCAGTGCTGCAAAACACGCTCGAATGGCGTTGGTGACGTGGGTCCTCATGGTGACGTCGGCGTCGATGTAAACACCAAGGTCTCGGACAGCAGTGACCGGCGACACTGAGGCATCGCCGACGCGCACAGACTCGGTCGGGATCAGGTGTTGACGCCGTGTTGATGCGCACCAGAGGACTTCAGTCAACCAAAATTTAAATGGTTCACGTGAACTAACCACGCCTCTTTCGGGGATGGTTTGTGATCCGCAGGCTAGCACTTGCTACGATCAACCTGTCGATACAAAATGTCGAAAATGGGGTGGTTTGGGGTAGTTACGGGTAACTCAAGGTCACTGGAAATAGCACCACTCGATAGAGCGCATACGAGTTCCGATTAGCGTTCCATAGTAACTATGTCCATAGCATCCACCGTTTTTGAGACACAGCAAGATATTGGTCGAAATAGCCGATTGTAACCTACCTCACCTGAATTCTGCGCCCCCTATGAGGGTGACTCCGTTGGAGTTTCACCCAGAAAACTAGAGTCACTGGGTGGGCTACCGTATGGCGTTGTTTGCATGACGATAAGTTTCTAGCCGTTTTGGTACAATACCGGTGCGTGACAGACAGACAAACGGACGGACGGACAGACACACGACGACACCATATACGGCGCTCATATAGCGTCCTGTGGGTCAAAAGCCATTTTATACTCATACATCATCAAAAGAGCCGACTATACAATGTACAGCTAAAACCGGTTCGAAATATTGGCAGTCTCGCTGAAGCTAATTCACGAAGCTAATTGGAACAGATGTTGTAGACTAGTGGCGCGATGTTCGAAAGTTTCTAAGACGATCCTAACATTGTCCTATAAGTTTCTCGTAACTTCATCGTGACTTTGTCCAAAAATTCTCGTAACTTTAGTCATCTTGCTAAGTTTATCCTCTTCGAAACTTTCGAAAATCGGGCCCTGCTGTGATCTATGTACAGAGAAGACGATAAAGAAATGCAGTGTTCGACTAAATGGATGGAGGAGAGTGGCATAGATGCAGAGGATCACGCTGTCCAGTGACCTTTGTCTTCCGACCTCAAGCGACTACAAGCAGCAAGGTTAGTTAGCTGAAGTTTAGCGTCCTCATTCAACACAAATATGGCTATATCAGAGACAAAAGGGTCAGGGGTGGAGAGCTATCCTTACCCAGTGAAGAAAGGCCAGCGATATTTTATTAACCTCAACTCTGGCCGCCTTTTTGTTCAGCAGCCACCCAAAAAGGGACATGGGTCGAGAGGTTCATTTAAATTATTACGCTAGCGCCTACAACAGGGGAAGACAAATATCGCACCGCAAGACTAAACTAAAGTAAATACAACAAAACACCAGAATACATCTTAACTAAGCAATGCAGATAACACAAAATGAATAAAACCAAACTAAACCCAGGTTCGATCGCCTCCTACGATCTCCGGCCTGGAAACGGGGTGCTGACTATTCTGGTAGAAAGGGAAGGGATGGACGAAACAAAAAAATAGGTAAAGCGAACGAGAATAGGAAAAAGGGAAAAAGTAACAAAGAGCAAAAGATGAGGAAGTGAATGGACATGGAAGGGGAAAAGGCAGGAAAGGGGTACCCCGGCCGCACGCGGGGTACAAGCAGCAAGGCTCAACAAAAATTTGGCCAACTGAACAAATGTTACTGACAGAAAAACGTACGTCAACAGAGTGTCAACACACTACTGCATGAGACCGATGGAATTTTACTTATTTAACTCTTAACAGTGTATCTTAAACGCCGACCCTACTTGGGAACCTGAGAACCACAAATCGTCGCTACTCACTGATCGGTTACACCGACAATTAACTCATTTACCCCCAGAGTTCCAAAATGGGGACAGTGAGTAAGAATTCGATGCCAGGCTGGCTTACCGACCATTTTAGTCTTTGACTTTCGGGCACTCTGGCGCTCATGGTTAATCGCCTGAAAGTCAAAAACTAAAAGTGATCGGTTAGTCAGCCTGGCATCAAGTCCTTGCATTAGGGTATCTACTTTGGGAACACAGAGCCAAAATGAGTTAAATTATATGGGTTACAGCACGTGACGTATCACAATGACATTACCACGTGAAGGACTAGCGCGCATCGTAAAATGACGTATGAAAGGTATTCGCATCACCCGATTAGTTAGACACAATAACAACAACAACGACATCAACAAGATGCAGTCTGAGATGGCAGACTTCGTACCGGTGCCGTCACCTGTCGAACTGGACGATCCGACGAAACACGCGCGTCGTCTTTGATTCTGGCCCATGCGCTCCATTACGCGAAAACATGACACCATACACAAAACCGAAAGTACATAACATATTGCACTGCCGTCAGAAGAGGACCGAGCCACGGCCACGTGAAACATGTACAGAAAATTTAGTAAAATTTTGACATGTGATTTTTGAGACATGCGAACAGACAGACAGACAAACGAACATAGACGCTGATCGCTAAACTTCGCACCACAACCTGAGGCGAAGTCATAATAATGATGACAACAAGTGGTCAAAGTAATTCGACGACAGGCCGCATCGCCCCGCGCACGAATCGTTCAATCTCTTGCAGCCGGAAAACAAAACATTTCGTTTAAACGGTTTCAACACTAGACATCTCACACATCAGTCTGCGAAGTTCCAGTGCGTGCTAACGGCGTGATAACGGCCTGCGTGATAGCGCCTCGGCACGCCTCCCGCTAAAGCATGCTTGGACTGCAACGTGGTGACGTCCTCCTACAGTTTGCAGCGAGAACGATAACGTTCATACGTTTATGTCGCTGATTTCTCATAAATGCAAATGTCAATCTTTTAACAAACTACACTTGTATACTGCCGAAATCAAGAGCTTTACATCAGTATACTTTGCCAACTTAAGCGTTCAGTCATTGTTCCGCAGCACACTACTACTGTGCTTTCCTGCGGCACCCACTCCCCCTCAAAACTGCCCGTTCCCATGTGGGATCTCGGCCTCCTTCTAGTACACGGTTCCTTTGGCCCACCCGAGTCTTCACTCAAACGGCATCTCGATCGGTTCAGCCGTTTTTGCAGGAACGTGACCAACAGACAGACCGACCGACCACGTAACTGCGTGTGTAGCAATAGGCCGCTATCGCTAGCTAACGCTGCGATGCGGCCAATTGCTACACACGTAAGAAAAATCACGAATTACGCTATTGATTCCAGCGCATTACTGATTTGCGTGCAAAAATACCAAACACGCGGTTACAAGTATCAAAGACGATCAGCAAACCCCAACCGTTAACCATCACAGGGGGGTAGAGGCGGGATTTCAAGCCTAGAATATCTAACTTTGTTGCTGACGGCCGCTACACGGCGACACGTCGGCATTTGGGTCGAAGCAGTTCGCTGAACGCTCGCCTGAAGTCGACGTTGAAGACGGTGTAAATGAGCGGGTTGAGTGCAGAGTTGACGTAGCCGAGCCAGACGATGAAGTTGACGACGCGCGGGTCGGTGTTGTCGTGACACGACCGACAGAACGACATGGCGACGTACATGATAAAGAACGGCAGCCAGCACAGCACGAACGCGCCCATCACCACCGTCATCGTGCGCGCCGCGCGCCGCTCGCGCGACAGCGAGATGCGCTGCTTCTCGGCCAGGAACTGCGTCAGGTGACTTTCGGCGGCGTTGACTTTCATCGAGCCTCCGACGCCCGCGGCGTCGTCGTCCGCCAGCCGGTTCCGCGACCCGTAACGGCGCGTCGACTCGGCGAGGATCTGCCGGAACCGGCGCGGACTGAGTCCGTTGGCGAGCGAACTACGCAGCTGGGAGTCGTTGTCTCCGTCGTCGCTGGGTTTCCGCTGACCGCCGGCCACTGCCAGCTGGCCGTCGCCGAGCGCCATATCGGCCAGCTCGATCTGCTCCCGGTCCTCGTCGCCGACCACTTCCGGTCTCTCCCGCGCTTCCGGTTTGCCTCTGACGGCGGTGGCGAGCGCAACGTTGGTCATGCCGATGGAGCCAACGAGCGACGAGGATGCTCGCGAGCGGAGGCGGGTGCGCACGGCAAGGTAGATCTTGACGTAGACGAACACCATCACGACGAGCGGGATGTAGAAGGACCCGGAGGCGCTGTAGACGACGAACCCCGGGTCGCTGGTCAGCTGGCACTGCTGCGTGGTGGCGTTGAAGAGGCTGGCGTTGTTCCAGCCGAGCAGCGGCGGCACGGAAATGAGCGCGCTGACCGACCAGACGGCGAACACACACAGCAGGACGCGACCGATCGTCCGCTTCTGGGCGTACGTGACCGGGTCGTGGATCGCCCGGTAGCGGTCGATTGCGATCGCGCAGAGGTGGAGGATCGACGCGGTGCAGGTGAGGATGTCGCAGGTGGCCCAGGCGAGGCAGAACGGGCCGCCGAACGGCCAGTAGCCGATCATCGCGTAGACGACGTTGTACGGCATCACCAGCACGGCGACGGCGAGGTCGGCCACTGACAGCGAGACGATGTAGAAGTTCTGGACGTTCCTCAGAGGACGGTAGGTGAACACCGATATGATGACGAGGACGTTTCCGATCACCGTGACGACGATGATGACGGACATGAGGGCGGCAAACACCACAGAGACGGCTGTGATCGGCAGCGGGTCGACGGCCAAGTCCCCAGTGACGTTCCAGGCCAGGTCCACCGTGACGTTCCAGACATCTGCGTCGGACTCGTTGTCAGCTTGCTGACTCGCCATTTCAACCGTCTATCTGTACATATGCAACAAGTATGTCGGTCTTCCAGTGTACGCTGGTCGGGTCGCATGCTGTCCCCTGGTGAGTCAGGTGAGTATTCCCACGGGACGGACGCTTTCCGCTATGGACGCGGCCAGTGTAACAACGTGAAGGCCATCAAGACCGGAAATCTGCATGCGACGATGTCGAAATATAAACAAGACGATCAAGCAAAATAGACTGAACGTCCTCTTGGGAACGTCCGTCATTGCCGTCGTGAACGAGATTAACGCAATTCCCTCAGAAGAAAATACAAAACAGGAAGAAAGTGCATCGAGAATAATATCACTTTAACCATGCAGTAAACGGGTAATTATCATTACCGCTTTACAGAAGGAAGCGTACGGATCGCCTGAAACGCATCGCGCAGATTAAACCGGAGACGGACATAAAGAGTCTCGTACCTCTTACATGCCAGAATGGTACATCTATATATAAAACGTTGCCGCGTCTGTCTGTCTGTCTGTCTGTGTGTCTGTCTTCCGGATTTCGCAAAAAACGTGCGGACCGATTTCCATAAAAATTTTCATGGTTCATAGGGGTCATAGGTAGACGTGAACGGATAAAAACATTCTGGTTTCTAATAATTCCTACGCACATGATAAACAGGTAAAGTAAAGTAGTAAGTAAAGTAAAAGTGAATTTTTATAGCGCATTGTCAAAAAATCTCTAATGCGCTGTCTTCCGCAACAGGGAGATAATCCCGGGCAGGAAAAAAAGATGGTTCGACGGTGTCCTCTATAAACTGTGACCGTTGCTGACACATCGATTAGCAGCGTCAAGGTGTTGGCCTCGCTGGCGTGGCTGAAGCATACAGACTTGGCAGGCCACTGGCTGGTGCAACACACAGCACCAGACAGGGCTAAGCCATACAGTAGGCCACGTCTAGAGGGGGGCACTACAAATACCCGACAAGCTGTTTACTCCTACTTAACCCCGCCTTCTGCGCACGTCACGTACACATCGCACACACCTACCGATTCCCCTCTTCTCCCTAGGCTAGTACACTGGACCTTTACATACGGCCTCAGCACTGAGGTCCAGAAGTAGGCTGGACCTCTGTCCGCAATAAAGGAAGGTTTTTTTCGTTCTTTGCCGGCAGGGGTCCAGCTTACTCTGGACCCCAGCGCTGAGACCTTTTGAATCGATCCAATGCGCCACAATAAAAGAAGGAAGGAAAGAAGCAATCATCCATATTATGGTGTGATGCCTACTGAGTGGCATAGCCAGGTGGTTCATCAAGCCTATATGCCCCAATCTTTCTAGGAATTAAAAAAAAATATTTACCGTTGAACAATTGTAATTACTGTTGAAATATTTAAAATGTTGTGTTTACAAGTTTGTTAACTGTTAACTGCCAGAAACCGCTGACGGCTACGCCTTTACACGCCGTTATACTTTGCTTGCTCGTGTTCATCCTCAATGCAAACTGTTGGCTACGTCCCAGTTCGCAATACAGCTGGATAAACGTCAAGCTGTCAGAATCAGAAGGCCAGCTACGGATAAGCAGTATCCCGCCAAGTAATCAGCTGGGTCTATTCGACGCATCGGGATTAGCTTCCAATGCTTACGAAGTGACGATTTGATATTCATATCCCAGTCAATCGGTCAGTTATCAATTATTTTATATGACTCGACAGATTGGCTAAATTCTATGACAGCACCGTTATGGCCTCTGAAAGTTGCTGGTCCCCATTTCGTAGCACGACCTCCACAATGTTCTGTTCCCTGTAATTCGCCTTCAGAGAACATCTCGCTCATTCGGCAGATAGGCCTAATGTCGGCGTATTCCTGCTGTGCTGACCCCTGTCATTTTTAGCCCGCCCGGCATCGCGATGCCGAAGGGCTTATGTTTTACCGCTGTTATTTTTTCTTCTTACTTTCTTCATTTTTTTGACGCCTAATCTCGGAGATCACTGAACGGATCTCAATCAAAGTTGGACACATATTTGCTTACGACTGCTATTCGAAAAATGTGGCCCGAACTCCCCCGGACGTTTACCCCCCACGGGCAGGGCGCAAAAAACCGCTTTTTGGCACCGACTTTGAACTTCGACTGAACATATCTTAGTGGACGTATAACAGACAGCAGACGAACTTAAATTTGGCACGTGTTATGTAGTGGCACAGGCTTACAGCCTAGAACAACAGAATGCCGGGCGGGCTCAAGCTGGGCTTTGTCATGCATCTAGTTCTTTATATTTTTATATTTTTTCGTTTTTCGTTTGCTGGGCGCCTTGGCTACGTCTCAGTTCGCGGTACAGCTGTCAGTTTGCGCACCTCACCTTGATCCACACAATGATACCATGTATAATGTTCGGCAAACAACAGAATTCGACGCTGTTTATTCGCCCAGCTGCTACACGTAATACCGGGAACCCGCGGTCGTGGAGGCCAAGCAGAAAATCACCTGCTAAACTGCGGCTAGACACGTCGATACGCCACTAAAGCCCCGTCCACACCAGCAACAGTGTCGAAGCAACATTGTCGAATGCTATCAGTCGAACGATTCTTTCGATAAAGTCGAACGTTGCTTCGACATTATTGCCGTTGGCTTGGCAACAATGTCGAACGAGTTTTTTGTGAAATTTCGTCATTTCGACACAGTCGATACAACTTGAACACGTTCAATTTGTTTCGACTTTGTCGACGATTCTTTCGACAGTGTTGCTTCGACATTGTTGCTAGTGTGGACGGGGCTTAAGTAGCACTTCTGTCTGACACACCACTGCGGCCGTCAACGTTTTTGTTTAAGAATATCTTCTCGTGAACGGCGCATCTTCTAGCTTGCCATGTCTTTCCACGTAGCGAACCTATGGCCTTTGAAACAGCGTCAAAACAGCTTTGTTCGACACACGGTTTGTCAGTTTTTACGCCGTCTGGAAGTTTTCTTCACAACAACGAAAACCAAAACAAACCAAATTCCTCCATAAATTACACACTGTGAGTTTGTATTTCTCACGCGTGAAATTTGAAGAAATCAGTTCCATATATGTACGTCTAAGAATCATTTACGGTAAATTGGGTGCCGACATCACTAACGGTCGATCGTTAGATAAGGTTTCGACGGGTAAATGTTGCCGAAATTTCTACAAGTAGTCTATTATTTCCATTATAAAAAACAAAACTGTCTTCAAATTCAATCTACATTTATGTCAGTCGCGGCCTGTCACAAATGTAAAAGCTAGCTTCTGTGCTTAGAATTTGCGGACAAGAAAAAATATATTTGTTGTTTTAAAACGGTGGCTTGTACCGCAGAGAAAAAGTGAATGTAGATTTTTTTATTTTTGCGGTTTTATTTTTACCGCGCGACACTATGCTAACAGTGCGTGGTCAGGATCACGTAACTGATTTTAAATTTTTGGGCCGCAATCACATCTCTCGATCGACTGGAGCTAGAATCGTTAAATTTGGTGGTATACTAGGGGTAGGCCATGGTGTTAGCCTTGGGATGACAACCTATCCCCTGATGGGCGTGGTCAGTGTCATGTGAATCATTTTTTTAATTACGGGGCCCAATCGTATCTATGGAATGGGTGAAGCTAAAGGCATGTTAAATTTTGTATGCTGATTGTTATTGCGGAGTTCTAGTGCATGCGCGATAGATAGCGCGGAGCACATCGTATGACGCATTGACCCTTCAAAATCGGTCCATTGGTGTGGGCTCGGCGCCAGCCGAAGAATTGAAAAGATCGACTAAGGGCCCGTCCACACCAGCAACATTGTCGAAGCAACATTCGACGTTGTCGAAAGAATCGTTCAACTTGTAGCATTCGACAATGTTGCGTGGACATTGTTGCTAGTATGGACGGGGCTTAAGAAACAAGAGCATGTGACAAGTAGCCTAACAGCCATGTTCGTCCAGACCACCCATGCACGTTGTCGCAGCACCACAAATTTGCACGTGTGGTCATACCCAGTACGTAGTACGGTTGTTATATATCCCAAATTTTATCAAAATCCGTTCACGGGGTTCAGGACCCTAGGGGTCGAAATTTGGCCATACCCAATACTGTTATTGGCTGTTGGCTTTTACAGCAGTTTGTAGTACGCCGTAAGAAGCAGTCTTTGAGCTAGTGAAGGGACGCAATCTGCGAACGTCTGAAATTAGCCTGCTTTTGGATTTGGTGTATAGAATGTTGTTTGTACACTGCAGATTCATTAGTGTAACGTTCACCACTGGCGTGTTTTCACATTTAGAACGAACAGTGGGTTTGTATGACCTATACATAAGCGCAGATTGAGAGTCAACACGAAATATCGGCCAATGTATGCCGTGTTACTGTAGTTCGCGCCACCATGCTGCTAATCACGAAATGTCGGCGGGAAATTAAAGCAGCTTTGCGTCGGCAATTTCTTAATGTATCATGTTAGTCGTACGAGCCATTTCATTTCGACGAGTGATCGAACAGTAGCGACCGACCTACACGCTATTGCGTGTAATCTCAGAATGCTCATTACGACGTACGTGTAGGCCTAATCATATCATATCATATCATATCATATCATATCATAGCTGCATTTATAGTGCGCCTATTACTAGGTAGAACATAGGTGCATCACAGAAGTCTGACTAGATACATATACATACTAAAAACACTAATAAAAACAGTCCATAACAGTAGAAACAGTTCAGCAAACACTAAAAGCCATTCTCATATAATTAGATTTTAACAGTTTTTCGGAATTTGACTGGATCGGCCACAGTGCGGACGTTGTCCGGCAGTGCGCTCCAAGTGGCAGGACCCGCATGAGAGAAAGCACGCTCGCCGAACTTCGTGCGCCACCGTGGTAGAGCGTAGTCCATCAGTGAGGTGGAACAATCATTAAAATTATATCTTTTCATCGCCGATATTTGAGTTTTCGATCGATGCTTTGTCAAATGTTAATTCTTGCCGTCACTACAGCATTGCACAAGACAACACAGCACAGAACAGTTACGACACGATACGATACGATACGGTAGATTAACGTGCGCTCAAAAGCTGACGAGATGGCCAGCTTAATCCAGCGCACGGCCCAGAAACAAAAAATAACGAAAAAATTAAATAAAAAACGAGTAGCCCAGAAGAAACGGTGCAGGCAAAAGTCCGTGGATGCAGTCCGGGAGGAACAGGTGAAACTACGGGGATAGGATTTGTGAAAGAGGTAGGGTTTAAGCCGGAAGTGAAAGAGAGAATAAATGTACAGAGTGGTGAATCAGAAGAAAAAGAAGTGATGGGTGAAGGAATAGGTGAGTAGGAAATGGAAGAACTGGTACCAGAATGAGGTTGACGAAGAGACAAAGGAGCTGATTCCAGAGACCATGACGGAAGGAGTGATCAGTTATTTTAGAGAGGATGATGAAGGTGGCCGAGCAAGAGTAACGACGGATGAAGAGCGAGTACTACGAGGACGTTGAATGGAGATGAGATTATGAAGGTACGGAGGTTGGGTAGTCGTGAGAACTTTGTATATATAAGTGAGAGGAGCTTGTATTCGATGCGTTCAGTGATCCTGAGCCAATGAAGAAAGCGTAGGATAGGAGTGATATGACAGGACTTTCACGACAGTACGAGCAAGAGCGTTCTGGGTCTGCTCTAGACGAGTCTGTTTTAGATTATTTTCCCTCCTAATCTCCAGAAAATCGTCAAAGCCCAGATGCTGTCTGAGGAGAGGAGAGGAGGAAACGAATATACGAACGTGCTGCGTGAGTGCAGCGTGTATCAGAGAAATGTTTTCAAGAGATCTGCACTTCCGCGTGAACAGCAGTTTCCTGTCGTCGTTCGCTTTCATGTTGTAACTGGTTCGGTCGTATACATCAGTGCTGCGAATGGCTGTAGCAGTGCAGTACCATTGATCGTTCGCTGACCTTACTGGGCAGGTACAACAGTTCAATGAAAGCGTCATTTGCCTCTGGGAAGTATTTCTAAGATTCCTCCCTCTGCCAGCCAGCGTTTTACACCTGTCTCTAAAGTCACAATGGTAAACGCTTCCCAATTATATGGAGCATTGATCACGAGTCTTTTTAGATTTTTTAATACGTTGCACTGTTCGGCTGTCGTGAAGACGTTATTATCGGTCGCATGGTTATAGCATACAGTATGGGACAGATTATAAAACCAGTTTGCCTCTGTCCGTGTGTCCGTCCTCACGCACTCTCACGCTTACATTTCTTGATGAATTTTCACCGAAACTGGCAAAGACGTAAATACCCCCAAAAGTAAAAACAAGTTCGTTTGGGTAAACATCGCACCACCCCTTCCCCATTTTGCCTCCAAAATACCATCTCAGGCGAAGAAGTCCTCAAAATACATACAAATATTCACAACAACCCTATAACTGCGTTAAATGTATGCGAATCGCCAAATTCCCGCGTCCGACAGGAAATCTGGGTCGAGGAACACGATGGCGACGTCAGATTTTATACCGGAAGTGGAAATATAGCCGTTTCGCGCATGCGCAGTGAAACAGATGCAATATAGCCCTCATTATATATTATAGGAACAGTTCTGTCGTTGTGGACTTGCTATGGGACAGATACCTCGTTCCACAGAACGTCTTTCTAGTTTGAGAAATTTTTGTTTTTGCCCCCTGAAAAATGTTAAAGAGGGTCCCCAAAATGACCGGCGTTAAGGTAGCACCAACGGCTGCGAATGCATTCGTCCACAACAGTTTGGGGCTCACCGTTGGCAGTAGTTAGATTAGAGGTCTCTCGCGATATACATTCTACGACATACGGCTCCTTATAGGCCACATTGGTCGCTTGCGTTGCGCTGTTGCGCGGTACGTGTCGGTACCCGCCACTTCGAAGTATTGTGATGTGCAAGTCTGTGTGTCTGTTTGTCT
>Ga0209780_1002790_pt1 | contig 12655 bp, 9 predicted proteins | sample WorMetexBAHAMAS2_FD_187384 | JGI IMG/M metagenome (GOLD analysis project Ga0209780, IMG submission 187384) | Marine gutless worms symbiont microbial communities from Max Planck institute for Marine Microbiology, Germany - Inanidrilus exumae... | ecosystem: Host-associated > Annelida > Digestive... | reverse complement strand
TAGTTCATCACAAAGATTCCTAGAGGCTGACAATGACGCGTACATCTGGTTCCCTTCACTCTAGCTGCAAAAAAGAACAATTTGTACTTTGATAAGAACATCACAAACCCACAGTTATTTGTACGTTACAAATCAACATAAATTTGGCAAGTGAAAAAATGAAAATGCTACAAACGTATCCATTAATTTCTTATCTGTTTTAATAGTGGTGCAAATGACTAACAAGGGACCGGACTTAAATCAAATGGGTAGTTGGCAACTTGGCACTGAACATTCTAGTATCACTGTACCACTACTGGCATTGGAGAGCCAGCATAAAGCAACAACTTTTCTGACAGGAGTTCAGTGGTGGATAAAGAAAGAATAAAATCAGACCACTGGTTGGAGACAATGCTTTGTAATCCCACTAGTGCTTTAACAGTGTAACTTGGGTGAAAGAAGAACACCAAGCCTGTAGACGTAGACGAAAAATACGAGCGCAGGCGTGGAGCCTCTTTGCCCGCCTCTTCAATAATCAAAGACTACAATACAATTTCTAAACAATTTCTGGAAAGACTTTAGAATTTAAACATTGTCCAAATTTTGGGGATGGGTCGATTAGCCGTCAAGATAAAAAAGGGCACTATTTTTTGGGGGCTGGGTGTGCGAAAAATGTGGTATAGTATTTTTGGGGGAAAAAGTTTTAGGCAAAAAGTTGGTGTTCCGATTGTGAAGTCTTACCTACCATCTACTCTAACCTATGACCTACCTACTTACTACCCTATGACTACCTACTTACCTAATTCGAACCTATCGCTGACCATCGAACTACGAGTACGAAACGACGAATTCGATTTTACGACGGACGACGGGGATTGAACCGCGGTTTACGACGTGCGCATATAGTGACTTCACCACTAAGCTAACGCGGAAAGCGTTAGACGGTTGGCTTTGAAAGTGGTATATATATGTTGTGTGCAACGTTGTTAAAATAATGTAAATAATTTTGATGTAAGATTCCATAATAATGTAACTTATTGCGACTGTTTTGTAACAGTAATGCATTTGAACGGTAATAATGTTTCATTTAGCTGAAATTATGACATGTTGAAGTATTCGCTAGAAGACAAAGTTTATACACACATATAACCTAAAAAAATACATTTTGGCAGTGTTCCAATTCTAAATTCTAGCCGAATAGACTGCTGTAAGCATTAGGGATTGCTTATTGCACTTCTGCAAGTAGAAATAGCGGTAATCCTGGAGTTTCAGGTTTAAAATTAATCGAAATAGCTGTAAGAGTAGCATTCCAGTTTTGAATATGATTATGTAGTGGTCACTTCCTAGCTACCAGTGCCAATCTGAACGCACTGACAGTATTTCTGCTCATGCCATTACCACCCATTATGGTTAGTGTGTGGTTGAGGCCAGTGAATCAAAGAGCATCGAGCAGTATACTGTTTTTGCCTTTATTACATCAGTCACTGTTATTATGTCACTATTATGTGATCTGTGTGTCTGTATGTCCAGTTACGCGTCTCAAAAACCACACGTCTAAACTTCACGAAATTTTCTATACATGATAACTGTCATCCTGTGGTGTCAGTGCAGTATGTCGAAGACAGCGTTGTTTCATCCAGTTTGCCAAGTGGTGGCACTGGTGAAAAAGTTGCCGTCTGTGATTGCAGAATTGTTTGCAGCTTTCTTCAGTAAGGACTTTGTTCTTTGTGATGCAGATAAATCTGCAGGATGGACAAATTCCACTGAAGTTGCATTTGAGTCGAAAGCTGTAACAGCTTCACGCAAACGTTTATCTTCTGTATTTTCTGCTGATGCAGGTTGCTTTTATCAGCTTATTGTTTATTGTTTGTTTGTTTAACAGTATTGTTTTTTTCACTGGCGTCTGTCGTCATCTGTCGTTGTCGTCTGTTGTCGTCTGTAATACTCTACGGCGGGCCTGCAGGCGGCTTTACCTGTGCAGGCCAGGCGATGATGTCATGCCCTTTCTATTCTAATTATAGCTCCACGGTAGCACTGCACGGTGCGTCAGTAGTGTCAGTAGTGTTACATCCCTTTAGGGTGACACCTTGTTGTGTACTGGTTGCTGTTTTTTATCATGATTCAGCTAGAGAAGAGTAGTGATGTTACCAAAATTCGGCCTCTCCCATTATTTTTAGCATTGACTTCTGATGTTGTGTATTGCACTGCAGTGCATATGCAGTTGTGCATGCATTGGTTACTGAACGAGGGGCCATTGGCGTCAGTTAGGGGATTCTGGGGGTCGACTAACCCTAAGAAGTGAAAAAAAATTAGTGATCATAAAATACACTGATTCTATGCATTTATTATGGGTTTCCTGTTGGACTGATTCCATGGATTGTCTGTGGCTGCAACTCTGACCCTCTGCCAGTGTGAGTTGTGCAAGCAATGATATAGACTTTTTGTTTTGTTGATATGATGCTATTTATATCGGAGGACAGAACTTTATTTACATTTTCAGGTAAGACAGATGTTACAGCAAAAGAGAGTTATTTAACAAATTTTGTCATAAGAAATGATCTCGTTTAGTGCTCAGTTTACTTCTGTGAGACAAAGGATAATTGATTTCCTGTGCCAACAACTTGACTCTTGGCCTGATAGTTTCCAAATTTTTGTATTGCAGAAACTAGGCTATATATGTTGTTGGAATTTTAGTAACGTAGTTTATGTTGAATGAATAAACAGTAATCAGTGTAGTTAAAATGATACATAATGTGTTTCTGTAGAGATGTGTTGTATTTAAATTGATTTGAATTTTAGCTTCATTGTGGTTAAGACACAGTATAACTGTATCATAACTTACATTTGTTGTTTTTAGAGGCTGTGAATGAGAACAGTGAAGATGTAGATCATTCAGGAATTGTTTCTCCTTTGTTGAATATTTCAACTAGCACTGAAACTGCACCAGTGAAGAATCTACATAACAAAGGTGACTTTATTGCAGCCGTCTAAAATAGTCTGCTCAAAACATATCTCCTGTCCTCCTGCTTTTTGGTCGTCTGCTGTTGCTAGCAGGTGTCTGATTTTACAAGTCGTGTCTAAGGAATTCGTATCTAAGGAACAGTTGGTTTCCTGTTGCTATCCTCGTAGGGTTCCTTGCCCTATCTGCAGAGGTGTACTGCCTCTGCACCTCTGACCACACTGTCTCTAGCCAGCAAAAGGTTTTTAGGTGTAGACTCCATGTGCCCAGCTTGCATAGCACTACCGGGTTATTTGTACTCGGTCACGGCACCTTGGTTGGTTCATAATTTAACACAGCCGCTTCCTTTCCTTTGGCCCGCTCCCGCTGGTATACCGTGTCTCAGTCTGCACCCCGCCTTATGAAGTGCTGTTACCCATCCCCTACGCTGAGGATGCACCGGCTCCTATCTTAACATAAACCGGAGACAATGTGGATTTATCGGGAATATGCAGAGATGAACAGTTGATACTTTTTGGCAGACAGATATGTCCTGGGAAATCATTGACACCTGTTTTGATTATAGTAAGGAATCAAAATACAAAACCGTATGATTTCGTGTAATGAATTTCCAACAATATTACGGGTTTTTATTTGAATAAACTGTAGTCATCACTTTCATCAGTAATCAATAGGCACCAATTAGAATATACAAAAGCATACATTTTTTGGAAATATTAGTTAATAAGAAATTGAGTACAAATATGTTTGAAGTGTCTTATACACACGTGGGTGCAGGGAAGACATTTTCTAGCCAGGTCCTGTCATACGATTGTTGATTTGAGCAGATTCAGTCATGCATATTAAGGTCATTGATGTCTTACTGTGTGGCTGGTGGTGTAATGGTTGCAGCATTGGACTTGTGACTTGAAGGTCGCTGGTTTGATGACCAGTCATTCCACTTTCCTTAGTCATGTTGTTCACACACATGTACCTCTGTCACCAAGCAGTGTAAATTGGTACCGATGGGTGGTGATGCCCTACAGCTGGGAAGGTAACCAGTGAATCGTCTGGCATCACACTGGCCGTTGATCACAGACTTAAATGGATTTATCCATCTCTGGTCTCAGTGGCCTAATAAGGGGATGAGCACCCCACCCCCCACTTCACAAGGGGCTTGATCGGCTTTATCTTTTACCCGGTACATGTTTTTAAAAGACAAAATGGCATGATGATAGAACAAATAGTAATCTGAGTGTATTAGTTACCGTCTTAATACTATTTGGGCTCAAATATAGTGTTGTTTGGGTGAAACATTGCACAGTCTTAATGTGAATGTAATAGTGTAATTTCTCATATTCAGTAAAATTATTGTCTTTGCTGTAGATTAAATTTTCCTTCATTTGTAGCACATTTTGAGTTTTGTGAAATGTCCTATAGTAGTAACCTTAAAAGAAGTTTGTGGTTACCGACTGGACTAATCAGGGAGCAAATCTGTTAATCCAATCCAGTGTGATGTTACGGGCGCAGGAAATCCTTTTTGAGAGTGCATTACCATTTAACATAAGAGTCCCAGTTTTGTGATTAAATTTGCATGTGTGGTATGTTGAAGAATGCTGGTGATATTTGTGATGTTGCAGAGACTGTTGTCAATGCTGTGCTTGCTGTTGCCATAGTGATACTAGTCATTGCCGTCATCTTGATTTCTTTTGTACTTGCTTATAAAACAAAGTTATGGTTTGTACATTTTTAACATCGTTGATTTCGCTGCTAAGTTTCAGTGTTAGTTAGGAAGTTACATTCACGTTTATTCATCGTATTCAGCAGACCAGGATAATTATTACGGCTAGTAAAACAACCGGACTGTTTTTGTGAGAGATTGTCGATATTAATTGTTGGAATAACCATCGTGCATCTGTGGTATATGCTGTCGTAATTGTCGTAATTCTGTTTGTCTGTCACGGGAGTGGAAGGGGCAGGTCTGGTACCAGGGGTGGGAGATCTTCCGAATGCTTCTTTTGGGTTTTACCTAAGAGAAGCATTTCAGCGCCAGACAAACACAAAAAAGATATTATAACGCAAGAGTCGTTGAGCACTGATATGTTATAGGAGCTGAAGAACAGCAGTTACACAGGATGTCACATTGAACTGAGAAATAGGTCTTGTGGTGGTTGGTTAGTTTCCACCCAGTCACAGCAGGCCATCGAGGTGGTGAGGGCATCCACGTCGACGCGGGGCATTGAAGGTTTGATACTATTGGTTTGGTGACATCACATTACCTTACTAGATCGAAAGTACTCTGAGAGAGTACAACTGAGAGAGTACAACTCCCCACGAAAGTGAAATTTGGGGGTTTTGTTGCCAACACTTTGCAACACTTGCCACACCTACTATTAGACTGCTGCTGTAAACCGGCGATTGTTTACGTTTACTTTTTAAGGAGTTTTTTAACCGTTACTTCCACATCCCTCTACCGATCGTAACAAAACACGAACTTGGTCTTCCCTTTCCTCCTAGGAACCTTCCCATAAAATTTGGTACAAATCCGTCCACTCTTTTTAGTTATCGTGGTCGCAGACAGACAGACAAACCAATGCCGGTAAGAAAATACTCCCTCGCTTTCGCGCGGAGGATAACAGTCTGCTCCAACAGTCTTTACAGGTTTTGGAAATGAAGGCTGGTTAAACGTAAACTGAAAGTAGTAGTAGTAGTAGTAGTAGCATGCGTGATTTTTAGGTCGACTCCTAAAGAGTCTACTTATAAAGCCAGTCTCAAATGTCCGTCCGTCTGCACGTCCGTCCGTCCACAAAAAGTTTCTTTGATTTCAATGGAATTTGGTGTGTAGGTAGAGGTCGACGAGTGATGCATGACGGTATGCAGTATGACCCGATTCAGGGTTAAGGTCAAGGTCACGAGCCCTCGAAAGTCGGAAATTTGATTATTTTCAAAGGCTGTCTTCTCTCCCATTTATAATGGGGGCTGGCAAATGACCACGGATTCTTACATTAGGGAGGGCACAATACCTACAGCTTATCGGGCCGGATTTTTGATTTTTGTCCTAGTTTTTGTGTCACGTGACTTCGAAGTTGGCAGTAAGTAGGGGTCAACCGTCAGTCATGTGTGGGGCTAATTTATCATTGGTCGACTTCACTGCTCGGAGGTACCTTCACTGCTTTGACACGTGTGACTGGGTGACAGAAATCCAGCCGGTAACAACCTGCTTTGGTTACCCAAAGGTTCTTTACTGAGGGACCTCGCCGAAGCCCGACCCGAAGTAGCTCTAGAATAGACATCCAGTTAAACAACAGCTGATAGTAGTGGTGGTGGTGGCAGCAGTAGTAGTTGGTGACTGTGTCAGTAGACCTGTGGTTTGCTGGTGTAGGTTGAGAATCCGGCCAAGTGAAGCAGCGTACAGCATCTCCAGTCAGACCAGTCAGCGGCGTGGTCCTCTCATCCGATGTCGAGACTGGCTACTACAGAATATACGTCGCCGCCGTATCATATATCCCACCTAACTTTCTACCAGTGCGGAGGATTAGACCAGCAGCGCAGTTTGAGTGATTCGATAGTATCCTTGGACACTTGGGCACCTGTGTCAGCAAGTAGGTTTACAGGCTGCAGTGTCTGTTCTCTCAGGACTCAAGACAGGATGACGCAGCTGGTGATTTGCTCGGGTTCCGTCCGTTCCATGCTTTGACATTAAACAGCGTGTGAACTCCATATGTTGCCAAAGGTTCTGGCTGACCTCGACCAACCTCGTGTATTTCAGGACAAGATACCAGTCACACAAAACGTTAGTCTGTACATGGACACTCCTGCCATGTTGGCTGTATCAGCAGGATGTGTTTCGTCTCAAAACACTGAAACCCTGAAGTTTTGTTGTTGTGGACAGCCCCATACGGGCTCCGGGGCAGTAATGCACCGTGATTCATGTGTTGATTAGGGCGCTATATAAATTGTTTATTTGTGTATTTACTTAACTTCCTTCCTCACTTTCTTCCTTCTTTACTTTCTTCTTTCCTTATTCTTACTTCCTTACTTGTTGCTTCCTTACTTGTTTACTTCTTGACTTATCTGTCTGCTCCTTCCAGAATAGACCCATTTCATTTCCAGGCCTTATTTATTGGGGTTATTTTATGTTGTAATATATTTTGTTATGGATGCATGTTTGCTTTGTTGTGTTTGTTTTAGTTTTTCGGTACTTAGCCAAGAGATTGTTATGTATGTCTGTATGCACATATTGATATTATTCATACCGCTTTAACATTTAGTACACGTGGGCAGCATGACAACTTTTGATTGTGATCACCAATGCCATTTTAGGCAACTGGACTGACTGTTATTAATGTGCTGTGAATATGCCAGCATGTAGAGATTTTAAGTAGTGATATCGTGTGAGGAGGGCATTTTCTCAATGCTAGTCAGTATGTTTGTTTGCTGAACTTCACTTGTAAGATTTACTGTTTGTCAACAAGTCATGCCTTTTTTATAATATTACGTGATACTCCCACACTTTCTACTGCACGACATTGTCTTTATATGAGCTGAAACAGATTTGCGTTGATTTTTAAAGTCAGTGATTATGAATAATACTTTTTGCGTAATGTCATTTTTGTGTGTATATTCATTTTCCACCATGTGGTCCTTTTGTCTGGTCCTGTGTGAAGTAATTCTGGACAGAAGGCCGATTGTCATCATTGTCATTGTTACCATCAATCTACTTTCATGATGAACACTATGAACACTGCAGCCTGTTCTCAAATTAACTTGTAGTAGATTTTCAAATTACACCGAATGACGGATAAGCGTCTTGTTACTGGCCCGCCTACACGTAGTGTAGGGGGCCAGTACTGTTTTGCTCTCTGGCGTCTGTCGTCTGTTGTCTGTCTTCGTCTGTAACACTCCGCGGCTCAGCTTCACTCGCGCAGGCCAGGCGTTAACGTCATGCCGCCTCCAGTATAATTATAGCTCCATGGTAACACTGCACGGCGGGCCAGTAGTGTTACTTCCCGTTAGGGCGACACCTTGTTTTACATACGTCACAAAAATGTCTATCGGCGTATACTCATTATACAAAGATATTGTTTTTGCCATTTTTATCAAAAACACGTACGTGTATTTATACCAACATCAAATGACACTGACAAGGCATAATCACAAACATCAGTCAAACATTATACTACTACAGATACACTAAACAAACGCAATAGATTTACATTACCCTTGATAACAAAAGCTTCGATTGTCTGAAGTAACATAATGTCGTCTAATGATGTAACGACTGTCCTGTTTGGGTTCAGCAGCAGGTAAGGTGACACTGTGCTAATACGATCATGCATGCAACACCTGTGTATTATATTGAGATAAACTGCACAGATTCTGTTAAGACAGTCGGCTGATATAGCATTATCGGTCACTTGTTTTGAAGCAGGATATGTTTACAGGATGACCAATCACCTTAAAAGGTTGGGAAAACTGATAAAAGTCCAGAAAAGTTTTATGGTTTTATTGTTGTGATTGCTTTACATTTTTAAAGTCCTGAACTTTGCAGCGTAGCCAGTGGGTTATCTATTTATCATAGGATAGTAGTGATGTTAATGGCACTATGGGCACTAGAAAAGGCGGGTAATTTGATTTGGTCTGGATAAAGGTCGCCGTGATCATAGTCCTTGTTTGTCAATGTTCATTAATCAACACAAAATTAGCAAGTGCAGTACGACACTGATCACAAAATGAATGAAGCGCACAGTATTGTTCATTTGAAGGTTGTGAGCTGATTTTGATCTCAAAAAAGGTGGCAGATGACTGATAGATTGTAGAAAAGGTAGAACTATTTAAACTGAAAGTAGGTAGTTTTTCTCTGCCGTTTCGCCAAAGTTTAGATATATCATAGAAAACAACAAGAACTCATCAGGAGATGAGATAGCGAAAGTGAACTTTTATACGACGATATTGCACACGTACTTCAAAATACCAAAAAAGAGAACCGATTTCGTTTAACAAATTAGACGATAGCTAGGCAAGTACTGCGCATTAAGTCTTGAATGTATGAATCTGCTACAGAATTTCCACCTTGCAGTTATAATAGAATATTTATACCGTGGGCGTCGCGCGGTCCCTCTGCAGACGTTTACTACTAGACACAGTAATTATTAATTGTCGATAGTTATGGCTTTGTCAACCACTTTTACGCAATGCGCCCCGGAAACTACCAAATTCGGTAAAATAACGCAAAATAAGGGCCATTTCGCCATTCAAGGTCATTCAAGGTCACCGATTTTGGTACCAATCAAAAGCTCATACGACTTCCTATGAAGACGCGATAGCTACGCAAGTACTGCGCATTAAGTTAAGTCTTGAATTCATGAATCTGCTAGGAATTTATACCGTGGTCCGTGGGCGTCGCGCGGTCCCTCTGCATACGTTTACTACTAGACATAGTAATCGTAAATTGTCCATAGTTATGGCTTTGTCAACAACTTTTACGCAATGCGCCCCAGAAAATACCAAATTCGGTAAAATAACGCAAAATAAGGGCCATTTCGCCGTTCAAGGTCATTCAAGGTCACTGACTTTGGTACCAATCGAAAGCTCATATACGACTTCTCATTAGTGACTAATACTAACTTATCTTGCACCGTTTCGGAAATACAGCATTCCAAATGTCAAAAATCGCTATTTTGTCTACCCCTCTTGCGTTTAAACCCCCTGACGAAGGGGTTCCCCTGGGACGATCTCCGTAAACTTTTCCGTGGATGTCAGCGGATGGCCAAGGTACCAAACGCCGAAGAAAAATTGCCGAAAATTTCAACCGGCTGAGTAGGGTGCACGAACGTTACAGACAGACGACAGACAGACGGACGGGCGATAGCATATAGCGAACGTGAACGTGAGTTCACGTTCGCTAAAACTTTTTGTACTACACGTCTGCAACAGCAGTAAACAATCAGGTCAACGTCACCGCGGGTCACACATACACACAAACAATACGGTTTTCAAACAACAAAATGTGGTCGACAAATATAATAATATAACAGTGCTGGATATAATATCTTTGGAGTTTTGCCTGCTAGTTTTCTCTTTTATTCGTCAGTTCTGCAGTCGAACAGTTTATTAATATGGTAATTAACACTGGAGTTCCTGTCACTTGGCAAAGCTGCTATGAGATGACAAACGTGACAGTTTTGTGTCAACACTCATAACATTACCTTGCATGTTTATGACTGGGATATTTTGTTGTAGATACAAGTGGCAGGCTGCCAGAATAGACTAAAGCAATTACAAAAAACAACAAAATCCAGCAAAACCAAGAAACAAAATATGCGCATAAAATACCAAAAATATAGCAAAGTAAATTTGTATAGTTATAACACAACACAACATCACCAATGAGATAATCTTTTATATGCATTTTATACATTGCTAACTAGCAATTTTGCTTTTAGTTCGATTGGAGGAGTTACCCTGTACTCAATAAAAATCACTTAGAAATTGTAAAAATACCTGACACGCCAATGTGTGTTTGACACCGAATTACTAATAGCAAACACGGCTATTTATGTGTAATTACAGACCACGATGTCATGGCTGTTATAAATTGTTAAGTTCAAACTCACAACTCGAGTTATCAGCTGATATTTACAGAACGCATGTGTCAGTTTACTCACATAACTTATTTAAAACGCCAGGACATGAATAGGCTCCAAGTTCTTCCTCTGGCCAATGCCTACCATCCAACAATGGTAGGATTCTATAGTAGTATTCAATCATCATAGGTCAACTGTCATTATTTCCAACATTTCAAGCAGTTTTGATCTGCGCTGTCTTGGTTCATCATTAACGATTTGAGGATATCTTGTACACACTAAATGTTTACGTTTCATACATGAATATTAAAACAAACAATAAAAAGTTCAATAAAAAAGGCGACGTACACCAGTTTCTTTACAGGGCGGGTCAAAAAGTAATATGTGATGTGCAGATCCTCGAGTTTTCAGTCCGCATCAGTCCATGGATGCTGACCAAAGATCCGCGTCCGCAGAAGTACTGCAATCTCCAATCCGCAGTCAGTCCGCAGAGTAGCCTATGCAGTGCTACACATTGTGGCTAAAAAAACATCCACTTTTTAAATGAATAACCTGATCAAAATTAACCGATGGTACAAGTACTGAATACTCATTAACCAACGAATTAACGGCATGTAACCACTGGTAATTTGTTTCGCTAACACTATTCATAATTTCTAAAGAGTAACAGCACTACAAACAAAATATTATTAAAGAATAATATCCGTGTCAGTCTGCATCCGCAATTTTTCTGGAAACAGATTCACTGTCAGTTCACGGATCCAAAAATCACTGCGGATCTACGTCAGTCCACGGACGGGTCAGCAGTCCGCACATCACTGATAATGACGTCAGACATAGAATATGTGACCATTTTGATAGAATATTTAATTTCATTTAATATTTAGTTTAATGTGTTTTTATTCACATCTAGCAAAACCAAGTTTTATTGGTAAATAGCATCTGTTGACAAACCAGTAAGGGCTTACTTTTTGGCCCACCCTGTATATCCACTATGAACTAAACTACAACGCAGTGCTGTCTTCGACCAGCACACTGTCAACCAAACACAACTAACTTTGTATGCACCCTGTCAGACCAATAACGTTACTGTATGACCACTGTCAATCCTCTACACCTGGCTATCATCCAATAAGTTCATATCATCCAAGTCGGTGAGTATGTCGGAGAACTTGGGTCTTGCGGCGGGACTACGCACCATGCAGCGTCGTGCGATGTCCCACACTGGTTCTGGACAGTTCAACGGACAGGAAAGCAGACACTTGGCACTACCACTGCCGCCGGCCAGTAACTCCAGCATCGCGAGTACCTCGGCGTCTGATCGGTCGGCCAGTGGCAGGGGACAGCGCGGTGTGAACAGCTCCCAGATGACGACGCCGAACGCCCAGACGTCGGCCGGCGGCGTTGCACGGTCGCCGGGTTGCAGCACGGTCTCGGGCGCTGCCCAGCGCAGCGGCAGAGGACGTCGACGATGAACGATGTACTCGTGGGAGAACGCGTCCACACACAGCGAAGCGTTGGACACTTTGACGTCGAAGTTGGCGGTGAGCAGAAGGTTGCGTGTAGCGAGGTCGCCGTGCGCCATTTTCATGCCGGCAATGTGCTTCATGGCAAGAACCACTCCATGACACAGCGACAGTCGCTCAGCGGTACTCGGAGGTCGAAGACCTGTCACTCCGTCACCAGCACTCACCAGATACTGCTTCAAGTTTCCCTACGCATAAACACCACACGCTCAAAATAACACTCACTCAAATAGAATATCACTCTCTTCTGGCAGTATTCCATCATCATAAGTCAACCGTCATCATTTCCACTATCCATATCTTTATTTCACCAGAATAAAATATCCGGTAGCAAAAAAACGAAACATAATAAATTAATTAACTTAACTATGAATAAAGCTAGACAACATAATTATAGAGCGTCACAGAGAACACGTTACAGTATTAACTATGAACACAATAAAGTAGAATATCATACATATCGTGGTATGTGTCTTTAGAGAGTGCACCGAATATTTTTAAAAGAGCTCTATTAAGAGCAAATTGTAAGGAGTGCCTCACTGCAGAATTTACAGGGCATGCCTCAGTCCCATAAAGTAGGACCGGCATGCATTTACTTTTCATCAGCGCAAAAATAACCTCCTCCG
>Ga0209780_1002789_pt1 | contig 12657 bp, 8 predicted proteins | sample WorMetexBAHAMAS2_FD_187384 | JGI IMG/M metagenome (GOLD analysis project Ga0209780, IMG submission 187384) | Marine gutless worms symbiont microbial communities from Max Planck institute for Marine Microbiology, Germany - Inanidrilus exumae... | ecosystem: Host-associated > Annelida > Digestive... | reverse complement strand
GGGTAGTATGATGGATATTTGGATAGTTATGCAGATTGGTATGAGGATAGGGCATAGGAAATAAATGTCTGATATTTTCTCGTATGACTGAGGAGGAGTGGGAATTTATTTGCAGATCTTAGTCTAGTTGTAATTGAGGGGTCCCGTGGATTAGGCAGGCCGTGGATTAGGCAGGAGGCTAGAAAGGCAAGATGAGGGTTCCAGTATAGATTTAAATGGTCGTCGAAACAAAGGGAGAAGATACGGAAGAAATCACACAAGAAACATGTCACCTACCAGCTGTTCACAGGCAAGCAGCTGTGCGTCACGAAACAGTTTGAGATCAAAAGCGGACGTGAGACCATTCAGCAGCGGTTCCCGCGAGACCTCGTACTGTTCACGATGGCGCTGGTGTTCGTCCTTGATTGCGGCAGTCAGCTCCGGCTTCTTACTTCTCTCGCTCTGCATCTTTGCCTTCATCTCCTTCTGCTCCGACGTCACCGTCTGTGAACACGTCCGTACTTTATAATAATAATAATGATGATATTCATAGTGCTGTCATCATGGCAAAGCCATTGCAAGAGTTCATCTGGTTCATTTGATGAATGCAGACTCAGCGCCGAGGTGGCCGCCAACCCTCAGACCAAGCCAACCGACTCAGACGGAGAGTCCGCCAGAAAGAAATGGCAGCTACCTTTGCCATTTTAATATTACTCAGCCCGAGAGCTGATACTCATTTTACGGTCCCATGGAGGGTGGAAGGCTGAGTCGACCTAAGCACTGCAGTAAGGGTGCGCAGCCCGTGCCCAAGGCTGTATATCGCAGTGACTGTCGTGATAAACACAACTGCTCGCGGTGAGATTTGAACCTAGATCCTCTCACACTGCAGTCAGGCATGTTACCATTAGACCACTGCGACACTGCACTACACTACATGTCACAGCTTGATGGTACTGGCGTATGAGACCAAGAACAAACGGAACAACGCCCGTCCACTAGAAGTCCGGTTGTGGACAAAGAAAGTATCAGGCCAGAACAGTGGTTACGGTTAGTGTTTTGTGCTTTGACACTGATGGTTGGGTGGTAAAGAAGACATCCGGCCCATATTAAACCCTCTTCCGCTAACCCCCAGTTACAATACCAAAACAATTCTGTCAGCCCTGTAGCAGCATACACCCTACAGCGCGAAAAATCACCTAAGGTATCACCAGTAACCTTCTGAGGTTTGCAAAACCTTGATGAGTTTTTAGTGACCTTGGTTACATCGGGGATGCACATTGGGTTGAACTCAATGCAGCCTCAGTGCTGAGCAGCATACTGTGCTGATAACCTCGAAGGTAAGGTAAAGCACTTTTGTTTCTTCCTTTCAAAGTAAAGTACCACGTTCCTTCATATACTACACACTAAATCACTACTAGGACTGCATAACAAACTAGAAGCTTCGTGGTCATCCTGCTTTTACGTTTACATCATTAATGTTTGATATTGTATATTCTTTTTGTCTTTTACATTGCATTTATTGTTGTGTTGTACTTTATTAGGCCTATGCAGTATTGCTCTATTTAGCTATTCATCCTTTGGCTGCAAAATTGTTTTAATGAATCACTTCGGTTCAGTTCAGTATGCATATCCATCTGAACATGTGCATTACCATTCTATCTAACTCTGTATCATCATTTACTTCCATCAGTTTTTCAGTGACTAATGATCAGCCCATCTGCCATGAAATCAACTCAACCCCACAGGCAGAAACTGTAGACGTCTGCACATCTGCAATCCTTATAGCCACACCGACGAAAGTCATACCACCACATCAAGTATCAGGCAAAAAATGCATGCAGAAGCTGTAGACTTCCACAAATACCAACTGAATGCAACAAACCGTTTGACCCAAGTCGATGGCAGTTATGTGGGTCGGTTTTTACCCCGTTGTCTGTCTGTTTTTCCGCAAGATATCTAAAAAACCGCTGCACCTAGGATCACCAAACTTGACACACAAATGTTCCACGATGATTGAGTCCACCTCGAAATCTATTTATTCTGGGGTCAAAAGGTCAAGGTCACGAGTCACACAAACAGCGTCGACGTAGGTCTTTGCACGCTTGTGGGTGCTGGCTTCTTCTAACTGTATGACTTTTCATTTGCAGCTTGACATCAATCACATTACCATTTCCATAATTGCCAGAAATCACTATTAACAGTAGCCAACATGCCCCATGCAAAATGCACCTGTCTTCTGAGGTCACGGCGATCAGATTGTGCAGTCACCTTCTTCTGTTCCGTCTGAAGTTCTCTTTCAGCAAACCGACTCTGCATAACATCCAGCAATGTGTCAATTCGTTAGAGATCGAACAAACCGACCACTGCTGTTCCTAGACTGAATCCGTAACTGCACAAATTTGTTCCAGCCAGAACCGAACCAAACCACACACGCAGATCTGCGCTAGCCTCCGCGGACCACCCATGCCGCAGACCGCCGTGGCGGTCGGGGCGGCAAGTCTCTCGCCGGCATGGCGATCATTAACGCAACGAGTGCCAACGACGGTCATTTGATGCCGCCGAATTCCGTGTCACAAGTCACAATGACCGTCTTGTTTTATGTGTACTTTGCCCACTCTGCATGCATCCCCCTGTTCCCAATGTAGCTATCCTCAAAGGACAACCACGACGTAGGTGGTCGTTTTCGTCTATCTGGGGCATTTCATACGGAAAATGACCGTCGTTGAGATAATTATCGCCGAACTGCATTGTTATGCGCGATGGTAGCGGGTGCACTATGTGAGACCGTCGCGACGGTTTCACTAAAAACAGAGAAAATGCTTAGGATGTTCCGGCTCCGGAACAAAAAATGTTCTGATACCGGACCGAACCGACATTGTTCCGGGCTGGAACAGTACCAGAAACTGTTCCGGTTCGATCTCTACAATTCGTTCACCATCAGTCACAAAAATTCACAACTTTTATAACACGACATGACATTTGATTCCGGCATACGTATCACCAAGCATCGAGTATATAAGTGGGAATCGATAAGTGGAAAGCACCGACCACTGCATCTGGAAAACTTTAACACTGACATTGATGTAACTCAAAGTAATGAATGGGCCGCACAGTTACCTAGAAACGTATGAACAAAAATGAACTATAATGCTTGATGCATTGACTACATACACTAAATGTATCAACTCAAATCGTGCACATTAATAAACTGATTCAACAATTTTCACATTTATACGACACATACCACAACTAACCTCCAGTCATCTGAAACAAAGGATTACCCCACTTCAGTCCTTGGTGACGTAGCAGTTACCACAGAAAACTGATGAAACAAGGTGTCACCCTAACGAGATGTAACACTACTGGCCCGCCGCATGCTGCCCCCTGGTGAGTTACGTTGCACCATGGAGTGTTACAGACAATGACAATGACAGACGCCAGCGAACGTTACTAGTCTAGCCTCTCTACACCTACACTATGTTTAGGCGGGCCATTAATAAGCAGCAACAGTTGATGCTGTAAATTCAAATTCTCGACAATTCACAGCAAAATGCAAGAATTCGTGCGAAATTTGCAAATCCCGAAAAGGCCCAAAATATTTACAGCCTTAGCAACCGTCACTACAGTTGCTTATTCAGTCATATGCTGCCAAGTATCTCTGTAGGAATGACAGGATCGAAGTGACTCAAGAACAAAGGTAGATAGCCATAACGTTCATATTTGACTCAACACGCCATTATGAAACAAATGATACACGCAATAATCAAGAAACGTCTGTGAACAGCCAACAGACGGGAACTACATGCCTTGCATTCATCAGCGGACATGTTATGATAAAGAGGACACGCGGTGAGCGAGCGATGACTATCATGTCGACCTGTGATGTGACCTACAACATACACAATACAGTTTGTAAATGACACAGACACTAACTAACTGAGTTAAGGTTTTACATCCCACCAGACACAAAACAGGTCATTTCGGAGACGTTCTTCCCAACCAATCTCTTGGCTTGGTACTGAAAGACACAGACACTAACTGTACCCAAGGCCACAGGTACAAAAAAAATTTAGTGAAATTTTTACATGTGGTTTTTGCGATATGCAAATGGACAGACAACAAGACAGACACACTGACAATACTTTGCACCCTACCAGCTGCAACAGGCAATATGGATTCATAAGAGCAGGCACATAAATCGAGACGACGGAAGCTACCAACTGCGCCACGTATCTGACAAGTTACTTACTGACGTCAGAAATCGGAAGTCGGTCCTGATAACGATCTCAGGTCGGAGATCAAAACGTCGATAAAACAAGTATGTTTTTTGGTTGTTTAAAGGAAATTTGCAAATTAGTTCTGTCATTTAGAGTCTTGTCCATTTCACGTTTGTTCCGAATGATATCTATAGCTATAGATTTATATTTATATCTATAGAGTTTTTGAAAACAGTGACATGACATCATGAGATACAAAGCTCTCGTCTTCGTCAATCAGAACTGAGGCCATTTCTGATTTTTTTTATTTTTGCCAACTAGTGGTCCCATTGTATCTGCCAGTGCCCTAGACCTATTGTAACCGACTGATCCTATGTAAACTACAACTGGTCACATTGGAGTACCGTCTTTCTGGATCTTGGGTGTACAATACATTCGTAGTGTGTTCTCTGTAGTTGGGTATAGCAGCTTATACTGCCCTTCCGTGATCTTTCAATTTACTTATTTAATCTAAATCTACTGTTATTGTAATATTTCTCTTTTTCAATCATCTTACTTCAAGAATAATACTCATTAAATTTTAATATTTATAATATAGTTCTACCTTAAAGGCGCGATATGACCTAAATTGTGTTGAAAGTGCCGTTAAACTCCAACTAACCAACCAACCCACCAATGGTGATCTTGGCCTCATCTTTTGATCTCGTCAAAACAGTCATCTGTTAAATGGATTTTTCAGTTCTTCCTCCGTAAAAACCTTTGAGAATAAACAGCACGGGTTTTAGTGGGCCAGATGCTTTTCCTGCTACCCAAACCACTAAAGTCGTCATCAATAAATCAACTAAAAGAAGCCAGCACTCACAGGAGTGCAAAAACCCACGACGTGGAAAACCCAGCGTCCAGCAGCATGCAGACGTGGGGAGGTGATGTGGGGGAAACCTTCTCACTAGCATTGTTTGTCTGTGGAGACATTGCAGCAGGAAAAACACAGCACGGTTTACGTATGCAGCAGCAGTGGCAACATTGCGCTGCGTCTGAAAAGACCAACACAGACAGTGTGACCTTGACCTCTCACCCCAAAATATCGAAAATAAATGGGTTTCCAGGACTCATCGTCGAACATTTGTATGTCAAGTTTGATGATCCCAGCTGCATCAGTTTTTGAGATATTGGCTGGAAAAACCAAACAAACCGCAGTTAAAATCCTAACCCACAACTGCCGTGGTCGTGAGTAAATATATAAAAACAGGTTTGAACACAGAGTGTGTCCTTGCGTGTGTCGACATAAAGCAATGAAAATGCAAGAATGATGCCAACGCTGGTACCTTTAGAGTCACAGCCGGGCAGTGGGCATTTCATGGTGTCAGCAGTATATTTGAGACTGTCTTCTGCGACGACTCTTGCAGCCCTCCGTTCCACTTGCGTTGCCTGTCCATCCTCCTCCTTGACATCATCTCTTTCTCCAGCAGCACGTCCCTTCTGTTTCCCCTTCGACTTGCCGACACCTCCCTTGGCCGGAGCTTTGCCTTTAGACTTGCTCTCAGTATGTCCATTACTCACATCGTTGGCAACTGGCGTATTATCACCTCTCAGCGACGTTCTCGGATGTGTCGCGGGTGAAGGCGTCACATCCATGTGATCAGCTTCAGCCTTTATTACTGATGTATTTGCAGCTGAGCATGTTAACACACAACAAAAGTCAACAATTTGCACAACAGTGTGTTGACCTAGTAAAGTAAGGACAACAACTGTTTATTTTAGATTATCATTTTATTCTTTCTTTCAACGGTTAGCGTTCGCTAACCGTTCCACAAAGACATGCTACTGATACTGACAGACGAACCCCAAATCTAAGCTGCACAGTTCCGCTTTTATACGCTTTGGAAACAATGGTGAATAGCAAGGTTCACTCTCTCGAGCGAGCCCGGAGATGTAGCGGTCTGCGTGCTGTTACAGTGTTGCAGTGGTGGCCCAAGCCTTATCAAGCAATTTGTACGACGTCTTGGGCTACTATTAACACTGCCTAATGTGTGGCAAACAAGAAACGCATTCTTCTTAATAAAAGGCAAAGTATACACATCTTGTGCGAGAAGTTGTATGACATATAAAGTTAAAATAAATTTTAAAATACTTTTTGTTATATTTCACTCATTTGCACAGACTTCCCGTAGACGGATTTGCACTAAATTTGGCACACAAATATGGGTTTCTGACGTAACTACCTGTGACAAATATTTAAGTGATCTAAGGGGTGTGGATTCTGTAGTGGGTCAAATGTGCCCTTTCCCACTGACAAGGCCAGTCACTGTTAACACAGGCCTGGCGCTACTGTGCAGCCCGTGATGTACATACGACATGGTTAATGAAATTGGATCACTATCTTAAAGAAAACTGAAACTGGCAGGATAAGATGGACATGCCAGTTTATACTAAAAAGGGGAACAAAAACGCCGAGCTCAGAGAACTGCTGGCATTAAAACCAGTCAGCTTAGTGAATAAGACGTGAACTAGTGTAGACTGAGACAATTCGGAAATGTGGAATATAAAGATGATTCACAAGGAATCAAACAGTCACTAATTTTTACAGTCAATTAATCTTGTGGTTTTGGTCGATTAATAGTCCACTGAAATCGACTAAAAATGACGGACGGTTGGTTTGGATATTAATGTTCCCTTTCAGCACAAAAAATAGGCTATATGACTTCCTATAAGCAATTAATAGTAAACTAAGCTTCTGTCTCGAATCATTTACAAGATGGTCATATGAACGCCATAAATTGCTGTTTTCCTAAAAAATGTACCACACAAGTACTATGCTAAGTTTGTATAAAGTACTTGATAGATACAGGAATTGTTGGTAACTTGGTGTTGCAAAAATGTTTTGACAAATTTAATACCCACAGCTCACAATGTAGGGGCAACGTGCATTATTTATCACCTCCAATTCATCACTTAATTGACTAATATTGAATGTTAACCCGGATTAATTGTCGACCAATATTGATTAATACACTAAACGTTAGCCTACTATCTCACAATCGATAATTAACCGATGTCATCACTAAATAAAATGTTGTATAACGACTGAGTAAGATCAAATTACACAGACTGGATGTCCAGGGAAGAGTTGATGGAATGGTATTTAACATGACAAGAAAAGAAGTTTTCGTCCGAGCAAAAAGATGCACCACTGGTCTGGAACAAACAGGTCAGGAAATTCAAAGAGGCAACTGGCAAACTGGCTCACACAGGTTGACCATGAAAGTGGTTAATAAACTGCTGCTAGTGGTATGTGTGTCAGTATGTTGTAAATTGTTGTTGTTAAAGTATAGAATGAAAAGGAAAAATCATCGCGTCAAAATCGATGCAAAGAAAAACTACTTGCAGTTCGCATACTAACCTGGCGTATTGCTTCGCCTTGTTGACCTTCTCGTTACAACAGGTGTTGATGTTTTCGAAGTGTCATTCTCCGTGTCGCTATGAACAGAAGCTGCACCATCACTAACATCAGCCGAGTCATCATCCACCAGCTTTGAAGTTGCCTGAGTAATCAGCAGTAAAACAACAATCACCACACTTCCACGTAGGTGATGACAAATATTCTACTAATTATATGTATGCAGTATCAGATACTCTAAATACCATCACGGACACCATCAGTGTAATTTGCAACGCCTCAGTGTCTCTCCCTAACAATAACTCTTACCACACACTCAGCAATATCCTAATCGTAAGTTATTCGCTGAGTGGTCATTGGTCAATAAATTAAACTAACTTATTACGCTAGCACCTACAACAGGGGAAGACAACTATCGTGCCGCAAGACTAAACTAAACCAAATACAACAAAACGCCAGAATAAATCTTAACTAAGCAATACAGATAACACAAACTGAACAAAACAACCAAAACCCAAGTTCGGTCGCCTCCTATGACCTCCGGTCTGGAAATGGGAGTGGTGACTATTCCGGTAGAAAGGGAAGGAACGGACAAAAAAGAAAATAGATAAAGCGAACGAAAAAGGAAAAAGTAACAAAGAGCAAAAGATGAGGAAGTGAATGGACAAGAGAGGAAAACGCGCAAGAAAGGGGTACGCCGGCCCCACGCAATGTAAAATTCGTACACATACGCCCGGCTTCAATTTTTTGATATATGTTTATACCTCCAACCATCGGGTTTTATCCGTATATCGCAATTTTAAGACGTGCTATACGCCGATACGTCCACTAACGAGAGCCATGGCCAAGGGATGTTTTGACCGGTAATAGACATCAGAGCGATGATTCGACTGAGCGCAAAGGCAACTTAATTGAGTTAAAAGAACTTTATGCGAATCATGTGAATAACAACTAAAACATAATTTCAACAGATAACCTTTCGCTTCGGCATAATAACGCAAAATACCAACAAAAACACAAATATAATTTTCAATTCCACAATATTATTGTTCCAAAACTTCCGGTTTAACGATCGTACTAAACGCTAAATTTGACAAAAATAATCCAGAACGTAACGTAACTTAGCGAGGTGTTGTTATTATCTTCGTTCAGTTGAACCGAAACAAGAGCCGGACAACGTTGAATAGCATCTGTAGGTTCTGTCACATACTGCTCAGTATAAACATTCGTTTTTTTGTTAGAACAGTACCCGAGTGGAACTCTTTTCCTGAAGCCTGCGTCAACGCGGATAACATCACCGCATTCCAGGCGCCATGAGCGGTGGCACCGGTGGTGTGCACATCACCCCACATCGTCATGATACGCGATACGGCTGAGAGTGCAAAATGAAGGGAAAGTCATCTGGAATTCTTTTCCCTACTGCTTTAAATGTAATGAGTTGAGTCTTGGCTGTATTGATTATGAGTCCGTGAGATTGGCAGAATTCCTTGGTAGCATTGAGGCTGGTAGTGAGTATTATGATCACAACCTCAAGAGAGGGATCTGCTGCTGCCAGCGTGGTATCATCAGCAAACTGTAAATTGTAATGTATCATACTGAGAGGTCTGAGACCGGACCCTACGTGACTACGAACGCAAGTGAAACACTTGAATCCCATCGAATCCAATGTGGTGTGACGGGCGCAGGAAATCCTCTTTGTCCGCGTCTCAGATAACAGGCTAACCCTTGGATCGAGGACGGCTAAAGAACAGAACAACCGAAAGTTTCGGAACAATAATATTTTCAAATTAAGAATTGCATTTGTATTTTTGTTCGTATTTTCGAGTTTTCCCCTCTGTGTCTAGGTCTATATATATAAATCTTTATTCGCATTAAAATGCAGCATAAAATAGAGACAGAAAAACAGACATACACAGAAAAAAATGAAGATAAAAGAGATAAAACACAATAAAACACACAATATTAAAAAACACAATGTACCCAAGTACACAATGTATACAAGTGCAAATCAGATTATTATCGATTATGTCGCAGCGTAGAGGTTGGACTAAGGAAGAGAAACGTGGAGTCTGTGGAAACGTGTAGGAGAAATGAGCAAGGAATACAATGAGAGTTGTGCACATAAGAAGTCGTGGCACGCAGGATGTGTTAAGATTCCTGAGGATGTGTACAAAGTTCTTAGTAAGCTGAGCAGTTCACATTGGTTTTGTTGCGGGATGCAATAGTGGTGCACGCATGATGTTTTAATTGTTATACTTACCAGTTTAAGTGAGAGGATAAATCATGCAAGTCAGCGTTGGAATCGAAAGTCAACAAGATGGAACACAGCCAAGTTAAACAATAGAGTTTAAAATGTAAAGATTTCCTGCCTTGGACGCCGATGAACCGCCGTGCAAAATTTGACGCCGCTAGCTTTGTCATCGGCGGAGAAATCCGTAACCGTACAAACAAACAAACAAACAAACAAACACACACACACACACACACACACGCACACACAGTTAACGATATATTCACACTGTGCCTATCGGCATGTGTGGATAATAAAGTGCCGTACGTACGTTAAGCCTAATATTCACAACCTACGTCGAGTTGGTGACGGCGGTACCGATTAGGCTATCACTGATGACAGGAAATCTTCGTCTTTAAAGGCACCGCACTTGGCGCTGAATCTCTAGGGAGAGTCGTACGACATCGTAATAATCGCCGGCTGAGTGTTATCTGTGTTGCGTGACGTCTGTCGTCGTCTGCACAGCGACTGATTATTCGTCGTTCGTCTTTGAGGTTGGTTTTATGTGCGTCTCGGCCGTGAATAACAACCCTGGCCAGACTCCGTCCGCGTCCCGTTCAGTTTCACTGCGTTGATAACGGGCCTTTCTCCTTAGTCCTGCTTCGACGGAGCTCTTTTAGTAACTAATAGTTATTTAGTTTGCCAGACGCTATAGCACTGGGCGAAGCTTTAATTACGACGGAGGCAGAGCTTCTCAGTCTTGCTAGCTTATTGTAGTATATAGGAGGTCTGGGGACAGAAGTTCTTCGGTGGGGTCCAGGGGAAAAGCCCCGGTAGGGAGTCTGGGGACGAAGTCCCCAAGAATCTAAAACACATGCATTTTTGCAGGGAAAAAATGGCCAGGCTGTCTCTTAACGACTTCAGCTTGGAGCCACATCAGTTGGCAGAGGGGGTTACTCTCTACGTCAAACATTTTTTTATCGGATTTATAAAAATTTCATATGTCACCTTGTGATGATGGGGAGAGGTCTCGACCCCCGGACCCTCCGGCCATCTACGCCTCTGTGTACGTCTACAAAGGTACATGGTTTTGTTGCAGTGGGCGGTAGGATTCCAGCAGCAGCAGTTGCGTAGGCTATTTGTGTTGAAAGCAGAGGTCGCAGCATAACGTCTAGGGTGCGTATGTGTGTGTATCTAAACTCGAACCGATAATAAGCTCAGTTATTGCCGAGGGACCGCGCGACGCGCAATGTCACTTGAAATCTTGCCAACAGCTGCACAGATGTACGAAAAAATCCCACCTAAAAAGACTTGCAATAGGTAAACGACCTTGACGTTCACTCAAGGTCATCGGCCGTAATATGACTTCCTATTAGTGGTCTGTAGTAACAACTTCTCTATCTTCAATATCGCACCATTTCCAAGATATTGCCACATTTACAGTGTGCGTGTCTGCAATTTGCTATTTTCGACTAATATCTCGTGGGCCGCATCGGCTGCACGCACATGAGACGCACGTAGCGTGGTCTGTGTGTCTGTATGTGAGTTGGTCACACGAGTGAGCTGTGCAAAAAACAGCTGAACCGATGGAGATGCTTTTTACGGGGCCGACTCATGTTGGTACAATGAACCATGGATTACGTGGGGGTTCCAGGTCCCCACGGGTAAGGGTACATTTGAGAAAGGACATGTGCAGGCCGTTGTAACGTACCTACGTATGCTCGAGTACATTGCGCATTGTTCGCCTGCCACTGCATGTGGCGGACGAATGTATTCGCCACAGCAAGGGGTGACGAGTCGGCGATGCGGCCTCTTGCCAAATTACTTTGAACACTTGTTTCTATAGGAAACGATAGAACGTGGGGACAGTGTTGGTATGGAACGCTAACGTCTGCTGCTGAACGGTGACACTGATTTGAACTAACTCTTAACCTTCTCTTGAGAGTTTTCTTAACCTAATTATTACTGGCCCGCCAACACATAATCTAGGGGCCAGACTAGTAACGGTCGCTGGTTTATGGCATCGTCGTCGTCTGTCGTCGTATGTAACACGGCGCATATGCAACGTAACTCACCAGCAAGTTTGGTTCGGATTCCATCAGCATCATCCGGCAAACACAATGATCCTCACTTTGCCAAATATTATTAATTTCGGACTTTTCGTATCGCGAAAAATTATTAATGCAGCATTTCATTTCGGATAAATTACCAATGGCGTTTCTAGCACTCAAAAAGTTGAGGGGGGCTATTTTGAGCCGACATAAATGTGGGGGCAAAGACTTGAGTTGTATGTAAGGAGCAGTGGGGGAGGGTCGAATTTTTCGATAGGCCCCCGCGCCCGGCCGCCTGGCGGCGAAACTGTACTTTGTGGGCCGGCCCGGTTTCGACCGAACGCTAGACATTAGGCTCCCCTACAACAGGTTCCCGCCTCGGGCCATTACCCCTGAAACTTTTTCCCCCAGTGCCCCCCAAAGTGGGCTTTATTTTTGAAATTTCGATTTTTTTTCGATTTTCGGGGAGCTCCCCTACCCACATGCTTGTGAGTATCGGCAACATTTCTACGGCAGTCTATAGTACTGCGGGACGTCTACTTCGCCTGCAAATTTCAGCTCTCTATGTCTTAAAATTCCGGAGATATTGGCCGTCAAAGTTGGTCTCAAAAAATTTGGTCGAAAAATGAGGCCGAAAAAAACAGTCCAAAAATTTTAAAAGACCATAAAAAGTTGAAAGTCATTCCGAAGTGACTGATTTTGGGCACAGTGGTAGGGGCCCTAATGGCCACAAAATATCAAAAATTCGCGAGTGGGAAATTCTTGTAACTCGTTTAAATATTT
>Ga0209780_1002788_pt1 | contig 12657 bp, 9 predicted proteins | sample WorMetexBAHAMAS2_FD_187384 | JGI IMG/M metagenome (GOLD analysis project Ga0209780, IMG submission 187384) | Marine gutless worms symbiont microbial communities from Max Planck institute for Marine Microbiology, Germany - Inanidrilus exumae... | ecosystem: Host-associated > Annelida > Digestive... | reverse complement strand
GCATTGACTAAAAGTGGTTGACAAAGCTATAACTATGGGCAATTTACGATTATTGTCTACTAGCTAGTAAACGTCTGCAGAGGGACCGCGCGACTCCCACGGCATAAATATTCTATAACAGCAAGGTGGACTGTAGCATATTCATAAATTCAAGACTGAATGCGCAGGACTTGGCTAGCTAGGCCTATCGTCTAATTGGTTAAACGAAGTATGTTCTCTTTTTTAGTATTTTGAAGTACGTACGTGCCATATCGTCGTAAAAAGTTCACGTTTGCTATCTCATCTCCTGATGAGTTCTTGTTATTCTTTTCTGGCAGTCTGATATATACACTGTCTATCTAAAACTGTCCCGCTTTTGGCTTTGGCTTTGGCACACAAGAACAGATTCTGATAATTATTAAAGTCGGTTCATAATTTGTTCGAGCTATAGTAAGCCAAAAGTGGGACGTTTTTGAGAGACAGTGTGATACATGACTTATGCATTGTTCAGTGAGGTAATTATAAACGACCAACCGTCCACACATTCAACTGACAAAATATTGAATGCTAATGTGATGTACCATACTGGCATGCCAAGTATTTTTAAAAATACATTTAAGCTATTTCTTAATTTTTTGTAGTTACCAGTATCTGTAGTCTATATACACTTTGTCCCATAAAAGGGATCTCCGACATTTTTAGCTGTAACTTAAGCAAGCATTATCTGAATTCAACACTTTCTGGCAGAAATATTATTACCAAGAACTTAGGCAACTAAAACCTAATTTGGTTTCCTACCTCATGTAACTAATGCTTCTGCACTACCTGACAAAACATGCAAATGCAGAATTATCATCTTTTCACTCAAATGTTCTATTACTGCTTTGCCAGACTTCAACCAGTCACTGCTTGATTTCTTCCATCCTGTTGACTTGCAACGCATACTCCCGCTGCTATGTCACTTGCTAAATATTATAAGCAGTGAGTTACAGCTCTGATCTGGGCCATATGTAAAGGTAAAGGCTTCCTATTCTTGTTACCGAGCGTCGGGCCCGGAGCTGATCCCGGTGTACAGGCAGTCAGCCCGCAGGTGCCTATAAGTCATCCACCTGGCAGTAGACTGCCATTACTTTCCGCCAGGCCTGCAGTTACCTTCCCAGCCGCAGAGCATCACTGCCCCTTGGCCGACCGGTACCAAGTTATACTGCTTGATGACAGAGGCACATAGGTGTGAACAACTTGCCCAAGGTTGTTATGCTGCTTTTGCCCAGAGTAGGATTTCAACCCACGACCTGTTGATCACAAGTCCAACACTCTACCTGTTGTGCCAACGCTCTACCAGTTGGGCCATAGCTCGGAGAAAAAATGAAGTTGAGAATTTCACATTGCTGTAGCTGGACTGTCTTGGTCATGATTGATGCTTATTAGGCCTATAGTCACTTATTTTGCAAATGAAGTGCAGACCAGGTGATAGGCCTAATTTTAAAATTTAAGTGTTTTATGTGTCTGTTGGCAAACCAACAATCCAACATACAGCGATTATGAGAAGAGGTAGAATATTCATGTTTCCAGTTTTGTAATGTAGTGTCGAAAGACTAGTTTGATGAGGTGATTATTTAGGTGATTGCCTACTTTCACATTAACATTTCTCCAAGAAATTATGAAAATCTGTTAATGCAAGTTACAGCTAAAATGTGAGGATCCTTTTTATGGGTCATAGTGTACATTACTCTAGCATTACTGTATGTCTGTGTAGATAACTGATAGTTGGGAAATATGTTGGTATGTGTGACATTTGCTTTTAAGATTTGGACTGGTGTTTATGTCGCTGTGACACAGGCTTTACAGGCCGACACTGCTATGAAGATATTGATGAGTGTGTGATGAATTCCACGCAGTGTCTGAATGGAGCGACGTGCACCAACACAAATGGCTCATTTCTCTGTACATGTGCGGGTGGCTACGTCGGCCGCTACTGTTCACTGGATGACAGATGTTACGATGCCGACAATAATTACTGCTACAATGGCAGGTGTAATGTCACTGTCAGCGAGCATGACGTTGCAGTGTATTCATGCAGTTGTGACCATGGCTGGATTGGTGACCGTTGTGAACAGGCTGTGGTCAGTAACCGTTCATTTATTGTCATCAGTGACCACATTTTCTGCCATTAACCTTTCCTCTCTGTGCCGTCTCGCATGCCACATGAAGTAGCAGTAGTAGTGTTAATATTAATATTTTTCTAAGATAAATTCTAAGAAATTGTTTCATTACGAGAGGTTGCTGGACGTGAGATGTTCTTGTTCTGTTGAGTTGAATTAAATTACGAGATAAGACTGGTCTTCTGCAGGTTTCTGAAGTCTTCATATTGCGGTCTGATCATAAAGTTTTGCCGATCATTATCAGAAACTGTGTTTTCATATTGTGCTCATGATTATTGCAGGTCGGAAATTACTCAGTGATGATGGCAAATTCTGTCGCATTCATTTAGTTGAAATGTTTGTATGTGTTGTGACATGTACAGAAGAGTCCTAGAGGTGTCTCGGTAGCCGAGATTGGTTTGATTGTTGGACTGATCTGCGGCGTCTTCCTACTCGTTGTACTTATCTGTAAGCATGCGTCTTGTCTGTCAGTCACTTTCATCACAACTGTTCATGATTGCTACTCATACTCCTACTTCATTAAAAATCATGCAACAGGCGGGCATGAAAAAATCAGTACAGAATGTACAACATTATCAATAAAACACAATATAAGACCAAACATTACAACGTACAAAAAGACACCAGTTAATATACGAACACTTGAAAGTATTTAGATGACATTGTGGTTGAACTTAGCTGCAGTCTCTTTTCCTAAGATTGTAGTCAGTTATCTATTTGGAAGGCAACAGTAGATTTAGACAATGCACCAGAGACTGTATCTTTTGAAATAATGATAAACCAGACTTATTTACAAGCTCATATCCACGTGTCTGTAATCAATGTCTTAATGTCACTGTTCCTTGCATTGGAACAGTCTGCTATGATGGCATAACATGAGTTAGCCGTCTGCATTATCAACCTTTCCAGCTGTGTGGAAACATTAATTTTTGTTTGCCTTTTATTGTGAAATTAAAGAGGGTTCAAACATCGACATTGTCAACTAGATGGCTGTATTGTGTAGAATGCCCACAATACAGTATGTGGCTCTAAGTGGTCAGCTATCTGTACACAAGCTGTTTACTTCCGGCATTCGACGATGCCTAGAGTCACGTGCCTGCGACTGCGTGATGTCAGCGTTATCTGCCATGTTACTTATTTACAGTTTCCAATTAAGGCCTGCTTTTTTCCATGTCAGTGAGCCAGGTGGCACAGCGGCTTACTTGGTTTAGCCAATATCAGACATCGGACATTGCCAAAAATTTGGGTAGGTTGCTTGTACGGAGCATACAGCCAGGGGAATGATTTTTGAATTGATTCTAACAGTAAAAAAGGCAACTAGACATCCCGTAGAGGGATCATTCATCGTGACACCTATCAACGTTGTTGTGTTCAAATGTCGTGAAATTTGGCCGACGGGAAATGGGTGAAATCATGTGTTATTTTCCTGACCAATAATTTAGGTGAAAAATCTATAAATTTAAGAGCAGCCAAATTATAAAGTATGTTTACAGATTACACACCCTGTACTTACTGCTGTTGACAGATAAATATTTTGTCTTGCTTGAAAAATTCCATTCAACAACGAGCATTAAAAGTTTTTCTGATAAACCTCTGGTGGCCGAGCTATACAACCGTTATATTGCTTCATGGTGTTTCCTCATTACATATAATCAACTGTAATTTCAAAAAAGAAATCTTACACAAATTATACTTTTTCAGTTAAATAATCTACTTACTTTAGTACTTTTAGTTTACTTATTTAATCCAAATCTACTGTTATTGTCATATTTTTCTTTTTTAATTATCTTACTCCAAGAATTAATACTTATTACATTTTAATATTAATTATATAGTTCTACCTTAAAGGCGCAATATGACGTAACTTGTGCTGTTAAACTGCAACCCACCAGCTTTCCTCATTTTTGTGAAAATCAGTTTTATCGTCACGTGTGTACGTGAGTATTGATAGTACTACTGATGTGGATGCTTGTGTAACAGTGGCCATTGCAGTTGGAGTGAAGAGAGCCAGCCGTGGCACATACAGTCCCAGTCGCCAGGAGATGCAGGGATCGCGGATTGATTTCGAGTCCACGCTGAAGGTTCCGCCAGAGGAACGACTGATCTGAGACACTTCGGCACCGAGTGAGATTAGCCGTCATCTTAGTGCCAATAGATTTTTACGTGCATGTTGACCGGTGACCATTGCCAGCAGCCGGACATGCAGAGGTGCAGCTTTTTGAATTGCTGGGTGTGCATATCAGTTACTGTTTCTGTTTTTACCATTTATGATGATATTGTTCACATCGATGGATTTGTTATTTGTCGGCCCCATGACACATATGCAGCACATGCAGAGCGTGGTATATGCTGTAGGCCAGTGTCCATCTGTCTGCCTGTCTGTCCGTCTGTCTGCTCATCACATGCATCAGAATGGATCAACACACATAGTTCATAACCATGGCACTCTTAGTTTCTTAGCAGCTTGGTGAAATTCCATTTCGGTTATGTGAGGATGCCAAGGCACTCATGTGGAGTAGGAATGATTTGTGATTGTTTTAACTGTATCTTGCTGTATTTTGGTAAGAATACAAGATATGGACATTGTGACTTTAGAATGTTAATAGGAAGTCATATGTGATCTATGTAATGGCACCATTTCCAGTGACCTTAAATTACCTGAAACATTCTTTTTTTGTGAATTATTGGTCTACCTTTCTAATTTATAAGAGGTAAAGCTAGACTCTTCAAATTTAATACACAGATTGGTATAGCATATACTACCCAACTGAGGATAAATCGCCCTCAAGGGTGATAAGATTCACGTGACCGTTTAAATTTTGGAAACCTATCCCGTCTATGACATGGGTGAAACTAGGCACTTCAGTAATTTAGGGTCACAGATTGACCATGTAATGTAATGTAATGTTACGTAAATCGTGGATTTACATAACGCATAAGGTGCTGAAGTACTTTGAGAAAAGCCATGTCTTTAGCGATCGTCTAAAGCTGCCTATGCTAATGTTCGGATCCCGGAGCTCGACTGGTAGAGAGTTCCAGAGAGACGGGCCGGTGACAGAGAAAGCCCATCGGTCGTATATGCTCAGCCGGTGTCACGGGACCATGGCAGTTACTAACGAGCTGATGATAGATTACCCGTGATGACATGCAGCATTTCATCGTCTCGGTGACAGCTGAGCTTGTTGCTGACAATTGTTGCAATGAGTTTATACTATTTGTGCAATAACAGTGATACGTTAGTGCCTTTTTATGAACTTGTGTCGTTTGCTGCAATGTTGTCATTGTAATCTTTCTCAGTATGTTTATAAACTCACCTGAATTATATTTTTATATTTTCTATCACATGAGGTGTATCACATATACATATGATGCATTGATGCATGTGCATCGTGAATACAAGACTTTGTATTATAAAATTTATTTTGCAGTTCTTCATGACAGTTAATGATTCTTTTAGATATTTTTTAATGTTTTCGAGTGTTCATAGCATAATCATATTTCTGCCATTACTAACCAAGCTATGACAGTTCATCGTATGTAGAGTTTTGTGTATTGTGTAAAATTTGTCAACTAGTGGAGCAGGTTGCTAATCAGTACTTGGCATGCACACTAAGCTTGCAATGTTTTATTGTATTACATCTGATATTAATTAATTGCCATTTTTATAGAACAGATAAATTACTGTAGTTTATGTGCCAATCAGACTTGTAATCTTTGATCATTCTTATTATTTTTACGTTGACTCTTTTGAGTCGACTTAAAAATAAAGTGCGTCTCAAATGTCCGTCCATCCATCCGTGTGTACATCTGTCCGTCCACAAAAAGTTTCTTCGATTTCAATGAAATTTGGCATGTAGGTAGAGGTCGATGAGTGATGCATGACGGTATGCAGTATGACCCAATCCAAGGTCAAGGTCACAAGCCCTTGAAAGTTGGAAATCCTTTCATTTTTTACAGTATCTCTTCTGCCATTTACAATGGGAGCGGGCAACTGTCCCGAATCTTAAACTAGGGCACAATATCTAAATTTGATCTGACTGGATTTTGGATATTTGTCCTAGTTTTTTGTGTCACGTGACTTTGAACTTGGCAAAAACGTCAGTTGTGAAGAGTTGACCGTCAGTCCCGCATGGGGCTAATTTATTTAACTGATACGATATGTGTGTTCTCACGTGTACTGTAAAACCCTTAATGTTCGCGTGCCCTTTATTTATTGAATTTCGTGAGCTTAACAAAACCGTAAAATTAAAGGGTGTGAATATAAATAATATACCAACTGTAATTGGCATAACGCGTGTGCTGGAATTGTGTGGTTTGAATTCGCTAAATAAAAGGCGCCAAAATAATTTTGCATGCAAAGTTACCAACTTTTATGGCATTAAAATTAACGGGTTTTACGGTATGTTGTGTTGCAGTTGAAGCATAATGTTGTGATATTTAGCCAGTGTTTACATATCAGTTTCGTTAAGATCAACTTGACGTACTCGGTTGAAAATAGCAAAGAAACAAATTTCCACAGCAAATGTTACTACCAAATCTGATCTGTCCAATGGATCATGTAGATGTATATTTGACACAAGGAATGCTACTGATAGTATTAGTCCAGCATTATTTGCATCAAGTGCCGCCTTGTGTTCAGCGTTATTGCTCTAGAGCCTTAGTCTTCATTTAGGTGGATTAAGTTTGGTCTCGGTCTTGAAATCTTTATCTATTCTTGGCATTGAAATCCCGCTTTGATTTTATTCCACTTGTGCAATCTTGTTTACCAATCAACCAACCGTGCATCATAATTGAATCATGTTTAACTGATTATTTCAAGTAAGTGATTGTACTGGAAACTGATAACTAGTTCTTGAAACCCATTATTTACTGTTACTATAGTCTGTGTGTCATATCAGTAATGTTGCTAGCTTATGTTGATAGTAATGGTAACATTAGATTATGGTCTTGGTTGGTCTTGGTCTTGTAACATGAAGTCTTGGTCTCTGTCTTGCAAAAATGGTCTTGTGACATCATTGCTTGTATTTTATTATGATTGTAAATTTTAGCATGGATCGATGAAATGTTATTTATAGGACTCAACAAAGTCCGTCCATATATGACTGTGCCACTGTTTGTCGAACTGTATGAGTTATTTTAAGACTATACATATATTTTTATAATATTAGCATTATGCTGGTAGTTGTGTGCATTGCAGTACCTGTTTTAATCAGGTAAATTAGTTTTCGTTAATTATATTTACAAAACATCCAGCTGATAGATGACTGAACTATATACATCTATAGACCTATATGTTTTATTACATTGCCCCAAAAGGTGCACAAAGTATTGCAATCAACTGTCTGTATGTATGTCTGTCTGTCCACTTGCATATCTCAAAAACCACATGTCCAAACTTTGCAAAAATTGCTATATGTGTGAACTGTGGCCATGGCTTAGTCCTCGTTTGACGACAGTGCCGTATGTCACGTACGTTTTGTTTTGTGGATGACGTCACGTTTTCACATAATGGGGCCAATGGGGCAGAATCAAAGACGACGCTGTTGCCAGGTGGCGGCACTGAGGGGCGAAGATTTCGGTCTACCGTTGCTTTGTGTGGTTACTTTATTGCTAGTTATTTCAGCTAAAAGGTACTGTTAGAAGAAATAGTTTTCTTATTGCAGTTTTTTGTCTACAAAAGAATCTGCACTGAATGTGACAGCTTAATGCTTTGAAATGACAAAATTGTAACAAGCCGAGGGAATCAAGAGTTTGAGCCGTGGATAGGACAGAGTATGCAGGTATCTTCCACCTCTAACCCCCCTGTGTCTGACAAATGCAGCCTTTGTGACAGTCTACAGCTTATGCTGTATTATTGACTGGTGTAGTAAGTTTTGACCCGTGAACATGTAGTGAGTGTGGAAAACAGTTTTGCATTTAACATAATGCACAGCAACTACTAATAATCATTTATTTCGTTGCTCATATATGGTACCCTCTCAGTGGTCAAAAATCATTCAGTCTTTTGGCAAAGTTATTGCAAAATCAAAACCGATGCCTTGCATAACAGTGTGAAAGCGACTGAAACTGGTTCTTCCATAGTCGATAGTCGGCATATACGTGCGTACTGTGTAAGTCACTTGGAAACAAACAGCACACAAATGTCATGCAGAGAGATGTCGAGTTTCTGATGCAGCAGTTGAGCAGAGTACACGCGGTTACAGCTGCAGTTACCATGTCTGACGTACTCAGCTTGTCAGTGTATTGCTAACGCTGTACATACAACATGTTCACACCCATGCAGTTTTAACAGTATAGGACACAGGTTATAAGTTGTATTAAGTTATGGAACATGTTACTGTTACAAGTGGCGCTGGAAGCAGTATGGCAGCCGCCGTACCAATCCAGCATGTGTTATGGCGACGCCGTGTCAATAAAAAATTTCAGTCCTTATCAGTCTGCAGGAAAAAACAAGAAAGAACAGATACTCACTGAAGAAACACACAACTTAACATTGCGTATAAAGGGCGACAGGTTGTGCAGGGCCTACACCAACCTTAATCCGGGTCTTTGAACTCGTCACTCAAGTATTCGTAAGTTTTTACCGTCTAAGATAGGCAGTGAATGAGTTTTTTTCCCGGTTAGTTGGAGTTTAACGTCCCCTTTACCGGCTTACCCAGGTTTCCTCGATAAACAGTTTCATGCGCAAACTTCTGTTTAAACACACAGATGTGACCGACATAACTCATCAGCGGCATAGTCCTTGGCTTGTTCAAGTCATACCTCCATAATCGTCAGCAGTCTGTGCGATGCAAAAGTACCAGTTCTACTCCATTACTCGCGAGTTTGGGGGTACCACTCCACAAGGTTCCGTTGCTGAACCGATTCTTTTTCTGCTCTATACTGCAGACATTCTCAATGTGGCCTCCACACGTACGACACGCAGGTGTATGGCTTCTGCCGCCCGTCTGGAGTTCGTGCTCTTCAAGATGACGTGTCAGCTGCATCTCCGAAGTTGCGGCGTGGATGAAGTCAAATCGGCTGCAACTCAATGCAACCAAAACAGAAGCACTGGGGCGCTCCACCGCGTCGACTGAATCAGTTACCAGGCGAGCCACTTCTCGTTAGCTCCAACGCGGTAGTGCCAGTGCGCTATGTTCGAGACTTAGGCATTAATTCATCGACACAGGAGTATAACTTTGAGTTCTCATGTCTCGAAAACCGTTGCTAGCTGCTTTGCTGCTCTTCGGCAGTTACGCAGCATTCAACGTTCTGTCAGCAGGCCGGTTCTACTGTCTCTCGTCACGTCAAAGTGTTGTCGCGCTTGGACTACGGGAGTGCAACTCTTGCAGGCATTCACAAACACCTGCTGCATCGTCTCCAGTCGACGCTCAATGCAGCAGCACGCCTCATTTGCCGAGCTCGCAAGTACGACCACGTGTCTCCACTGCTTCAGGGACTACACTGGTTGTCTGTTCACGAACGCATCAAATACAGACTGGCCGTACTTGTGTTTCGTTGTCGGCACAACTTGGCACCTGAGTACCTCGCGAGAGACCTCTAATGGACCGCTCACACAGACTCACGCCAGCGTCTACGCTCGTCGTCTAGTCAGCGACTGGTAGTTCCGAGGACCAGGCTCGCACTGTTGGCGACCGCGCTTTCGGTGTCGCTGCTGTCCGCATCTGGAACGATCTACCGGTGACAGTTAGTTCCGCTGCAACAGTCAACAGCTTCAAGAAACATTTGAAGACTTACTTTTTAAACTGTTTTTACCTGTCATCGTAACTTTTAATTTTTAGTTATTAGTTCACTGTTATCGTGCCCTTGCAGTTTTTATTAACTTACGGCACGCTAAATTTGGCGTTTTTAATAATAATAATAATTGCAACCGTTATAATTTTTCTTCTCTTTATTTGTAATTTCTAAGTCCCCGGGAACTGAGTAACGAGGCATAAAATAATAATAATATTTGCTGCCGTTAAGTACGTGTAGAAAACAGTGTTACAGCAAAGAAATTTGGCAAGAGGCCACACGGATTCGTCCGATCTTAACCCCATCTAGTATACATGGTTCCTTGGATCCACTTGACTTAGCTCCCCAAACGGCATCTCGATCGGTTCAGCCGTTTTTGCACAGCTCACTCGTTTGTCCAACACACAGACACACATACATACAGACCACGCTACGTAGGACATCCGTAACAATATGACGCTTTTATGCACTGCGTGCATACGATGCGACCTAAAAACGATTGACAATAATAGCATAGTGCATCTGAGAACTTTAACCGTTTCGTCTAATCTTATCGGCTATGTATGTGTCTGTGGCCGTGAGCGTGTAGGCCTAGTACCGGTACTTACAATATTGTTAGACCTGAGAACATCCGTCTGAACGGCATTCATTTTCATGTACAAAGCTTCTGGGTCCGCCTGTGCAACATACCAAAAGAAATATTGTTCACCGCTAGTAGTGTGAAAGCCTATACGTACACAGAAAATTGTCGACTCTTGCTACGCAGTTGCTGAGCTTTTGTTACCCATGCCGACGGTAGTCGCCGGACTAGGGTTTTCATCGGCGTCTGTCTGTCTGTCTGTCTGTGCCGCACGATGTCTCAAAAACCGCTGCAGCGGGGATTACCAAACTTGACAAAAATGTTCTTCCACTACGAGTCTCGGAAACTCATTTTGTTTGGGGTCAAGAGGTCAAAGGTCACGAGGTCACCAAAAACAGTGCCGGTGTACACTCTGGCCAGTGCCGGCTTCTGATCTGAGAACGGTCTGCATATGCTGGGTATACACTATCTCAATTTCATATGCAGATCGTGCGACCAGGCTACTACTAATTAATACACCATAATGCAACAGAGTGAACTGTCGTTGATGAAATGATACACGCCGACTGGGTTCATGTCAAAACAATGGCGTCTCGGAGCTCACGCTGGAATCAGAGCCTCTCACACACAGGCAGCGTATGCTACACGTGAAATGTCGACAGTTGTTCGTTCTCTGTTCAGCCGGCATTGGAGATTTTAACTTAATACTTAAAACCGCGCTGCGCTAATCATACGATATTACGAGCTCATATCTTCATGGGCCTGCCATCATCATCGTACCGGACTCGTACGTAGGCCCATCGTCGTACTGGTGAGCAAGGTACGCGCTGCTGCCAGCACGGTTAAAGCGTTAACGCAATGTCACGTATCAACTGCAGCAACTTTGAGGCCTACCATCAATCGTTCGTAGAGCACGTCGCCGATGGCGTTGTGAACTTTCTCGTCAACATCGGCGTACGTTTGACACAGATACTGTACAAACATCAGAAGTGTACGACGTACGTCTACGATGACAATAATAATAACGTATAGGCCGGTGACGTCAACTCGCCATTAACGTTAATGGACAATGGTTCAGTGCGTGAAGCCGTCATTACTGACGTGTATCTTGACGATAGAAAAGACTAAAAGAGAACGTGGCACCGGTGATGTTGACGAATGTTAGTAAAACTATATTGATTAACAGCAGCCTGACAACCTGGAATTTCTTCATGGGTATTAAAATACCCGACTAGGCTTAATCTCGGGACGCGTCCCATATTCCCAGAATTTAACGCCTTTGACGTGAGCTTATATACATGTCGCTGTCCTTATCGTTACGCTGGCCGCGTCTATAGCAATAAACATAATTTAACGATCTGGCGTCCGTCCGTCTGTCTGTCTGTCCCGTCTTTTTCTAACGTTAATAGCGCACGCGCGCATATTCAACGTGACTCATCAGGGAGCGGTCCGCGACGCGGCCAGCATACATTTCCGGCCCAGTATTACGAGAACGGACGTACTTGTCTTATTGGGCGTCAAACCTTGATATCAAAAATCCTAATTGTACACCGTGAGTCAAAAAGGAGTCAACACAGTCTTGCCGGTAAGTTCACCGCAGACTCAGTAGCAAATTTGCAGTAAAGTCACTGTTAAAGACTCAAACACACCTTCAAGGCGTTGCTGCACTACCACCTCGTGAAATGTCTTTTAAAATGGTCAAGCTGAAATCTGCTTCAGTTTGCAACATACCCTGCAATTTATCGCTAAATTACAACACCTAATTGACAATGTCGCTTCTGCTGGTTTTCCGAGATACCGTAGTGACGCGTTTGAACCTTTGATGTGTAATAACATCTTTAATTATCGCTCTTCTGCAAATTTGCTGCTCAGTCTGCGGATGTGACATATTTAGCGAAATTATTTTAGCAAGAGTACCGTTGGCTATTTTTGATTCACGGTGTAGGTAGCTCGTAAAACAATTACGACAGTCAAATCAATCAGTCAATCAATGAAAACTGATGACAGCTTTGAAAAGGTATTAAAAGCCGATCTTATTACTACACCACGTATTGACTGAGACTGAATATCTGTAAAACCGAACACAGGAAGTTTCGTAGCCCCGCTTATATTATGTTATATTATATTATATTATATTATGTACTTATAAGAATAAAGGTTCGTTCACATCGGATGCGGTGCGGTGTGGCAGCGCGCGGCACG
>Ga0209780_1002787_pt1 | contig 12658 bp, 7 predicted proteins | sample WorMetexBAHAMAS2_FD_187384 | JGI IMG/M metagenome (GOLD analysis project Ga0209780, IMG submission 187384) | Marine gutless worms symbiont microbial communities from Max Planck institute for Marine Microbiology, Germany - Inanidrilus exumae... | ecosystem: Host-associated > Annelida > Digestive... | reverse complement strand
GTCTACTGGCCGCCGGCAGGAAGTCGACGTTTTGTTACCGACAGTCGCCGGTTCCGGTTGTAAATTAGCATAATCATCATATTCATCATCATGCCCATCACTCAGTTCCAGGAGGTCCAGTCACCCCCACCCCCTCCGGTGGACGTAATACTCAAGCCGCTTGTGTATGTGTATACTATCGACATCGCGTTGAATGCAGAGCCCAAATACAATTAGTTATTTGTATTGCGTTCCCTATGAGTTGGTGGAGAGGGTACATAACACAGTTCAATAATTATTGTTTTCAGATTACATTAGAACTATTTTTATAGTGGCCTAAGTAACGATAACTGCAAGGACCACTATGGCGACTAAGCTATAAAACAATGTCTGGGTATGATTGCCGAAATAAATACGTTTTCAGTTTTCGGCGAAATGTTGCGAGCGATGGGGCAGACTGGACATCATCAGGTAGACTGTTCCAGAGTCGTGGGCCGGCAATGGCAAATATAACGACGTGAACAGAAACATTGTTAGTTTGCGTTTGAACAGCGCGGTTGATGGGCACAGTTTCAACGCTGTCGATAGTTGATTCCATTCTCGCGACGCAGCGATAGAAAACGCACGTTCTCCGATGTTCAGTCTTCATCTCTGAACCGCGCAGTCGCCGTGAGTAGACGCTCGGAACGCAGGCCGAACCTTGAGGCCTAAATCGAGACCAAGGATAGTCCTCGTTGAGGACAGCTAGTTCCTTGTCCATCAGCTGAGGGTTCGTGAAGTGCTCTGAGCTTGTGGTCGGGGTCCGGTGCTGCCCTCCAGTCCTGCAGAAGCTGCACGGGCTGGTCGACGAATTGAATTCAAGCTCGCATGCCTTGTGCATCGGTCGTTGGATGGACAAACAGCGGTGTATCTGGCTTACGACATTCAGCTTACTGTCGACACTGGCCGCCCTCAGATTCGGTCCTCGTCTGAGATGATATGTGTCGTAGGAATCCACGCACACACAACAGTTTCGACGACAGAAGTTCCTCTGCAGTTAATCCTCGTGTGTCGAACGCCTTGCCGTCATATAGGTCATAAGAGATGAAGTATAAACACTTCAAGAAATCACTGAAAGGACACGTGTTCAGGCTGTAGACGACCACGGCGCGCTGTGACTACAATTCACTCATGTCGATTGGATGTCATTTAGGATAGCCGACCGCATGCTCTGTGCGCGGTTCGGTGATCAGCTGTCACCTTCGTGGAGTAGATGGATGATGTTTGATGCCGCATGCCGGTTCTTCTTGGACCACGTCGACACAATAGACCCTCTTTCCGCGCGATAGTATAATCAAGGCATTGCAAATTAGTTGTAGCCACACTTAATTCAACTACCGGCTTAGTTGCACGAATGTTCATATAAAGTTTTTATTTCAAATTCCCCCCCTCCATCACTGTACAGCAGTTTTGCAGCAACATCAGTAGACAGAAATTACCTGTATACTGGTGACGTCGATTGTAATACAGGTAAAGGAAACGGCTCTGCATCAAGCTGTCAAACACGGTCACCAGGTGACGACTGAGTTCTTGTTGGACCATGGCGGCGACATCAACGCACAGAACGACGTAAGAAATACTTCGGCACTGACTGTACCTGCGTCTTTAATCTCACTTAATTTTCTGTTTTTTTTTATTCTCTAATTAATTGGCGCGGTGGCGCAACGTGTAGAGCGTTGGACTTGCGATCGACAGGTCGTGTTTAAATCCTACTCCGGGTAAAGCTGCGTAACAACCTTGGGCAAGTTGTTCACATCTATGTGCCTCTGTCACCAAGCAGTATAACTTGGTACCGGCCAAGGGGCGGTGATGCTCTGCGGCGGAAAGTGCTTTCAGCCTACCGCTGGGTGGATGACTTACGGGCTGACTGCCTGTACACCGGGATCAGCTCCGGGCCCAAGGCTCGGTAACGACTATGGGAAGCCTTTACCTTTGCTTTTCACTTCTTATATTATAGCGACAAGAAACTCGGCTAGTAGGCCTATATGTAGACGGGAACTGCAAATAGGCAAATAGTTTCATGAAACAGTTCCGAGGGATAACTGAAATACGGACGTTAGTTACCATAGGAACTTTATTGGCGCTCCCTGTGTATGAGTGTCTGTGTGCAGAGAGGCGCAACGGCTCTTCATCTGGCGTGTCAAAGACGCCGAGAACAAATCGCTCTTATGCTGCTCCAGCATAAATGTCTCACTGACATTGAAGACTCGGTATGTCCTCATTTATATCTCACAGAAGTGTCCACTCGATTTGTACTGACCTGAAAAGGCATAATATCTGTTTTTTAACAACATGATCATATTAGTATTAACTCTGCAGTGTACGTCGACCATGAAGCTGTCTAATATTTATGATAAAAGTTGTCTTAAAAACTAATGCTTCTAAGGATGATTTATATTTTTCTGTAAAGGTCGCCATCGTAATCTGCTCCCGTTCTGAAATCTGCTCCCGTTCTGAATTTGACTAAAATTTGCTATTTTAATGTATTATTATGTAATGAAAATAATTAAAATATTAACGTTTTTTTAATTCAACGGAAAAAATGCCTGTTGCTTGTGGAGACGTAAGCATTACCATTCACATTTTTGCTGTCGCGATGGTTGCAGTTTCGGACAGCTTTTGTAGATTTTCCTGAATAACTGAAGAGACAAGTGAGAAGGATTTCAATAAAGTCGTTCGTATGCATGCCATTTGGTACCCCAATAACTGTGACTGTTTAGCAAACAACAGGTGATATTATGGTTTGACGACGGATTTTTCAGACAGTCGTTGATCGTTACGAGCGGCAGACCATAGAAAGGTCCTGGTGGTAATTCCCTACCAACGCAAAACGGTCGTCGAAAATGATGTTCTAAACTATCGTGTAAGATATATTCCGAGAGAATTATGGATTGGATTCGCTCGTTTCGTCCGTCGAGCTGGAAATGACGTCATTTCCGGGCTTGTTGGTTGCTATGACTACGACCGCTGTAGCCGGATAGCCTCGGGCATCAATATCCAGCGCATTTTACGTCGAATTATCTCCCATCAGCCATTCGTCACGTAACAGTCGATTCGCCAACCTGTGGAGATTACAACCGACCGTGCAATGACCTCTGCCTCTAAACCGCACATGGATTACCGTCTTTCGTGATTTGCTTGAGTTTTTTTGCATAATAAATAGTAAATTAGTAGCCCACAATCACACCTATGATAATTATTTTACTACTACTGCCTGTTGCTATTTATATTTGATTATTCGAAGACAAGCTGACATAAAGTGGATTGCAGGCGTCAAACGTGCAGCTATTTTACTACGCCAGACTCGACAAGCAGCCCCGTTATTAACATGATGATGATGATGATGATGATGATGATGCTGATGATGATGATCTTAACGGTGTGACAGACTGGTGAAACACCAATGCACGTGGCATGTCGTGAAGATTTGCTGAGTGTGACACAGGCTTTATGTAACGCCGGCTGCGACGTCCAACATCAGAATCGGGTAAAACGTGACTCTGGTACATCGGCGTTATTATACTTTGTAATGGTACAGGGTGGGCCAAAACATGAACCCCTACTGTTTCGCAACAAATTTGTGCTACAGTATGTGCCAACAAAGCTCGTTTTAGCAGATTTGTGTGTGACACACGTAGTAACGCACAGTCATATAATATTTTAGACTAAATATTAAATATTCTTTAGTTAAATATTCTAAGCGGAGCGTCATACTCATACTTGATGCAGAACTGAGACAATGATACATTAGTGGCCGGTTTTTCCACCGCAAATTAATCTCCCATTAACATTAATTGGAGATTAACTTGCATTAATTAATGGGAGTTAATCTCCCAATGACGTTACTGGGAATTAATTTGTGCTGAAAAAACAGGCCCTAAGTAAAGATAATAAACTTTTAATTTAAAACTTGAAAATAGAAAAAGAGTCGGGTGCTAAGAAAATGTTGAAGACATATATTGCAGTTAAATAGTGATCTAGGAATGGACTTTGACATCTTTTAAATCATAGTCATGATTTTTAAAGTGAGGTTTTGAAAGTTTGTAGTTGTGCACGCGCCTTCAACTTTTTTTCCACGATGCGAGATGGCGTCGCCAAATAATGTTGAATTTGAAAGTGCGGTCAGATGCGGTGAAATAATGTATATGTATAGAAATGCACACAATAGATTTACAGTCGCACGTTAAATTTTCCCCTGATTGGGTGGATAAGGGAGGCCCAAAAATCAAAATTTGGTTAAATTTGCGGTTTATCGCTCCACAGCGGCAACACAGTGCGTCAATTTGGCACAAAAGAATCCACTTAAGGTTGACTTCTCCACGCCAAATTCTTCTTGATCGACGCAACGGTGTGGGTATGGGGCAGCTTGGAATCAGCTGGTTTTGGCAATTTTATGAATATAATTGCCTGGTATGGGCATATGCCAACAAATATTTTACAGATTACATGCGTTTCAATGCTACTATAGTCTGTTAAATTTGGTCGTTGTTTTGCTCGCCGCTAGATGGCGCCAGTACAAAATAATCCTGCCGGTATTGCGATGTCTTACGATTTCTAGTTTATGTGTTTATGTATTTCTTTGTATATATCTCTGCCAATATTGTTATGACGAATAAATGTTTTCTTAACCAAAAAAATAAGTAACAGTATCATACAACAATTTATCAGTAGATTTTTCATCAGAGACAATTGTTATTGTCAGTCGTACAATGTAGAGCGAACTGTTTACAATACGTATAAAAATTAAGCGACGAATGTTGTCTGTTTTTGAATGTAGGCTTTCATGACGCCATTATTAATAGCGGCTCGTTTCAGCAGCGCAGAATTAGTGAGGAGACTACTACTCGCTGGGGCAGATATCGATTATTGTAACAAGGTACTCGATCGATTTGTCTTTACATTTTGCATGTTGTCATTTAGTGCCCATACTACAAGATCATTATTATTACAACTGTCGAAGTTCGAATGTTAAAGGAGAATCAATCGTCCGTTAACTTCTGTTCTGTTTCATTATTTGATAAAACCCTTTTTTGACTGTTAATGTGAACAAAACCAGCGGCTTTTATGCATGAAATAGACGTTGAAGTTGTGCGTAAAACGAAAGAATCTGTTGGAGCTAAGTTCATTCGGAGCTGTGTATCAGAGCGAAGGCTCAGTAGTTCAATGTTAGGAACTGAGAAGTGAGTTATAACTGGCCAGCCTAATGTACCAGTATTGCTTTGCTTGCTGGCGTCTGTCGTCGTCGTCTGTCGTCTGTAACACTGAATAAACTACTACTACTGCCAGCGGGCAGGCCGGCCGGGCGCCGGGCGCGCGGTTGGTCGGGCGGCCGACACTCCACGGCGGGCCAGTAGTGTTACGTCCCGTCAGGACGACACCTTGTTGTGCTGTGTGAAGGATAGAGTCAATGCTGCGGACATTGCGCTGGCGAACGGTCGCAGTGACGTGGCAGACCTGCTGCAGAAGCTCACCGCAGTATGTGTTTCACGTCAAGTCTTTCACTGATCTGAGCCAAGACAGTAGCGAACGTAAAGCCTGGGTCACACTTGTCCAGTACGGTGACGATATGATACACGTAACATAAGTCAACTCAGCCTTGCACCCCTCCAGGGTCGCTAAATCGAGTACCTGCTTCGGCTGGGGGTAAAGGCGGGATTCTCACCTCTGTCGGGTGGCAGGTAACACTGTGTGATCCCATATGGCATGTGAGTTTCCCGTAGCGGTGAAGAGCTAAGTTGATGCTGAACTGCTATACACTGTTTACTTTTTACTTTACTAAACTTTCGCCGTGAGTTATCAGTCTCTACGACAGACCGACAATGAATTGACGTTGAGTTTGCAGCTCAGTGAGGTCGATGAGTTGATCGTGTTTTGTCGTTTCTCTTCCTCTGCACTGCGTGACTCTCACCGTCTCAGATATTACGATATTACAACACTAGGTTTAAAGAAACGTGTTTAATTGTTTACTGATTCTGTTTAGACTCACATCTTAATCACTTCATTATCACGTATAGCTCTCAGCTGACCATGGAATGACCACGTGACCGTGATTTACCTGGACAAGAAGCTCAGCTACCGCAGAGCGACCGCGCGACGCGCCATGTTAGTTGAAATCTTGTCAGCTGCTGCAAATCTGTACAAAAATACAATAAATAATCACATTTGAAAGACTTTCAGTAGGGAATGACCTTGAAGGCGACTCAAGGTCATCGGAATTGCCTTTATTCATAGACGATATTACTTCCTATTAGTGTTCTGTAGTAACAGCGATTCTCTGTCGCACCGTGTCCGATATTTTACCACATTTACAGTGTACGTGACTGGCTGTGACCTTGAGAAGTCCTTTGTTTTCGAAAATATGGTTGAAATTACAAGCCACGTGCGTTTTTCGATTCGTGTGTAAACATATTGTACATAATACACGCCGTATTTCTCGACGTATGTGAGACAAAAAGGTTTCGAACATCACAATTGATTTGAAGGGTCACTACACATCACCGGTAATGTTGCTATTCGATAGGCCACATACGATTTACCATAATTTTTCCATTACAACTATGTTCTTTCTTGCACCGTTAACGAGATATTATCACTTAAATGCCAAAATTTAAAGAGGTCATATTTGTTTGTATTAGGCTTCCATGGTAGCCATGTCCCAATCTTGCACCGTTTCTGAGATACAGCGAGACGTTAGTCGAAAATCACCGACTGTAACCTGACCACCTCAATTTGGCGCCTCGTTGGGGTGACTCCGTTGGAATTTCGCCGAGATCTTTGAGTCACTGCTCTATAGTATGGCGTTGTTTGCGTGATCCTAAAATGTTGCATAAAAGGCCGGCGGTGACTGACAGACAGGCAGACGGACGGACGGACGGACACACGACGACAGCATATTATACCGCGCTAGCATAGCGTTGCGCGGTAAAAGTGGTTGTTAAGCCGGTTTGTGCGTACCAGCGGCGAATTTAGGAGACCTTTGCTTGTGGAGCCTTTGAAAAGTTTTTTATTAAATGGCAGAAAATTAGATAAATTCATATTCAAAGTAAATTTCTGTGGTCAGACTTGAGTGAACATTAGGCCTAGTATTTTTAACGTATTAGAAGGGATGCATGGTGACACACTTTTCAAAAACTCTAAATAAACTTTTTACTACTAGTAGCGCAGGCATGGAACAGTCTGACAGCACAGACCAGGACCGCCTTCTCTCTGATAACATTCCGACATCAAACGAACAAAGGTTCATCTTTTCCGTCAGTCATTCGGCTGACGGAAGTCTATCACTGTCCTTTCAGCCGCTGGCGAACTGAACTTGAGCACGTGTTTTTTGTTTTAATTTGTTAATTTGTGTAAGGTGCTGCCGCAACTTTTTGTGATTGGCGTCACCTAAAGCTTGACATTTGTAGTAGTAGTAGTAGTAGTAGTAGTAGAATAACTATAACAACTATACTACAACAGGTCGAGTGTATCGTGTAAAGAGACTTGGGTGGTGACTGTGAATGTAGACATTGACCAGTGACCGGCTACAAGCGAGCATCAGTCAACTAAAGCCGAGCAAGCGCCTCATTGACAGTGTCCGAGTCATTGTTCTCGGTTCCAGCGCCGTCGGCAAGTCTTCGCTCATCGAGGCGCTCCAGTGCGGATATGTTCGAAGTCTGTTGAGAAGAAGTGGCGCCGCTCTCGGCCTCCTGTCCACCGCCACAAGGTCCAGCACGACCAACAACAACCACAGCAAGTCGCAGGGTATGTCACCTCAGCTGTCTGTTCTGAGCGGCACCGAATAGCCTACTTTGTGCTGATGGTTCCGTTAAGAATCGATTCATTCACTGAGAGGCCAGCCATCACCAGCAAGGTTGGGCCACACAGTTTAGCCAATAGACACAGTTGTTTAACCTACAGGGCCATAAATATCGAAAGTGCTGGACCCACTATCGAAGGTACGATCCATCAGCGAATGATTTTTGTTTTCATTAGCGAACGTGACACGTTCGCTATATGCTATCGCCGTTCTGTCTGTCTGTCGTCTGTAACGTTGGTGCACCCTACTCAGCCGGTTGAAATTTTTGGCAATTTTTCTTCGCCGTTTGGTACCTTGGCCATCCATTGATATCCACTGAAAATTTTACGGAGATCGTCCCAGGGGAACCCCTCCGTCGGGGGGTTTAAACGCAAGAGGGGTATCCAAAATAGCGATTTTTCACCTTTGGAATGCTGTATCTCCGAAACAGTGCAAGATAGGAGGTATAGGAAGTCATATATGGGCTTTCGATTGATACCAAAATCGGTGACCTTGAATTATTACTATGTCTAGTAGTAAACGTCTGCAGAGGGACCGCGCGCGCCCACGGCATAAATATTCTATAACTGCAAGGTGGAAATTCTGTAGCAGATGCATAAATTCAAGACTTAATGTGCGGTATTTGTTTAGCTCTAGCTATCGTCTAATTTGTTAACTCTTTTGCTACCACCGGCTACCAGTCGACCTCCAGGCTCCACGCCATTAGCGACTAAAGTCGACAAGATGCGCTCAGTGCAACGGGCGACTTAAGTACATTACCTGCCAAGTAGGCGGGGCTTAACTTCTTATTCTACTTACGTGTTATGGGGTCTTCGCGCTCGCCAGGCGGCGCTGTCGTAAATATCTTACCGATTGAATTCTTTATTGTAGCATGTGCTTTTGTGCGATTTCATACTTTTATAATTGTGACTAACTATATCGACATTAGTCGCAAAATGAACTACAACAGGAATCGACAATTTGGACGTTTGAAACTATAGTATGCGTACACGAACGGATTTTATCCGATGCGCAGTGGTCGTGTACAGTAATTAGTCGGCCGCATGCTTTAGTACCGCAAGTATCTCGGGTTCGAATCCCACTGGAGGTATACTTTTTGGTATTTTGAATTACGTGTGCAATATCGTCGTAAAAAGGTTCACGTTCGCTATCTCTCATCTGCTGATGAGCACTTGTCTGCTTTCAGATGGACTATTTCTAAATCTGACAGACTGGCGAGTCTTAACTCTTAATGATGACAGACGACGACGACAGAGAACAAAACGACACTGGCCCCCTACACCGCATTGTGTAGGCAGGCCAGTAATAAAACTTGTTCACGCTGAAAGAACTTTATTCCAGCGTGAAAGAATAATTTTGTTCCACGCGTGTATGAACGGCTCGAGTAGCGCGTCTGATGCTGTGTTGCAGCATGCAATGTCGACAAGCCGTGGAGCTGGAAATACAGTTTACGACAAAGTCCTTGTCACGAACGATATACTCGTGGCATTGATGTTCAACAGACCAGTATTTCAGGTCAGTGATACGATACTATACGGTAGATTAACGTGCGCTCAAAAGGGATGGCCAGCCTAATTTAGCGCACGGCACTGAAAAGAAAAATAAGGAAAAAACTAAAAACAAAAACCGAGTAGCTCAGAAGAAACGGTCCGGGCTGCTCCACTAAACTAACTGTATTAACTGTAAAGTAATATTTAGTACATTTTATCTCGTAATTTTATTCCAAACTCAACATCGCGTTTTTAGGCCTACTCCGTGTAACGCAATTGCAGTCTGTCAGTATGCGAATTAAACGAGTATGTTATGTTATGTTATGTGTGTATAAAGGAGCCGGCAGCGTGAGTTTCTGGGAGTTTTCCGGGTACGATCCGTACTTGGTGACGTACGACCAACTTGTCGGGGACCACAACTCCATCTACGTGGTCGTCGTCAGCTCGAAAGATTCAGACGCTGAGCAAAGGCGACAGTTTTACTTCTGGCTCGACTACCTTCGCTGTCACGTGACATTCCTCGAACCGATTGGTATGCATGTTGTACACGACGTCGCCTGTATGCAAATTTCAACCCTTTAACGATCGTGAACGCTTGAGACAAAGCGCAGTAACTGTAGCGTGACAACTAAGCTTAGCATGGAATCAGGTCAGGTCAGGTCACTTTTGCGCAATCCATTCGACTGTGTTTATATCAGTCTTGATTGACATTTATGCACCCGGCCTGTTTCTCCAATTAATAAACATTAGATGTTTAGCTTGAAGCCAGCACCACCAACAACGTTCTAACAGCTGTTTCTTAGGCGAATCTGGATGCGTTGATTCTTCAATCTTCTGACACCCCTTGCTGTCACGACCTTCCTCCAGGACTGACTTCGCCGTATCGTGGTTAGGGTAAAGTGACCCATTTTTCAAAGTTTACTCTTGACGCTTATTTCAAAGAGAACTTTCTGTGATAAATGATACAGATATCACCTTACCAACAGTATCATCGACTGTCGTGGGCGTGCTTCGTTGAAGGTTTCGCTGGGTGTAACTTATGGGCGCCACGCGTCATCCTGGTGGCTACGCAGGCTGACGGCGGCGTCGAGGGCGATCCAGAAGGACTGCTGACCGAGCTGCAGCAGCACTACGACAGCGATCTCATCATCGAACCTCACGTCTTCGTCGTGGATTCAGCGAACACATCAAGCTCCGAGATGACGGCGTTGAAGCGCGCAATCGCCAGCATTAAACAGTTCGTCTGCGAGGTCCGCGAGTTCGACCGATATCCAGTATATACACCGTGGCCCGTAAAAACGTTCCGCTTTATTTTACATTATAACTCCCGTATTTCTTAATTAGCACACGAGATTTGAAGTACTTCACCGATTCAAAAGATATGATTGGAACCCCATAATTTTAAAAATTGGTCACTTTACCCTAACCACGCTAATAGGGGATTGTTTGTCATCCCAAAGCTACCACTTGATACGCTCTACCTGTATACAAAATTTGACGACTCTAACTTCAGGCGCCCCCAAAAATTTAAAATGCGTAACTTGACCTTGGCCACGCCCCTGTTAAAGAAAGTTTGACATCCTCAGGCTATAACATGACATAGCCTACCGGTATACAAAATTTGACATTCTAGCTTTAGCAGTTCTAGATATATAATTTGTAACCCCAAAAAATTAAATGCGTCACGTGACCTGACCACGCTTTTACAGGGATGATTTGTCATCCATGGCTAGGACTTGCTACGATCAACCTACCTACCAAATTTGAAGTCTTTATCTCCACCCACTACGAAGATATGTCTTCGCTATCCCACGTTTCGCCATTTTGGCTTGAGCTGTCAGCACCAAAGTCGGTGGACATAGTCCATGACAGGACATCGGCATGCACTGACCCTGAGGTCAAAAGGTCAAAGGTCATATCTTAACCCTAACCCTTACATTCGCACAGCGTGCATCTGCATGTTGTGATGACTGCTGTTGTTTTAACCCTTGTGTTTACAGTTCCGCTAACTGAAGCAAGTTAAATACGAGTATGTGGTTTGACGTCCGAATTTTCGTTGTTGTAAATTACGATAATAATAAAATAATAATGATTTAATGTTAACGTGTCAGAATCTACCGCCGGAAGTGGGACTACTGCAGCCGGTTCTCAGACTGCTGAGCGACTGGTGCGAAGTGTTGTCGGCGTTTCCGGTGGTCACGTGGTCTAGCTTCGTCGACTACATCCGGTCACGTGTCAACTTGCTGGCGACAGAGGAACACATCAGAGAACTGACTCATCAGCTCGTTGTTATCGGAGAGGTTAGTAGTTGTGCTGCATTCTCGAACAACAAGTGTCCAAAGGCATTTGGAAAAAGGCCGCATCGCCTTCCGGTCGTCCATGTCCCCCAAAAGTGCCCCTTCTTAGGGGATCTGGACCCATCTAATACATGGTTCCTTGAGTCAGAGCCCACAAACGGCATCTCGATCGGTTCAGCCGTTTTTACACAGCACATCCGTGTGGCAATACAGACAGACAGACACACAGATCACGCTACGTGAGACATCTGCAGCAATAGGCCGCCTCCATGCACTGCGTGTAGGCGATGTGGCCTAGACATCCAGTTGCAGTACCTTCCTATACAACGGCCACGCCCGCGGTGTGCTAGTGGTAATAGTAGTGGCAGACGTAACGATATAGTTGTATTATAAAAACAAAAACTGGCTTCAGTTTCTCTTCATTGTAAAAGCCGCCGTACTATAACAGCAAATATCAAAATTTTATCCGCAAATTCTAAGCACAGAAGCTAGCGATCACATTTATTTTAGTCAGCGGCCTTTCATAAATGTAAAAGCTATTTTCTGTGCTTAGAATTTGCGGATAAAATTTTGATATTTGCTGTTTTAGTACGGCGGCTTTTACAATGAAGAGAAACTGAAGCCAGTTTTTGTTTTTGTAATATTTGCGGTTTTATTAGGTGAAATAGGTGAAGTAGATAACGCAGCATATAATTCTACTTTTGCCTACTCGGTGTATGGCACTTTTGACACGAACAGGCCTTCACATAATTAGATATTGTTTTATGGCCGATTTCCATTTTTCAAAATAACGGCCTTCCGCCATCTTGGATTTTCAAAAGCTGGAAATTTTAACTGCCCGTATCCTTCTGAGGGCCAAAGTGCGTCATCATGCCAAATTTCGCAAAGATCGGTCGAACCGTTACGGAGATATGGCCTATTTTCGATTGTTCAAGATGGCGGCCGCCGCCATGTTGTTTTTTGGAAATTTCGAATTTTTAACGGTTGGGACGCTCAATAGGGTCGAACTGCGTCTGCGTGCCAAATTTTGTCGAAATCGATCAAGTCCGGGCTCAGAT
>Ga0209780_1002786_pt1 | contig 12658 bp, 4 predicted proteins | sample WorMetexBAHAMAS2_FD_187384 | JGI IMG/M metagenome (GOLD analysis project Ga0209780, IMG submission 187384) | Marine gutless worms symbiont microbial communities from Max Planck institute for Marine Microbiology, Germany - Inanidrilus exumae... | ecosystem: Host-associated > Annelida > Digestive... | reverse complement strand
CAGTTTTATTTTCGTGGATGTAGGACTCTGGACTTTTTCACCACGCGCGCCTATGTGACGTTTGCGTTAACTGTGCGTGTTGAAATGACTGTTTACTTACTTACTAATTCATCTTGCAAGATACGAGGCCGCCTTAATAGTTTGGGTCTGAATCTTATGACTATAAAATCTGGAAAACAATGCAGCAGTTCCCACTGCTCAGAACAGGATCCGTGATGTAAGCGAACTGAAGCAGTAAATGACTGATGTGTAACATGGGCTGCAGCAGACAGTCAATGATGAAGCTCGCACCAATGAACGGCGTCAATGTCTGCGAGCTTGTTTGTACCAGAGATGGACGTTTTCATCATTTGTTTTAACTTTCGGACAATTTATCAGGTACGTACACTGCATTACGTAGTTATAAACATCACTTTCAGCTTCTGACAATGGTGAAGTCGTTTGTTGCATAAACTTCACGGAGTTTTGTCGCTAAATCATATTGCCAGCTTTCTTGCATTACATGGAGTGTGTGCTTTATATATTGCACAAAAATTACATAAATAAATCACTGTGACATTTTTGTAGCGTTTGCCATCTAAGTGTTGTTAAGTTTTGTTAAGTTTCAAGTAAAACCGCTTAATTTTGATGGCATGAGTAAAATGATGGTCGTTATTTTACATTTGTGAATTTCGCAAGGTATAAAAGCAACACAGTCAAGGTGAGGTGGAAGACATCATAAAAGTTTTCTGGGAAAGCAATTTCGAAAATCGCTGTATATTTCCCAATACTTATTACAAAAAAAAACAAAAATCAAAGGGGTTGTTTTTAAAAAAAAATACAGTGTACCGGTAATTATTAGTCTGTAATGGATTCAGGACGCTGAAGCTATCCATCCAAATATTTTTTCAGTGCATGTTACCTCCAAATCTGAGCGCCAAAGCTTGAATAACATTGGACTAAACGCACATACATAAGGATAACTACACAGCCTAGTTGAGTGCATTCTTATATTCAGCTGCAAAACTGTATTAAATATATATCTGTATACGTAACATCAATGCTTAGCATTGCACGAACGATGACAATGATGTGACCAGCAACAATGAAAACTGGCTGACGAAGCTGTACGCACTGATAAACGGACGTGCATTACAACGAAAACATACGCAATGACTACGGTATACAATCACAAATCATTCGACAGTAAGAGTCCTAATACAAGACACCAGTTAAACGCAGTGATGTCACGATGAAGATGTGACATAAGAGTACACACAAAAGTGTACATTTTGCACGACTAAGTCCAATACATTGACCACAAATAAAGCAAACCAGTGAATATCAGCCCAGCCAGCAATACATACGACGATCGTACTTGCACAACCGCACGTGTCAAATAATAATAATAATATAATAATAATGAGTACATTTATATAGCGCAAAATAATTAGTCCTCAGATGCGAGCCCATGAAGCGATGCAGACAGAACATGCATACAATACGTCCATAAACTACCACATCGGAGTTGTGCCACGGTATTAAATCAAAGTTATAAATCGATGGTTGGTTGGCGGCAGTTAACGGCACTTTCAACATACCGGTAATAAATCACATGCTGACAATCCAGAACAACAAAATGTTCAACTTAACAACTTCTATGATGTCAGTGACAGTATACAGTTTCAGCGTTCAACTTGAAGTTGCTGATTTCAGCAGACAGTTCAGTTCCACTCCCAGCACGTTCTGTTGCAATTGAATAAACGTTAGTATGTCGTGCATTCCCTATCAGAGACCGACCATTCGGTTTTGGCGCCGAAACTGACCTATCATGCAGTTTCGGTGCTGTTTTGGCGACAAACCACCAAAGCACATTCGGTTTCGGCCGAAACTGTCACGCTACTGACCGAAAGTGGAAACGAGCGAGCCACAGCCGTCTCCGCTGATTGCAAAAACGACGGCCGTGTACGGGTACGGTCAGTGACAGCCCGAAGTTCCCTGAATAGCGTCAGATGACAGAGTTGGGCAGCGGGAAGACGACATCACACCAAGCTGGGCAAAATACAAGGTATAGCTGGTGAACGCTCATGCGGATACCCTGCCGATCGATCTCCGGTTTCTAGGCATATAGCTGGCAAGTGAAGTTAGTCGTGCATACACTTTCACACCTGGCGGCGGCTGCCAGTACTCTCCCCTAGGCCCGCGGTTACCTTCCCAGCCGCAGTGCGTGACCGCCTTTGACCGACACTCATTGCGCCTACCCACGGAGGGATGGCCAGACTGAGTTGACCCGGGTGGCTTGTTACATACCGAGATGGATTACCCGCCCTGAAGACGGTCACCCATCCAGATACTAACCGGGCCCGACATAGAGCAACTTCGTTAACTAAGGAAACGCACTCGCTAGTCGCTACCACGCCACGCCAGTGACGCCACATAGGCTATATTACAGTAGTAGCTTCATCTGGCTAGCTTGTGCTGGCCCACTATATATCGGCCTTCTTTCACTGGATGCTCTATTACAGTAATGCAGATGTTGTTAGGTTAGGTAAGACATATAGTGCAGTCTTGTGAGCTTAGTTAGTGAAAATATGATGACAAACGCTATTTTTATTTATTTTTTCATTAAGTCACAGACAGATTAATTTCAGCAAGGCACAGTGTACTGAGTATCAAGAGCTGTACTAATAATCGTATAGGCGTACTGGTCAAAACTATTATTTACCGCTACTGTGTTATTTATTTCTTTAGCTGGCTATCACGTAGAGTGATTGTTGTAATAAATAAGAGAGATAGCATATGGGCCTACATTCACTGTCGGCTCCAGTATCGGTTACGGTCGTAACTGGAAAAAAGACTTTCGGTTGGCCTCTATAATAATGTATCACACCATAAACGATTTTCATACACAACTGACCTTAGTGACACAGCTGCCCATGTGGCCGAATGGTTAGCGCACTCGGCCGCCATGTACAGTAGAGCGTGACGCCCTCAGTGACTGAGGTCCGCGCCTCAGTCCAGGCGCGTCCGCTTACCAAAGAATTATGTCTCATAATTCCTATACACGTGATGAACAGGGAGTTAATCCCAGGCAGGTCAGAGGGTTCGACAGTGTCCTCTATAAACTGTGACCGTTGCTGATGCCTTGATTAGCAGCGTCAAGCTGTCAGCCGGCTGGCGAGAGAGCCGAAGCAGACATATGTGGCTAAGTCCCCCTGGCTAGGCGCTGAAGAAGTGCCGGTCAGAGCTGGCACTGAATAAGTGCCAGCCCGGGCTTAACCAGACAGTAGGCCACGCCTAGAGGGGGCGTGCTTAGAAATGCCTGACAAGCTGAAGCTGCTCATGCCTGCTGTTCCTTCCTCCACCCTACACAACGCGCAAATACACCACATACACACCTACCAATTCCCCTGCTCTCCCTGGGCTGGCGAATTGGACCGATATAAAGGTCTCAGCGCTGGGGTCCAGAGTAGGCTGGACCCCTGCCTGCAAAGAATGAACGAATGAACAAACGACCTTAGTCAATCATAACACCAGTATGGGGACAACTTTTTTTACCCCTCAATTTGTTCCAAACTTCCCATCCCAACTCATCCCAGTCAGTCTTCCCATCACTTCTCGATCTCCATTCAGTTTTCCCGATCTTTACCCCATCCGCGTGCAATTTTTTGCCCACATCATTCCCGCTGCATAGTTTCCATCGTGTTAATGATAATTTATGCCCACAGACTTAATACCAGGGATAAAACTTAGCAATAAAAAACAAAACAGACATGATAAAACAGAAATTAGAGCTTCGCTCTAGCCCTCGACTCTCAGAACTGTTCACAATACTGGTCTGACGTTACTGCACAAAGGTCTTCTTCCTCTGCCACAACAAGCACTTGATTTTTGGAGGTTTAAAGCACCGGTCATATATTTACAAGTCTAATTTACCATCCAATCCCCACGTTTTACCATGCTGCCTCTCCCCACTCCCGCGGTATTACCTCAACTTTTGTCCCAATACTGTGGTTTTATTGCGGTTTTCCCACTGTCCCCATCCCAACACATCTCTCTGGTATTAAGCAACAGAACACATCCATCTGATAATCTTCAACATGCACCTGGCCAAGTACAAAATATTACAAGTCAACACGTGACATCACGCAAATATAAATCGACCGATAAAATATGTAACCATCACAGTAACCAGACTATACTCTGGTGACTGTTCTGCTAACAACAGTAGATGTGTGTGAGAAGTCACAATAAGCGCACCATCAATGTGTGAGTGTTCACAGTCATCATACAATCAAGTGAACGCACTAAGCACAATCACTTCAGTGATAACAGCCATGGGTACAACAACGTCAAACCCGGTTAGTACTGGGACGGCTGACTATTCGCGGCTAAGCCATCCTGAAGGCCAACTCAGTCTTCTAACCTCAGCGGTATGGAAATGAGAACGGGCCAAAGTATGGTGATGCTGTGCTGGTTGGCAGTAAAGGCAGGATGGCTCATTCCACTTGAGGAAAAACGTATCGGTGGCAAGCAAAAAGATGAGATCCCTCATTAACATGGGCCATACCTGATTGCTTCAGAGGTAAGTATCGTCTTGTATAAAGTGCTACACAAATGTACGGGTTTTACAATCATACGTCAATTTCACAGCAATGCAATGTGGATTGTACAAGTGGCTGCACGTAACACAAATACCAATGCCACTAAACCACAGGTGCACACTTTAAAACAACATTTAACCATGCAATTATTTGTTAAGCAATTGTTATTATTAACATAATTTTAACATTCAAAATTTCAGATACAGACACAGCACTTGAGATGGTCCTTGATGCTATCTCTCAAAAAGTTTGTTGTAAATTGTCTCAGACAACAGTTGAAAACAGATATAAAATCTAAATCTAAATAGAATGTTTAACGTTGAAATTTTCGTAATTAAAAATCATGGTTGGCTGGTTATAGTTTAATGGCATTTTCAATATGATAAAAATCAATGAATCTGACGTTAAATTTAACGTTAATGACTGAAAGGTTATTTAAAGTAGTTCTACATTATACATAAGCACACATAATGTTACACTCTGTATTTCATGGTGAAAGTTGTGTGCCTATGTACTTTGTACAACGTGAATAACAATGAAAGTTTCGCTCACAAATACCCAGTAAGAACTGTCGCAAAACAAAGCCACAGCATGCACTTCAACATCACAATCAATGACTATCAAACAAACTACACCCTATCACAAAAATGTCCCACCTTTGGTTTGCTATGATTTTGGCACACATGAACCAATTATGATAATTTTTGGCAGAAATGTTACTGAGAAAGTACACAATCATTACATGCTTTATTTTCCCACATATTCTAACTAGTGCTTCTGCACTACCTTGCAAAACACAGAAACAGAAAATCGCATCTCAAATGCTGTAGTACTGCACACTGCTAGACTTCATTCAGTCACTGCTTGATTTCTTTTGTCCTGCTGACTTGCAACTTATGCTCGTGCTACTGTTGACACTCCCAAGTCCCTAACTCTTGCAGTTAGCGGGCTTAAGCTGTGGCTGTTGGAGGGAAAGAAGAGAGTTTCATGCTGCAACTGTTAAACTGTGTTGTGCACACAATGCTCTGTCACGCTGACCTGCTGAAAGGTTTGTTGGTTGGGAGATCAACATGCACAAAATAAGCTATATCGGGAACAACATCTTGGATAAATATTTAGTTCCGCCAGCGATACAGTAACCTCCCGACCTCATTGCCTTTTTGTTCAGCTATGCCCAAAATGTAAAAGGACAGGGGAGGCTCATTTAAGTTTTTATGCTAGCGCCTACAACTAACCAACCCCCACAAAACCTATTTATCAGTTCAATGTGATATCTTGTCTAATTGCCATTTGTCAGTTCCTATAACATATCAGTGCCTAACGACTCTTGTTGTATAAAATATTTTCACTGTTGGTCTGGTACTGGCATGCTTCCCTTTGGTAAAACCCCAAAAAAACGAATCCAAGGGACCTCCCACCCACAATACCAGACCTGCCCACTCCACCCAATGACTTGCTGAAAGATAAAATTTTCATCCATGACGTGTTTGATAGCATCCAACTTTATTAAGACAGTAGGATATTCTAGTAGTACTGTCCAGTGACTTTCACTGCTGGCTTGATGAAGAACAACTCCCATTTTTGACACAGCAACCAACACAAAAGGTCAAGGTCACATAACGCTAATTGGTCACGTAGACTTTACTTGGTAAATGTCGACCGTGTGGGTAACAGATGGCAGGACGCTCCCTTCCTAGGTCCTGTTTAGTGCATATAGTGGATCATTTTTGGAATACAAGGTGGACAACTGTGACCAGATGATTGTTTGAATGTGTTCTGTTGTTTGCCAACATGCAATTTCCAGGTTTCCTGCTTTGCAATGCCGTGCAAAAGCACTAGTTAGGTGAGGTGGAAAAATAAAGTATCTTTTGACTGCTTATTTTCTTCATAACATTTATTGCAAAAATTATCAAAATTGATTTATGTATGTCAGTTATAGCAAGCCAAAATAGTGGGACGTTTGTGAGACACATTGTGTAAAAAGTACACTTGATATGCAAACAATAGGCAATAATAGCAATACCACAACAATCACAATAACTGTAACAACAATCGTTCATTTGGTGGACAAACAGAACTTTTAGTGGCAACATGCATGTATTGTCATAATGCTTGGAAAAGGAAACATCAAAATGACTGCAACATGATTAATACAGCTTGTGACGTTATAAAGTGGGGATGTAAATGTTAACTTACTAACTAATTAAATGCTAAAACTTACTGGTAATTTTACGATTTTCTCCCCATATATACTAACCGCAAATGTCAGTACTGACCACGTAAATGACGCTGGCTCATCTAATGTCTTTCAGTGTGCTGCTAACTTTGTTTTGGCAATTAAATTGTCTTGAAAATGTTTAAAACAGAACACTGCTGAAGTTAGGATCTCGTCACAATAGTTAAATCACAGCTCTGCAGCCATGACCTGGTCCAAAGCCAGCAGTTTTTTATGGTGGCTCACAAATAGTCTCTAACCTGCAATAACCTCAGCAGACTTTTAAGTTTACCCTGCTACAAACTTATACTATTTGTACTCAATGACAGAGGCACAAGCAAAACTTTATCGTCTTGCTAATATTTCCTAACTTTCTTACATGGTCAAACAAGATGGCTGGGTCCACTACAGCAGAAGCAACTTACATAAGGTTGTTACACGGCAGTGTACTGACCATGACTGCGAGTTGAGTGCCCTACTGTTGGTCACAGCATAGTGCCACTCCACAAACTACTGACCCAGTGTATATGTAATGTATGTGAGAGTTACAATCCAATATATAAATTAATCCAAACCACTTATACATAATGAAAGGCATCATGTTTAAATCAATAACAGTGGTAAAAAAACTACTGGCAGTACACATGAAAGAAGTCACTCTGCATAAATGTCACTGCAGCCAAATATTGCTTCTATGCATACATTCAGTTAATTCTGAGCGTCCGATTGCTTAATAATGACACAGGCAATCTTTGTTAAAATATGCATTTACGAGGGTCGTTCCATATATAAGTTACAAAAGGGCGTCATTCTAATAACCTTCAAAATATAAAAATAGCGAAACACATTTTTGTAGCGAATTTAGTTCTGAATGCCACGTGTAAGTTTTGTTACAATGACGTCACTTTGACGTAATGTATAAACATTAAATATGGCAACATTGCCATTGAAAGCATCCCACAGGGAACAGCGTTCTATTATTTGTTTTCTGTAAGCAAAAGGACTTGGTGCAAATGCCATTCACTCTGAAATGCATCCAGTGTATGGTGACAAGTCCTTTATGATATATAAGTTTCGTGTAAAGAAGTTTGTTCATGATCATGGAAATTTGTTGATGAGAAGTGACTTTGCCGTACTATTGCAGCAATGACCAATGCAATGATCGCTGCAGTGAATTCTCTTACAGGCTCTACAGTGAGCACAGCGTGATAGACGGAATAAATGTTTAAATGAATTTCGAGGATATGTTGGAAAATGAAACATTAATTCTGGAGATGTTAATACAGGTTTGCTAGTTGAACAAGTTCATTTTTCTCGTAACGCTCAATGCTGCTTAACAGCAAGTCATGAAAGACAACTGGCGAGCAAAATACTGCACTGACTAGACAATGTTCTAAATATAAGTGACGTCAGAATGAAGACATCATCCACATGAAAATTTCAGTCTATGTCCCCAGTTAAATTACTCATTAAAATGTATATTTCAATTTTTTCCCAATTTCCACAATTGACAGAATGACACCGTTTTGTAGATTTTTATGGAATGATCCTTTAAATGATATTTCACATTAAATAATATTACATTATGTTTAGTTCATAAACATATGGCTCAAAAATGAAATACTGCAAACAAAAAATACACAGCACACAATTTAATACCATGAACGAGAAATGAACGCTGGACTTCAACACCTACAATACTGACACTAGAACACAATATCAACTATTACATCTTTAAATTAACAAGTGCCAGTCCAAAAACTTAAATTCACCACATATCAAAATATCAGTAGTTAGATAGCCAACATGCTACCAGCTGACTATGTCTCCATCACTTTAATGTTGACTTAGATAAGACTAGTTAGCACACGTTTGACATAAGACAACTGCTTGTACTGATAATACTTGGACTCTGAGCCGATCAAGAAAATCTGTCGGTTGCTGAATGAGAACCTGTGTGAACATGAAACAGTGAAAAACTAATCACTTAACAAACAACACAGATCTGCATATTATCAACCCCTCCCTTCAGCATCAAATCAAATGAACTTGAGATAAGTAAAAAATGGTACTTTCCACCTACTTACTATTTACACAGGACCAAAATCACACATAACACATCACTGGACACAAAGCTATATTTGCACACGGTAACTAAGAAGAAATACTGCTAATGTAGAAACTCTGAATTACCTGATAAGACCTCGGTGGACTCCACGGGCACGGTGATTCTCGAATGAAAAAAGCCGAAAACACTTGCACAGTTGTGATAACACTCGCTCGTCATCAGGAGAAGTTTGTTCAAAGTACACAACGTATGTGCTACAAATCAAATCAACCATATTTGTTGCCAAAGTCCTCAGTAAAAAGGCTGTCATACTTCTGCAGAAAGGTCGGATAAAAGGTCGGATTCTTATATAGTGCAGCTTACGCGATTACCGGACCAGCGTGCTTTACAATCTCGGAAGTGGCAGTTGATTGGCATGAGCCAATGGTGCTGCAGCACAAACTCTGGCCATCCAATTGCACGCGTTAACGTATAATTGGACCCACATTATACAGCTAGCAAACACACCACCGCTCCAATCAACCACACCAGGCCTTCACCCCGTAAGCATTCACCAAATGTCGCCACCCGTGCGAGGAAGCAAACATCCGATTACAGCTTACTACTCAATTTATCGATCTTGAAAGGATGAAAGGCTGAGTTGGCCTAGTTGGCTGACCTGTAGCGGACGGTTTACCCACATAAGTGGTCACCCATCAGCTGCAGGTCAAGTGCAGGACAGGGAAAGTTCGCCGGGCAAGGACCGATGTTCTACCACTGTGCCACGCCACCAAGGATAGGTGTGGTACTCATATCCATCTGTGGGCTACTGAGCCATAGGTGAATATAGCACTGAGTCAATAATGCATGGCTAGTGCAACACCATACCCTACAGTTACTTTCACAGCCAAAAGCACTACTGCTGTTCCTTAACCGATACTCATTTGGCATCCCGCTGTGGGTAGGAGGCTAAGTTGGCCTGAGTGGATGGTTAGATAAGAATACAGTATACTGTGAACCATAAGAAACATAAGTTAAAGATAGCAAGCATTGTTAACATGCAACTGTTAATACATGTTCAGTAGTGCATAATGCAGTTTTCTTGATGAGGCCAAATTGTTTAAAACCAACAGAAAACGAAGTTGTTTAAATGAAGACCAAACAAAGATCAAGACTGCAATTTTTACCTCAAGACAAAGACCCGAGGTCTCAAGATCATGATACGTAACAAACTGCTTTGGCATAGACACACTACTGTACTACTGTACCTGCTATTTTGTGACTGCAGCATGACCTCAGGTCCGCCTATTGCAATGCACGTTCTGAGATGCTTCACAACAAGAGGTTTTGCTGAATTCAGTGCCATTCTAAGCTCTGATTCATAACCATGTTTGTCCAACGAATTGACGATCCGATGATAGTGACCACTGCAACGTGCCATATAATTATAACTAACATTACTCACGACAGAATACAAACAAATGAACAGAATTTTCACTGGAATTTTACATTTATTGCACATACACACAAAAATCATTTAAATTTAACAGTCATACTCCAGTTCACCTCCATCAGTCAGTGATCCCCCGGCACTCTCCAAAATAACCTTTGGGAACTGCTAAAGTGCTATTTTTTACGATCCGGCCCTGGACTGACAGCAAAAATTTATTATTAGTCGAACACAGAGATAATGACAAACATGTCATCACGTCATACTATACAATCAAACTACGACAGATTTACCATGGAATGATCCCAGCCATTTTCCACAGAGAACCACCTGGATGCCCCAGACTAATACAAAGACTTAATTATCATTCCGCCATCCTAACCTTAACTCTAATCCTAATTATCCTGAAACCTAACTCATCTGTCATGTTTATATCATAGACTGTTTGGCACAAAATACCTACTATATTTAATTTCTACTGCTGATGACCTAGTCCTCAGTCAGTCGCCGGACTGACAACATGTATTTCTATTTTTATAGACAGGACGCATTTCCTGACGCCGAACCAACAGTGTCAAAGCACTAAGCACTAATGCTAATGACAAAACAATTTAATAGCGACAGCAACAACAATGACGAACTCATTTTACAGCTCTTATTGTTCAATTTGTACTTAACGCTAAGAAGTAAACAAAATAACAAAAAAATCAACACAAACACACAGCGTTTCAATGGCTATTTTACATGTGAAACTTCGTTGGCAGATTGCCCCGACTATGTCCCTCATCATGTTCTCAAACAGAACTTTTTCAGGATAACTGGCACAGGTCTTTCTACAGGCCAGCAACATGAAAGCACTTAGATGAACTCAAAGCACTGACCACTGACCGCTGACCACATCCTTTGCTCATCCTTTCTTCCTGATGAAAGGCATACTGCACTACTTCTCCAACGTACACACCCTGTCAAAACAAGGTGTCGCCCTAACGGGATGTAACACTACTGGCCCGCTCTGCAGTGTTACCGTGGAGCTATAATTAGACTGGAGGCAGCATGACGTCATCACCTGGCCTGCGCGGTGAAGCCGCCTGCAGGCCCGCCTTGGAGTGTTACAGACCCAACAGACGACGACGACAGAGAGCAAAACAATACTGGCCCCCTACACTAAGTGTAGGCGAGCCAGTAATAAACAGAACGACAACACAAATGTATGAAATGACTAACTCGCTAAATGATCTCGGATGATTAAACAGCTGCAACAGAAAGTCCGAGTGGTTTGTCGAGGCTCCATCGACTGCTTCATGAGTAACTCGTGACACTTCAGGCACAATCATCTCCCTGCCGGCCAACTCTCCAGGCAGCCATCCATACCAACTTCTACAAAACACCGTCTTTCAACGTAAACTGTACATTGAGTAGCTTTTACCCATACAATGCTGTGCTAGTGCAGTATTAGCTGTGACCCCGTCTCTCTGTCCATCAGTATCAAAACGGCTGAACGGATCCAGGTCGTTTTTGGCACAGATGCTACCCTCGACTTATCCTGCACTGTGCTGAAAAGCAATTCGGGTATTTCCAAACATCAGGGTACTTCCCTATGGAACTTTGTTCCAAACTCTGGACTTATAAAATTTCGCAACTACATGTCGACTGTTGCAAGTGCTGTCAACTGAAATGGACGCTCAATGTGATAAACTGGCGTGGTCGTCAGTGGCCAGTTTATCACTCTGAGCCTTTGTGTACAACACGACGAGCGTTACACAGTGCGTCCCGTGGGTCTGTCTGTAGCAGCCGAGACTTGTGTTCATCTACTGCTATGTTGCAAATATTTGCTATTAGAATAGTCATCAAAATATCAACATCACAAGTTTAATACACGGGACAGATTAGCTTTTCAATCAAAGTGTTTGATTCTGTAAGTTTTAATTTAAAATATCACACGTCACATGTGATTACTACTGTTATCATTATTACCAGAAATATTCTGCACCATGAAACAAAAAGTACATTTTCACAACTAAATGTAAACTGTCACATATAAATACATCAAAAGACATACTGCATATGTTGATAATCATTAAAGACCACTACTACAGCAATGTTTACTTAAAACTCATAATGCCATAACAATATTGCTGATTGGGTTAAATTAAAAAATGTGTCAAATTTAAATAAATCGCAAGAACAACTACTTACATTACAGCAAGTGTTAAAAGTGTTCACCATGATGTTGTACAACCAAGCAAGTTAATACATGGCTTAATGAATAGCCCATGAAACATCAGTTTCATCAAAGCTGTAAGTATTCAAAATTTACATATCAAGTAAGTAAGTAAGTAAGTAAAGTAAACAGTGTATAGCAG